>Ga0207784_1000053_pt1 | contig 20129 bp, 11 predicted proteins | sample LuqExpMetageno66_FD_187823 | JGI IMG/M metagenome (GOLD analysis project Ga0207784, IMG submission 187823) | Tropical forest soil microbial communities from Luquillo Experimental Forest, Puerto Rico - Sample 66 (SPAdes) | ecosystem: Environmental > Terrestrial > Soil > Tropical forest ... | reverse complement strand
TAGGCCCGATCGAACTGGAATTCTCGACCTTCGCGGTCGAAGGACGGTCCGACCTCCATTTGATGGTCTACAACCCCGCCACGCCCGAAGGCGCACAGCAGATCCAATGGCTGATTGCCAACCGCCGCCCCTGACACCGTTGGGCGGGCGAGAAGCGACGGGGGCGCCGCCAAAGCGGCCGTTCAGAGACTTTTTCTTGATCGTCGAAAGCTGGCCTGCGTTCATCCGGCACTACAAAGTTAAACCCTCCGGCAAATGCGGCGCGGCTCAATGTGCACGGTTGGCACGCAATTGCGAACAAGTCGGCACACCTCACACCGGAAAAGCAGCCTTCATGTTTGACGATTGCCTCGTGTCGGTGTGAAACTGCCTTTTCCGGCTTCCTTGGGTAAACCACGACTATCAGAGGCGAGACGCCCCCATGAATGACGATGCGCAAGCCATGCTGTCAGACGAGACAATGCAGCCCTTGCCCGCCCCCGAACTTTCCTCCGTCGAGTTACAGGGCGAAACAGATCCTCAAATCGATGCGCCGCCACCTTGGTATGACAGACCACGATCGATCCCATTCAAAATGGCCTCTCGCTTGTCCCGCTGGACGCGGGGGCGCGTCAAATCACCGGCCTATCACAGCTCACTTCAGTTCCACCGTGAACATGACGCCAAGCATCTCGAGAAATATCGCATCAGTCCTGACGAGCACGTCCAGACATGGTGCCTCTGGACGCTTGAATTCTTCACTCCGGACAACATAGCCATGCTGCGCTGCGCGCTCGAGCGCCTCAAGCCTGCTGGTCTAGAATATGACGAAAGCGGCCCCGCCGACTGGCTAAAACAGGAACGTGGACGACAAGGCAGTTCGATGGAACTCTATCTTGTTCCCAAGGGAGGTCTCGCGTGGGGGCCAGGGCATTATTGTGCGCTACCAAGTTTTGCCAAAGCTGCCCGGGGCACCATTGCCAACATAACGCCCTCCCTCACCACACTCACAATGAGTTTTCGCCTCAAGGAGACTGAGCGCGACTGGCTGGATGATGAGTTGCATCGCGATCATCCGTCCAGAATATTCCAGCGCCCAAATGGAGTCGTGTCGATCTCGAACGTATGGTCGCAGCAAAGGGCGATAACCAAGGAAAGGCGACAAAAGTGGAAACATGAGGCCACCGAGTGGCACCGCAAACATTTTCCCGGCCTGCTCTCGGCCAATGGGGAAGCTGTATCATGCTGCCTTCTCGATGTGATCGACGGCGCAGAGCCTTTTTTCTCTGAAACCTCCAATCTCCTTGGAGCGCTTGATCTCGCCCGATCGACTGCAATCTACGAATATCGGACAAAGGACGGGCAAGTTCTAGCCACAATGAGCCGTTCGACGAACACAGACGGCGCAGACGACCTTCATCTGGTGTCGATGACTTCAAACCAGCTTCAATCTTATGAGGCGGCTGACTACGGCAGCGATAACAGCGGTCGAATATCCCGCTTTGACTCTATGTTTCGTCGGGGCTTCACGTCGATTGCATTGCACCGCGTGCTCGATTTCTATAATCGCAAGGTGGTCTTGGCACGTGACAATGCAGCCGCCATCGTCGGCAGCAGAAGTGCGACCAAAGCATTAGCGCGGGTGCGGACTGATACAGCACAATGTATCGATGCGGCAGTCATCGCAAGAGAGTTGAGGCACGCGGCCAAGACTGGCTGGATCCCATCGGACCTCTTGCCTTTTAGCTACAAGCCGTTTTTCCCCATTGAGAAGGCTCGACCGCTCGCGAAGAGCATTCATGAGCGGATCGCCCGGCAATCGAGCGAACTCCTAGCAGATGTGGAAGCCTTGAATGAAAGCCTCTCTGTCCAAGCAGATCTTCTAAGCGCGCATGCTAATCTTAAGCTGCAACCGTGGATCATCGGGCTGGCCGTCGTCTCCATGGTCGCTGGCGTATTGGCCGCGATCGGGCCGGTGCATGATCTCCTGCAACCGCGCGCACCGGCCGCGCTTCTCCAACCTGCAAGCCCAAAATCCGTCGATCAAAACCGCCCCAATTCCGGACATTCAGCGGCCCGGACTGGGGCGTCGATTCCAGTCGCTCGTTCACCGTTACCGCACGACACATAAATGACCTGGGCTGGGACATTTCTGTCATTGGCGAACGTGTGCGCGAACGGCTGAATTCGGCAACATCGGACGCTTTAGGCCTCACGGCCAACGATATCGCAGCGCCTCGACCAGCAGCGAAAAGGCCTGCGATGGCTGCGTGACCGTCGGGTAATAGAGGTAGAAGCCCGGGAACGGCAGGCTCCACTCGCCGAGCACGATTTCCAGCCTGCCGGCCTGCAGATGAGCCTCCACCAGATCCTGTGGAATGAAGGCGAGACCAAGTCCTGTCAGGGCTGCGCTGAGGCAGGAATAGCTGTTGTTGAAGATCAACTGCCCGTTGATCTGCACCTTGATTTCCGCCTCGCCCTCGCGCTGCAATTCCCAGGCATAGAGCCGTCCGGAGGCCTGGCGCAGCCCGATGCAATTGTGCGCCTCGAGGTCGGACGGGCTTTCGGGCCTGCCATAACGATCAAAATAGGCCGGTGAACCGACGGTGACCATGCGCGCGTCGGGACCGATGCGGACGGCGATCATGTCCTTGGCCAGAGTTTCGCCGTAGCGCACGCCTGCGTCATAGCGCTCGCTTATGATGTCGATCAGGCCATAATCGGTAATCATCTCGACCTGAACATCGGGATACTCCCTCATGAAGTCCGCCAGTTTCGGCAGCAGGAGTTCGTTGATCGCATGGTCTGACGCGCTGATGCGGATCTTGCCCGCAGGCCTGTCTCGCGCTTCGTAGACGGCCGCCAGTTCCATCTCGATCCCGTCCAGATAGGGACTGACTTTCTGGAGCAACCGCTCGCCGATCTCGGTCGGCGCCACGCTGCGGGTCGTGCGGACAAGCAACTGAACTCCAAGCCGATCCTCCAGTTTCTTGACGATCTGGCTGATGGCGGACTGGGAAAGTCCGAGTTTTGCGGCGGCCCTGGTGAATCCGCGCTCGCGCGCCACTGTCACAAAGGCTGTGATGTCGCTGAGCGTGTCTCTCGCCATTGATTAGAAACCCTACTGATTATTAGAAGACTTATCCGTCTAATAATGGATTGGCGTGAAGGCTAGATAGCGGAGGAGAAATTCATTCGAGACAAACGAGGCAGACCATGCCAGCATCCGGCAAAACCGCGAAGGCGCCCGCCTGGGGCGCAGTGATCGCGATGGCGCTGTGCGCCACCATATTGATCGTGTCAGAATTCATGCCTGTCAGCCTGTTGACGCCGATCGCGCGCGATCTGGCGATTACCGAGGGGCATGCCGGCCAGTCGATTTCCATCTCCGGCTTCTTCGCGCTCGTGACCAGCCTGTTCATATCCGCGATCATCGGCGTGTCGGACCGGCGGCGCGTCGTGCTGGTTTTCACCACGCTGATGGTCGTATCCGGCGTGATGGTCGCACTCGCGCCCAATGCCCTTCTGCTGATGGCAGGCCGCGCATTGCTCGGTATCGCGATCGGCGGTTTCTGGTCAATTTCGGCCGCGATCGTCATGCGTCTCGTGCCCGAAGACTCGGTGCCCAAGGCGTTGGCTCTGCTTAACGGCGGCAATGCGGTAGCGACCACATTGGGCGCCCCCGTCGGCAGCCTGCTCGGCGGCCTGATCGGATGGCGCGGCGCCTTCTTCTGCGTGGTGCCGCTCGCCATCCTGGCGTTCCTTTGGCAATGGCGCAGCCTTCCGACCCTGCCGCCTGAAAAGGCGACGATACGAGTGCAGGATGTGTTTGCCCTTCTGAGGCATCGCCCATTCGCGATTGGCATGATCGCGGTCTCGCTCTTCTTTTTCGGCCAGTTCACGCTGTTCACCTATTTGCGGCCGTTTCTGGACCTGGTGACGGACAACGACGCGCCGCTCATCTCGGCCATGCTGCTGGCGCTCGGCATCGCAGGCTTCGTCGGCACGATCGTGATCGGCTGGTTGCTCAAGTCGCAGCTTTACAGCCTGCTGATCACTATCCCGGCCATGATGGCGATCATCGCAGTCACTCTGGCCGAAATCGACGGTACCCCGTTGAAGGTCGGCCTGCTGCTCACGCTCTGGGGCCTGCTCGCAACCGCCGCGCCCGTCGGATGGTGGACGTGGTTGAGCAAGACAATGCCCCACGAGGCCGAGGCCGGCGGCGGCTTGATGGTCGCGATCATTCAACTCGCGATCATGCTGGGTGCGATTGTGGGTGGTGTACTGTTTGACGGCTGGGGGTATCGCGGTCCGTTCAGCCTCGCCACCGGACTTCTTGTCATCGCTTCGCTGCTGGCGATCGTCACGTCGCGCATCAGTGCTGCCTACAGCTTCACCGAACAACCGGCCTGACCAAGGAGAGCCCCGCCATGACCGATCAATCTGTCCCATTCGAGCGTCGCGACGTGCTGAAGGCTGGCGCCGCCGGCCTTGTCACCCTCGGTGCGCTTTCCATCCCCACCATTTCCTCTGCAAAGGCACCAAACATGACACAGGATTGGGATAAGACATTCCCGCGCAGCAATGCCGTCGATCACCAGAAGGTCTCGTTCAAGAACCGCTACGGCATCACCCTTGCGGCCGATCTCTATCTCCCCAAAGACCGCGGCACGGACAAGCTGGCGGCGATCGTGATCAGCGGGCCTTTCGGCGCCGTGAAGGAGCAGTCCTCGGGCCTCTACGCCCAGACCATGGCTGAACGCGGCTTCGCAACGCTCGCCTTCGACCCATCCTACACCGGCGAGAGCGGCGGAGAGCCGCGTAATGTCGCATCGCCCGACATCAACACCGAGGATTTCAGCGCGGCCGTCGATTTCATCGGGCTGCGGCCGGATGTCGACCGTGAACGGATCGGCATGATCGGCATCTGCGGATGGGGCGGCATGGCGCTCAGCACCGCCGCGATCGACAAGCGGATCAAGGCCGTGGTCGCCAGCACCATGTACGATATGACCCGTGTCATGTCGAAGGGCTATAATGACAGTGTGACCCCGCAGCAGCGCGCCGAAACGCTGAAGCATTTGAGCAGCCAGCGCTGGGACGACGCAGCGAAGGGCAGCCCCGCCTATGGCCCGGTTTCACTGGAACTGAAGGGCGGTGAGCCGGAGTTCGTCGTCCAATATGCGGCCTACTACAAGACGAAGCGTGGTTTCCACCCGAGGGCAGTCAACTCGAACGCCGCATGGACGCTCACCACACCCTTACCCTTCATGAACCTGCCGATCCTCACCTATATTGCCGAAATCTCACCCAGGCCGGTCCTGCTTGTCCATGGCGAAAAGGCCCATTCGCGTTACTTCAGCGAGACCGCCTATGCAGCAGCGGCCGAGCCCAAGGAGTTGATGATTATCCCGGGCGCAACTCACACGGACCTCTACGATCAGGTCGATATCATCCCGTTCGACAAGCTGACGGCATTCTTCAAGCAGCATCTCCCGGCTTGATGAGAGCGAGTGGGCGATACGCCCACCCGCTGAAGCATGCAGATTGTTCGGCGGCTTCCGCTCGGACTTGACGTTCACCGAAGCCAAATGAACGACTGGGTTTGGTCGCCTTCTGTCGGAAGCGAACGCGGCGTCGTGAGACATTCCTGCCGGTCGATTACGGCATGTCGGACGGCAGCTATTGTCATGAGGCGACCTCCAACGTTTGCCCGGCAGGCATCGCAGATGGACATAAGCTGGAACGATGGTTGCCCGACAGTTCGCATGCGAATCCAGGCAAGAGCCGCAAATCGCTAATGCCCCGTGCTGATGAGGCCGACCGCTTAACCGACACGACCTTGCGGCAAAAACTTAAAGCACGGGGAAAAGAGCCATTTAGAATGGGCAAGATAGGGGCTATTGAAGGCGTCGACAGAGGGGAATGAGATGGCCTTTAAGAGTGCAGCTCCGACAGAAATTATCCCAGCGAGTCCGGAAGAAATACTCCTCACGCTTCCGCGCAGGACCATCCCGGGCGTGCTGTTGCACCAGGGCGAGATCATGCGCAGCTATGCTACGCATGCGGTCGCCGAATCCGATGTTGCGCTGCAACTTCCGACTGGAAGCGGGAAAACTCTTGTCGGACTGATGATTGCCGAATGGCGCCGCCGAAAGTTCAAAGAGCGGGTCGTATATCTTTGTCCGACCAAGCAATTGGTGAACCAGGTGGTGGAGCAATCGCGATCCCAATACGGGCTGATGGTGAACGGGTTCACCGGGAGCAATCGAGACTATGATCCGCAGGCGCGCGCCGAGTATCAAAATGCCGACCGGGTCGCAGTGACCACCTACAATTCGCTGTTCAACACCAACCCGTTCTTTGCGAACCCGGAAACCATCATCATCGACGATGCGCATGCCGCCGAGAATTACATCGGCGAAATGTGGACGGTCCGTATACAGCGAACCAAACAGCAGCATCGCGCCCTTTTCGAGGCGTTGTCAGGCGTGCTGCAACCGCATCTCGATGCGCACGACTTCTCGCGCTTAACGGGGCGCTGGGACAGCAACCCTGAAGACCGGCGGTGGGTCGACAAACTGCCGACACCTATCTTTGCTGAGATCGCCGAAGAAGTGACGGCGGTGATCGATACGCATGCAGACGGGTCGGATGTGCGGTGGGCCTGGTCGATGATCCGAAGCCATCTCTCCGCCTGCCATTTCTATATCTCGGCGACCGAACTGCTCATTCGCCCGCTATTGTCGCCAACTTGGCAGCATGCGCCTTACCATAATGCGCGCCAGCGCATCTTCATGTCGGCTACTCTCGGTGCCGGCGGCGATCTCGAGCGGCTGACCGGGCGTCGCAGCATCAAGCGCCTCCAGGTACCGGAAGGCTGGGACCGCCAGGGTATCGGGCGCCGGTTCTTCATCTTTCCAAACAGTTCGCTCGAAGCTGATGACGTCGTGAAGCTGCGGCACCAACTGATGCGGCGTGCGGGGCGCAGCCTCGTCCTCGTGCCCAGCGAACAGCAGGCGCAGGAAATTCGCAACGACCTTGCGAATAATCTCGGTTTCGCGACTTTCGCCGCCGATGCCATTGAGGATTCGAAGCAGCCCTTCGTCACCACAACGCAGGCGGTGGCGGTTATCGCCAACCGGTACGATGGCATCGATTTCCCTGGCAATGACTGTCGGCTGCTATTTATTGAGGGGTTGCCGCGCGCGGCGAATCTCCAAGAACGCTTCATCATGCTGCGCATGGGGGCATCGCAGCTGTTCAACGACCGGGTGCAAACCCGCGTGCTTCAAGCAATTGGACGCTGCACGCGCTCATTGCAGGACTATTCCGCAGTAGTCGTCTCGGGCGAGGAGCTGCCTGACTATCTCGCCGATCGTCGTCGGCGCGTCTATCTGCACCCGGAACTGCAAGCAGAACTGGAATTTGGTATCGAGCAATCGGTCGGCACGACCGTGGGGGATATTGTCGAGAATTTCGACATCTTCCTCGCGAACGACGCGCGTTGGGATGCCGTCAACAACGACATCCTGCGCAAACGCGCCCAGGCGATGCAGCTGCCTTTTCCCGCCCTGGGCGAATTGCAGGCGATCGTCGATAAGGAGATCGAGTACCAGACCAGACTCTGGCAGGGTGACCATGAGAGCGCGGTGGAAGCAGCCGAGGCCGTGCTGGGGAGCCTCGGCGATCCGGAACTGAGAGGCTATCGCGCATTGTGGCATTATCTCGCCGGGTCTGCGGCCTGGTATGGCGAGCGCGCCGGTATCAGTTCGCTCGGCGCGAAGGCGCGTAGTCATTTCAATCACGCAAAGCGTGCCGCCACCGACTTGCCCTGGCTCGTGAGGCTCGCCCGCTATCATACTGCTGGAGAGTTGCCCGCCGGACGCAGCCCACGGCTATTGCAGCAAATCGAGCGTATCGAAGGCGTGCTCGAGCGGCTCGGCACGGTAACCGACCGCGAGTTCAACAAGCGCGAGATGGAAATTCTCCAGGGCCTCGCCTCCAGTGAAGGGTTTGAGCAGGCGCAGGTGCGGCTCGGCGAGATGCTCGGCTTCCACGCCGGCAAGCGTGAAGTCGACGCTTCACCCGATCCTTGGTGGGTGGTGGACGACCTGTGTTTCGTATTTGAGGACCATGCAGGCGCTACGAACGACGTGCTCGATGCCACCAAGGCGCGGCAGGCCGCATCGCATCCAAACTGGATTCGCGAGCATGTGCCCCTACCCGACAACGCCACGATCCTGCCGGTCCTGGTGACGCCGGTGACCAAGGCAAAATCGGGCGCAGTGCCCCATCTTCACACGGTCTCTTTGTGGGAAATAGAGGGCTTCCGCCATTGGGCAGGGCAAGCGCTCAGGACGCTGCGCGAGCTAAGACGAACGTTCGGCCAAGCCGGTGACCTGATGTGGCGTGCCGATGCCGCCGAGAAGTTCGAACAGGCCGGCATGGGCGCTGATCAGATATACGACTTCCTTAAGGGACGTGTCGCGAGCGGTATTTTAGTGACCGTACCCTAAACATGTCTGGGAGGTGCGTGGCGCGTAGCGATTGGCGAGACTTTGAATTACCGGTTCTTACAGGAGCCAACGCTCACGTCGACGCGTCGGAACGGCATTAGTTGGGCGGTGATTGTCGGGGCTAACATCGGGCCGGTGTAGGCAGGTGACCGTCGCAGTAGGTGCTCCAAACCTGCCGCACGCTATTTAAAGCGAAATCGGCGACAGCGCTAATTCTCGGAGAATCGCATTTGATGCCACATCGACAGAACTATCAAGAACGGCACAAATTTCCGCGTGGATCCGCAGGACGAGAGTGCCTCATTCCGACCGGCCAGCGACAGCGAAGCCGACCTCCAAGCCTTTCAGACCGTCGTTCGCGATCTGCGCGCAGATCAAGGGCACGGCTACGACATCCATATCGAACACACGCTGAGCGATCATCGCGATGGCTTGGTCGATCTGGTGTTTGTGACACTTCATAAGGATTGACGGCGTCATGGTGAAACCCAAGGTGGATCAACCGGAAAACCTGCTGTTCACGAATGGCGAGAACCAACAGATGAACGCCTGCGTGGGCGACAATGGCGGGCCGTACAATCTGTTCGATTATGGACGCGGCTTTTTCGAGGGCGGCCACGCCGCTGTGAAATCGGCGCAGGACTATATCGGCCCTGTCGATCTGCTCGTCTATCCGGCCGCCTTCGCCTATCGCCATGGCATCGAACTCTATCTCAAGCATCTGGTCTTCGCGCTCAACACGATCCTCGAAACCGGCCGGAGCTTTGAGAAGAACCACAAGATGATTGATCTCTGGAAAGAGGTCGTCGACCTGCACGCGGGGATCGGCCGGGAGCTGATCGAGCGCGAGGCCATCGCCCGCGCGGGCGAGCTGATCGGCTATTTCGACGCCTTCGATCCGACCGGCCAAGTGTTCCGCTATCCCGAGGACATCAAGGGCAACCGACATCTGGCCGAGCACAAGCTCATCAACGTCGAAGTGCTGCGGGACCAGATGGCCGAGCTGGGCGAAATTCTCGAGCGCTGGGTCTATCAGGCGGCCGGTCATCGCGATTGGCAGATTGATCAGATCAAGGTCCAGGGCGCGGAGCCAGCGTGACGCCGATCGCCGTTGCGGTCGAAATATCGCCAAACCAAACCGCGTTCAAATCTTGCCTGCATAGGCGCGCACATCGAGCATAGGCGCGGTCCCGATCGCCTGGAGCTGCGCGATCAGCTCCAGTAGGAAGCGAGTTGCAGCCTTGTCGATCGTGGCCACCTCGAAATCGTTATCCCGGCGCGTAAACCAGCCGGCATTGGCGACGCAGCCAAGATCGATCACGCCTTCCGCCATATCCTGCCGGAGATGGCCAATCAGCGTGTCGCCGAGCGGCGGTGTCCACCCCGCACCGAGCGTAAGGATGCCTGCCAGAATATGGTGGAGCGGCTTGGGCCGCGAAGGCCCTTCGATTGTCTCGGCGGAAAGGCTGGTGCGATGTAGGCGACGCACGGACGCCGCCTTGTCACGCGCGTAGCGGATATGATCGGCGGTCAGTTCCTGCTTGGCTTCGAACACAGCATAGACGCTTTCCGCCGGGACGACATCGGTGCCTTTGAAGCTGAACACGAACGGCGAGTATTGGCGGTCGTGAATAATAACGTCGATCTGCTGGCTGAAGGCGCCTTTGCTGTCGACAACGAAGCCTTTCCGGCTTTCGTAGCGGCGCGGCAGATAGTGGTTGAGCACGTCATTCCAGACTTGCTCGCTCGCATCTCCCTTTTCCGTTGGATGCCCGAGTTTTCGAGCGGTAGCGAGATCGCGTTCGATCTTGTCGTGGAAATCGGCGAAGAGGACGGCGAGAGACCAATCTGAAATCATTGAAACGCGGTCTCCCAGGAGCTGTTGAGCGCCGAACGCGCCGCGACTGCGAGGGCGGCTTTCGCGTCGGCCGTTAAGGTCGTCGATACGGCATTGTTTGTATTTGAGGGATCGATGAGCCTGCGTGTCGCGATAGACTGATCGATGGCGCGAAAGACAGTTACGACGTTCTCTTGCACGGCGCCGACCCGCGCCCCCTTCAAGGCGTCAATTACGAAGAGTTCGAGGTAGAAGGAAGGCCAGTCCAGCCCGAAGCGATTGCGCCAGATCTTGATCAAGCGGATCTCGTCGATCCGGCCCGACCCGGAGACGACGCGAATATGTTCGTTGATGTTCGTCTGAAGCCAACTGCTGGTCTTGTTGCTCCAAAGGCTATGATAGTTTCCGTACTGATCCTGCCGGCGCCCCGGGGTCACGTCGACCTTCCAACCGCCAACCGCGATGCCGATCGAGACATTTTGACGCCGCGCCGCATAGCCCGCTTGCGACAAGGCGTTGAACAGGGTGTCGTAGATCGACTGGAGCGGGTCGCTGAGCGTCGACGTTAGGGAAATAAAAATGTCGATGTCAGTCCCGCCATGCACAGCCGTGCCTTTAGCAAAGGATCCGCTCGGACGAATATCCACGATATACTGGGTGCCCCAGCGGCGGAGAACCGGCTCGATCGTGGCTTGGACGCCGCGCACAGGCGAATAGAGGCCCGTGTCCACGGTGTGCCGCGCCAGCACCATCCGAATATGTTCATCAATCCCCACCATCGCCACAGAGTACATGACTGAAGTTTGCTTGTCGCGTCGATAACCATCCGACGCAGCGAGTGACGTCGCCTAGTGGAGAGCGTCCATACGGCAGCTTCTGCTAGGAGCAGACGTTCGAGGTGGCTGATCTGAACGACCGGCTCTGGTCGCTCATAGCCACCAGCACACGCCTCGTCGTAGGACAAAGCTGTCGATCGCCGACGCTAATCCGAATGGCGGGTGTCAGCAGAAGCCGACGCCCAACCTCTGCCCGTCTGGTCTCGCACGACGACAGGAACTGGGCTGATTGCCGACCGACTGCTTTGGGCCGTCATCCTTGAGGAAGCTGCCATGTGCGGTCACTTGCGCCCCCAAAACAACCTCAGTTGCCATCCGTGGCAGGCAGAACAAAGGCTCGCACACGGGCTCATGCGCTTCGGCGCGACACCGCCTTGACGTGGTCGCAAGCGATTCGCGATTGGCTTGAGTCCGAGCACATCCAATCTTATCAAATTAAGCCACGAATTTGCTAAAACAAAGTCGATCGGGCATCTTGCCAAGTCGATCAACCGTGTCGATAACTCGTCTCTGTACTGGGCCGTTGGAGAGCCAGCGACCGGCTGATCGAACAGGATTGATTTACGGGCTGCGCAGTTCGCAAGGGGATGTATGGAACTTGAGTTGCTCGTCCGGGGTCTTCGCCCCGAACACACCATTCTTTTGTTCGGTGCGGGTTCGTCGATGCCCTCTAACGCGCCGACGCCCCAGGCAATAATCGATCACCTAGGCGTCCGGTTCTCATTGCCTTCGGCGGGGTTCAATCTTGCCGAGTTCACCGAACTGGTGGAGCAGCGGTCCAAGGACCGCCGGCGTATGGTTACGGAAGTTCGCACGCTGTTCAGGAACCTCAAACCAACTGCCGGCCTACTGAATCTACCGCTTTACGATTGGAAATCGATCTACACGACCAATTATGACGACCTGGTCGAGCAGGCGTATCGCAAGAAATCGAAGCCGCTCGGGGTCTTCACCTCGAACTTCGACTTCGGGAACACCGCGCGCAACGCCGAGACCCGGCTCTACAAGATCCACGGCACCATCGATAAGGACGTGGCGTTCGGCGATCATTCCCGGATGATCCTGACCTCTTCCGACTACAACGTGGCGCACGAGTATCGCGAGCACATGTTCGGCGCGCTCCAGATGGATATGGCAGAGTCCGACCTAGTCATCATCGGCAGCTCGCTATCCGATGATGATATCAAGCCGCTGATCTCGAGGGCGGTGCAGCTCAACACGAAAGTGATGGTCGGCGGGCGCATCACTCTGCTGATGTATCAGCGTGATGAGGCGCGCGCGGACCTCTACCGCGGTCAAGGCATCAACGTGGTGTTCGGGGGGATCGACGACTTCTTCATAGAGATGGCGAAGAAGTCGCCCGGGCCCCTCTTCGACTACACGCCCTCCGAATCAGTGCTGGAGAACCATCCGAAGCTGGTTCCGACCGTGACCGACGTAAAGCACCAGATGGAGACGGCAGTTCCAGACGTTAGTCGAATGTTCGCGGGATGGCCAGCGAACTTCGCCGACGTCAGTCGCGGCCTGACGTTCGAGCGCTCTGTTGCAATGAGCATGACGGAGGAGGCTCAGGGTGGCGCCAGCATCTGTCTCACGTTAGTCGGCGCGAGCGGCGTCGGAAAGACGACTGCGGCGCGGCAGGTGCTCGTCGGATTGGCGAGGAAGGGGTTCAGTTGCTGGGAGCACCGAGGCGACCTCACGCTCGACCCTGTGGCGTGGTTGGCCGTCGCGCGCGAACTGGATGCAGTGTCGCGGCGCGGACTACTCTTCATCGACGATGCGCACGCACACATCCGGGAGATAAACGAACTGGTCGATGGGCTCGCCCATGCCAATCTCACGTCGTTGATCCTAGTCGCGGCGTCCAGCCGCAACCACTGGAAGCCGCGGATCAAGTCCCCGAACATCTACAAGCGGGGCAAGCTCTACGTCCTGTCGAAGGTGGACGGGGCGGAGATCGAGCGGCTGATCTCGCTCGTCGACACCAACGTCGACTTGGCGCGAATCGTCGAAACGGGGTTCTCAGGGTTCAGCCGGGCTGAGAAACGGCGTCGACTTACGGATCGCTGCGAGTCCGATATGTTCGTCTGCATGCGCAACATCTTCGCGTCAGAGAGCTTCGACAACATCATGCTTCGCGAATATGCCGAGCTAAAGGTCGAACTGCAGGACATCTACCGCCTAGTCGCCGCGCTGGAGACGGCGGGGGTTAAGGTCCACCGTCAGCTGATCATCCGGTTGCTTGGTATCCCCATGGCGAGCGTGATGGCGCTGCTTGAGAACATGACCGACATAGTAAGTGAATACACGATCAATGGGCGGCGTCACATCTATGGGTGGCGTGGTCGCCATCCTGTGATCAGCGCGATCATCGCAAGGTACAAGTTCGGCGACGTCGGCAAGATCGTCGCCCTGTATGATCAGATAATCGATACGGCGATCCCATCCTACGACATCGAGGTCAGGTCGCTCATCGAACTCTGCAACGTATACACCGGTATCCCCCAGCTGCCTGACAAGGGTGTACAGAACAGGCTTCTGCGAAAGATCATCTCGTTGCTTCCTGGCGAACGGGTGCCGCGCCACCGCCTGATCCGCAATCTGACTGACATGGGCCACTGGGACCAGGCACAGACCGAGATCCGAATCTTTGAGAAGGACTTTAGGACTGACGCCCCCGTCACACGCCTAAAGATCGAACTCATGTTGGCGCGCGCGACTGAGAGCGAAGGGCTGCTGATCGAGGACCGCCTTGCGATCCTTGAGCAGGCCCGCGAGCTGGCGGCGACCGGAACCACGAGACATCCGACCTCGAGCGGGGTCTTCGCGGCTTATTGCAAGGTCGGCGTAGCCATCCTGCGCTATAGCGGCGACCGCGCGGTGTTTGACGATGCGATGGACCGGCTGATCAAGGCGTCGGAGCGTCTCGCGGATCCGGAGATGAGTTCGTTGATTCGGCACTTCGAGCGCCTGGAGGCGAACATCCTGAGCGAGATCGGGCTGGACCAGATGGAGGCGGAACTGGTCGGTGAATTAGATTGACGGTGGGGCGGGACCGATTGGTTGCGCCGTCCTGATGGTCTCAGGATACTACCGGCGCCGGTACCGACTGCTCATTGAAGGTCTTGGGAGCGGATCAGTACAATGTACGTTAGCAGGCATACCGCTCAGCGTCCCGAACGTCTTAAATTGAGGCGCAAAATCGACTGGCTGGCTTGCGCACCCCGAATAGCGGATTTCAGGAAGAGCCGCCCCTCACATCAACGATGCTTAATGTCTTGAGCTGGTCGCCTGCCGCCGTGCTACGTGGTGGGAGTGATCACCTCTAAACCAGCGATTCAGCGTCTCTGACCAGCCCCCGCCTTCGGAAACGCAGTCTTCTAAGGTGCATGACAGGGTAAGGCTATGGCTCCCCGAAATTTATCGGCGGCCGGTGTTTCGCACCGACACTGCCCGCTCATTCGGCAGGCAATGTCGGCGCAAAACCAATGCACTCGCTAAATTAAAAACCGGCTTCACCCTCGATGCATCGAACCTTGCCATTCGGCTTGTTCACGCAATCAGCGTTCTTTCTTAGCCAGAATTGGACAGCGGCCAATTGCTCCTGCAGGCGCCTAAGCCATAAATGCACCACAGGCGTCGTGTAGAGCGTCAGCACTTGCGAAACGAGAAGCCCTCCGACGATAGCGATCCCCATCGGCCTGCGAATTTCGCTTCCCGCTCCAGCATTTAAAGCCAGCGGCAACGCGCCAAGCAATGCGGCGAAAGTCGTCATCATAATCGGTCGGAAACGCAGAAGACAGGCTTCGCGAATTGCATCGAAAGGCGACAAACCCCGATCTCTTTCGGCAGCCATGGCAAAGTCGATCATCATGATCGCATTCTTCTTCACGATGCCAATTAGTAGGAGAATGCCGATCATACCCATCGTCGACAAGTCGTAGCCGGTCAGCCGCAGCGCAATCAGGGCCCCGAGCCCCGCTGAGGGAATGGTCGAGAGGATCGTCAGGGGGTGGATTGCGCTTTCATAGAGCAGCCCCAGAATGACATAAACGCACAGGATTGCCGCCAGGATAAGCATTGGCTGGGTCTGCAGCGATTCCTGAAACGCTTGCGCGGCGCCAGAGAAGGAGCCCGTCACGGTATCGGGCATACCGAGGCGCGTCTCGATCGCGTGAATATGCGCGACCGCATCGCTCAACGCCAAGCCCGAGGGGAGGTTGAACGACAGCGTGATCGCCGGGAACTGCCCCTGATGGGCGATCAGCACCGGCGCTCCACCCTGCTCGATATGCACGAGCATATTGAGAGGAACCAGCGCTGAGCCAGCGCTCGCACGCGCATAGAGCTTGTCGATGGCCTGCCGGGCATCCTGGTAAGGGTGATCAAGTTCTTCCACGACGTAATACTGGTTATGCTGCGCATACATCGTGGCGATCTGACGCTGACCGAAGGCATCGTAAAGAAGGTTGTCGATCTGATCGACATCAACCCCCAGCCTCGCAGCGTTCTCGCGGTCGATCACCAAAGTCGCGGCAGTGGCCTCGGCTTGTGCACTCGAATCGACATCCTTGAAGGCAGGATCATCGGCCATCGCGGTCTTCATCCGCCCGGCCCATAGATTCAGCGCGTCGATATCGTCGCTTTGGAGCGTGTACTGGAACTGGGTAGAGGAGATACGGGCACCAATGTTGATGTCCTGCCTCACCTGCATGTTGATCGTTATGCCATAGAGCCCGGCTGCATGCTTCTTGATCCGGTCCATGATCGCAGTGGCATCGGCCTTGCGTTCTCCATAAGGCTTCAGGTTGATCACCAGGCGCCCCGCACTCATCGTCGGATTGGGGCCGATCCAGCTTTCCACCGCCGAAACGTCAGGATCCTGCATGATCGAGGCAACCAGCGCGCGCATCCGCCCGCGCATGGCTGGAAATGCAATGTCAGTGCTGGCCTTGGCGGTGCCGGTAATCACACCGGTGTCCTGCTGTGGGAAGAAACCCTTGGGACTGACATCATAGAGCCACAGCGAGGCCAGAATGGTTAGGCCCGTGAATGCCAGAGTTAGACGGGGCCGCGCGAGCACGGCATCGAGCCCCTTGCGGTAGGTGCCCAGCATGGCCTCGAAGATACGCCCCAGCCGACCATGGGAGGTGTGATCCTCTCCGCTATCGGCATGACGCAGGAAGAGACTGCACATCATCGGCGTGACAGTGAGCGAAACGATGCCCGACATGATGACAGCAATGCTCATCGTCACCCCGAATTCGCGGAAGAGACGACCGGTGATGCCACCCATGAACAGGATGGGAATGAACACGGCAATCAGCGAGACGGTCATCGACAGAATCGTGAAGCCCACCTCGCGCGTCCCAGCGATCGAGGCAGCCTCGGCGCCCATGCCTTCCTCAATATGGCGGCTGATGTTTTCGGTCACCACGATGGCATCATCGACCACAAACCCCACCGCAATCGCCAGCGCCATCAACGAGAGGTTATCCAGCGTGTAGCCCAGAAGCATCATCAGCGCGAAACTACCCAGCAGAGACAAGGGAATCGTAACGCTGGGAATCACGGTTGCCCGCAGGTTGCGAAGGAATACGAAGATTACCGCCACCACCAACGCGATCGTCAGCAGAATGGTCTTCTGCACATCGATCACGCTCTCCTGGATTGTCTGAGTCCGATCGTTGACGATTTCCATGGAGATTGCATCGGGCATGCTCCCCGAGAGTTTGTCGATGGCAGCATGGATAGCCTTGGCCGTCTCAATGACATTCGAGCCGGGGGCCTTGATGATGTCGATGATAATCGCACGGCGGTTATGTGTCCAGGCCGCCTGCTGGGTGTCCTCGGGCGCTTCTACAGCAGTGCCGATGTCCCTCACATGGATCGGCACGCCGTTGCGATAGGCCACCACCACATCGCCGTATTGATCCGCGCGGGTCAGCTGGTCGGTAGCACGCAGCACGGTCGTGCGCTCCGTGCCATTGAGCGATCCCTTCGCTTTGTCGACCGTGGCGACATTCACCGCATTGCGTACATCCTCAAGCGTCAGCCCCATGTTCGCCACGCGATCAGGGTCGAGCGCCACCCGCACAGCGGGTCGGGCCTGCCCATGATAGTCCACCAGGCTGACCCCCGGGATGCGGGAAAGTACAGGCGCGACAACATCCTCGGCATAGCGATCGACGTCGATCAACGGCAAATGATCGGACATGACCGCAACCGACATAACCGCGCTCTCGGCGGGGTTCACCTTGTGGTAAGTCGGTGCGCTGGGAAGATCCTTGGGCAGCAGCCCCGCCGCCGCATTGATCGCGGTCTGCACATCCTGTGCCGCGCCATCAATGTTGCGGTTGAGATCGAAGACGAGCACCACATTGGTGGCACCCAGTGAGCTCTCCGAGGTCATTTCGCGCACGCCCGGAATGGTAGCGAGATAGCGCTCGAGCGGGCTGGCGACCGAAGAGGCCATCGTTTCCGCACTCGCCCCTGGCAAATGTGCATCGACCTTCAATGTGGGGAATTCAACCTGCGGCAAAGGGGCGATGGGAAGCCAAACGTAGGCGATGAGCCCGACGAGAGCAAAACCGATGGTCAGCAGTGTGGTCGCGGTGCGGCGCCTTACTGCCGCAGCAATGATGCGTTCCATCACTGGCCCGACTCCCGCTTCCCGGAGTTTGCCGCAACAACCTTGGCTCCAGCCTTCAACCGGCTCTGGCCGTCGACGACGACCTCTTCGCCGACCTTCAGCCCGCTGGCGATCACAGTCTTTTCGATACCCTTGTCCATGCCGCTCAGAGTGATCCGGACAGGGCGGATCTGCGCCTTGCCGTTCGTGACGACATACACATAGGCCTCATCGCCAGAGCCTTGCACGGCGGCCCGCGGCACGACGACACCCTTTGCCATCCCCAGCGCGATGCGGACAGACACCAGCTGCCCCGGCCACAGCTGCTCCGCCCCGCTGGTTATCTGCGCCTTAGCGATAAACTGTCCCGTGCCCTGCTGAACCTCATTGTCGAGAAAATCGAGCTTGGCACCCGCCAGTTGCCCTGCCCCATCCCGGGTCAGCACAGTAACCGCTGCACCATCACGATGGGCCTTCACCGCTTCGCCGAGGCGATCCTCCGAAAGCGGGAACTGGACGTCGATCGGATCTATCTGAGTGATCGTCGCAATGCCGGTAAGATCAGAGGCGCGAACCACGGAGCCAACACCAACCAGCCTCTGCCCGACCCGGCCAGATGTCGGCGCGGTGATGGTTGTGAAAGACAGGTTGAGCCTTGCCGCATCGACCGCCGCCATATCGGCCGCTAGCGTGGCATGGGCCGCTTGCAATTGCGAAGATAAGGTCTTGGCTGCTTGGTCCGGGCCGGCACCGATCTCTGCCAACTTGACAGCGCGATCCTTGTCCACAGCGACATTGGCCATGGTTGCGCGATCACGCATCAACTGGGCTTCAGCCTGCCTCAGTGCAGCCGCATAGGGCCTGGCATCAATGTGCGCGATCACCTGCCCTTGGCGGACTAGATCGCCTTCGCGAAAGGGCAGAGCCGTAATGGCACCATCGACGCGTGCCCGAAGGGTGACCACATTGCGAGGACGCACCGTACCGAGCGCTGAAATAGTGTCAGGCAGAGTCCCTTCGGTAGCAGAGGCCAGCATGACGGGGATCTGCTCCTCGCCCTTGCCGCCTTTGTGCGCCGCGCCCGAGCTTAAATGATAAAAGGCAGCGCCGCCAATCAGCAGCACCGAAATCAGAGCGCACCAGCGCAAGCGAGATTTAGGCATTGTTGTCACTGTCCAACCAGTTTGTAGGCGCCCGAAGGGTCAGCGCGCATATGATGGGGAAGAGAGCGCCGGCGTCGTAACGGGCGCTGAAGGAAGTTGGCTGCCGCTACAGGCGGCAAGCAGTCGGGCCAGCACAGTTAGCCGCTGCTGCCGAATCTGCAGTCGCGTGTCCTCAGCCTGATAGAGCGCCCGTTGAGTGAGCAGCAGCGTCGTGAAATCCGCATTGCCGAGCCGTACGCGAGCTTCCGCCAAGGTCTGCGCATGTTGGGCGCTTTGCACGGCGACATCCGTCTCACGCTCGTAGGCGAACAATCTGTCCTGATCGCTCAACCCATCCTCGACCGACCGCAAAGCGGAGATCATTACCTGCCGATAGCGTTGGGTCATTTCCTCAAGCTTCGCCCGGCTGAAGCGCACCTTGCCTCGCAGCGCACCACCCTGAACAATGGGCTGGGCCAATTGGGCCAGGAGGCCGCCGATCAGCCCACCGGGGGTCAGACTTTGGGCCGAATCGGCCCCGAGTCCGCCATCCAGAGCCAACGACAGGTGCGGGAGCAACGCCGCTCGAGCCGCAGAAACGTCGAATCGTGCGGCAGCCATCCGGCGTTCGGCTGCGGCAACATCGGGCCGACCGGCCAGAAAGGCGGCCGGACTAACCGGCTGCGCGGCGGGCAGCGGCAGGGTGTCAAGATTGATGGAAGGCAGAGCATCAGCAGAAGGGGCTTCGCCGGTAAGAGTGGCCAGCAAATGGCGGTCGGCAGCTGCCAGCCTTTCAAGAGCTGGAACCGCAGCCGCAAAAGCAGCGGTCGCGTTACGCTGCTGCTCGACATCAAGATCCGATACTGCACCGAGCCGTTTCTGGGCTTCGATAAGCGAAAGGAGCCGAGAGGCATCATCGGCAATCTTGCCGGCCAGATGGATACGTTGCGAGAGCCCTATCAGCTCGAAATAGGTTGAGGCCACGGCAATGGAGAGATCCACCGATGCCATCGCAGCATCGTCCTGGCTCGCTTGGGCGGCACCACGCGCCGAATTACGGGTGGCGTGGTTTGCACCCGAAATGTCGGGATCGAATGCACCGTAGAGCTCGACGCCCCGCGCGCCTGTGCCAGATTGCGTGCCACGGCCGTAGGTCGCGGCTGCCGAAACCGACGGATAGAG
>Ga0207784_1000049_pt1 | contig 20939 bp, 17 predicted proteins | sample LuqExpMetageno66_FD_187823 | JGI IMG/M metagenome (GOLD analysis project Ga0207784, IMG submission 187823) | Tropical forest soil microbial communities from Luquillo Experimental Forest, Puerto Rico - Sample 66 (SPAdes) | ecosystem: Environmental > Terrestrial > Soil > Tropical forest ... | reverse complement strand
GGGATCAGCACCGAGTCCTCGGCGGCCTTGCGGATCACCGTCGACTGCTGGTGGGCGGCCCACCAGACGCCGGCCAGCAGCGCGATGACCGCCGCGCCGGCGAGGGCCCGGCCACGCCAGGGCCCGCGTGGCGAGTAGCCTGGCAAATCGGGCCCCGGTAGATCGGACAGGGGCTGGAGCGATGAGGCCATGGCGTCAGTGCTCCGCTTGCGCGCTGCTGGCGCGGATGAGGCGCAAGCCGCCATCGACGGCCCCGAAAGACCCACTCGCGCGCCACCAGCGGATCAGATCGTCGCCGGAGATACGCAGGATGAGATCGGCGGGCGTGCCGGCGCCGCACAGCTGCGCCACATCCGCCAGACGCACCGGACGTCCGGCGAAAACCAGCGTGCCATCGGAACCGAGCGAGACATTGGCGATGCGCTGGCCAGCAGGACTGCGGGAAGACCAGTCCGCGGTGACCTGGCCGGGAAGCGATGGTGATGACGGGGCCATCGGCTCAGCCTTTCGCCTTGCCGGTCACGAGACCGAACTTGGTGATGTCCAGCCGCCTGAGCAGGTCGAGCACCTCGACCACCTTGGCGTACTGGACCTGACCGTCGCCCTTGACGACGACCGGGAAGTCGGGGGTCTGGGCCTGCTGCACGCGAAGGCGATCCTCGAGCTCGCTCATCGAGACCGGGAAGGCCTCGTAATAGACCTGACCCGAGGTATCGATGGTGATCGCCTTGGTGTTCGACTGCAGCGACGCCGCCGATGACGCCTTGGGCAGGTTGACCTTGATCCCCTGCACGCTGGCCGTCGTCATGATGATGAAGATGATCAGCAGCACGAAGCACAGGTCGAGCATCGGCGTGACGTTGATGTCGTCGTAGGGCTTGGCTTCGGTATTGACCTTCATGGCCCGCGCCCTCCCCTATTCGGCTGCGGCGAGCTGCTTGCGCAGTTCGCGGCGATGGAGATCAGCAAAGCGGGTGATCAGCTTGTCGACGAAGACCTGCAGGCCTGCGCTGACTTCGCTGTTGCGGCTGGAAATGTAGTTGTAGCCAAACAGCGCCGGGATCGCGACGAGCAGGCCGACCACGGTCGCCAAGAGCGCGGCCGAGACGCCAGGCGCGATGGCGTTGACGTTTACGTCGCCGGCCAGCGCGATCGCCGCAAAGGTGATCATGACGCCCAGCACCGTGCCGAGCAGGCCGATGAACGGGCCGCCCGAGATGGCGATCGTCAAAAGCACCATCCAGCGATTGAGGGTCTGGGTCTCGGCCACCTGCTGGGCGTCGAGCGAGGCGCGGATCGCCTCGACCGTCTCTTCGGCAAGCGCACCATCAGGAAGTTCGGCACGGGCGGTCTCGAACTCGGCGACCCCGGCGCGGTAGATACGGGCGAGCGGGCTGTCTTCGAGCAGTTTCAGCGTGCGAGCGTCGAGCCCTTGGAGCCATCCTGTCGACAGGATGTCGCCGCGTCGCTGATTGAACATAGCGGAGAAGAGCTTGTCCGCGCGGGCGGCGCGGCCGACATAGGCGCCCTTCACATACATCACCACCCAGCTGATCAGCGACATGATCGCCAGCACGCCGATCACGGCCCAAGCGTCGAGGGTGACGTTCTTGAAGATCACGCCGAAGAAGCCGAAGCCTTCGCCCGAGGGCTTCTCGTCGGCGCCGAAGGTCACCAGCTTGCCGCCATGACCTTGGCTTGCATAATCGGCCTGGACCCAAGCGGCGTCGCGGGCAGTCGCCGAAAGGCGGGTCTCGTCGAGTGCGCCTTGCAAGCCTTCGCCGAGGGTGGCGGCGCCCGAAAGCGCAGGCAGCGGCGCAGCGAGAGTGGCGGTCTGAGTGCCGTTCACATAGAGCGTGGCGCCCTGGGCATTGGCCGAGACGGTGATCTGCGACCAGTCAGTGACCGGGGCGGTCGCCGAGGCGCGCTTGCCAGCGACGTCAACGAAGGGCACGCCTTGGGCAAGGCCGATCACCAGGCCATTGGCCTTGTAAAGCGTGGCCTCTGCAGCAGCTCCGGCCGGCGCGGTGTCGGGCTTGACCCAGGTCTCGAAGGTGAAGCCGTTTGCCGGATTGACGGCAGTGGCCGGCGATGCGGCGATGGTCAGCGGCTGACCGGTGAATTTGGCACCTTGGCCAATCGCGCCGGCGGCGAAGCCGACCTGGCCTTGGGCGGGGGTGGCGTTGGCGGTGGCGTCCGAGGTGTTGCCCGCGAAATGGAAGACCGCGCGGTAGCTCGCGTCATAGGTCTTGGGCGTCGAAGCGCCGCCCTGCGCCTTTTGATTGCCGTAGTAGAGGAAGAGCTTGGTCTGGCCACTCGCCGGCAGCTCAGGCAGGTCGACCCAGACCATGGCCAGGCCCGACTTGGCGTCGAAGCTCTCGATGTGGAAGTTGAGCGGGGTCTTGTCGTCGGAGCCGACGATACGCAGGTCTGAGCCGTCGGGCTTGGCGTCCTCAAAGCGGAAGTTGGAGCTGTCCAGGCGCAGCAGCACCGGCAAGCGCTTCTCCGCCGCCGTCACCTGGGCGGCGGCGGCATCGATGGTCACCGCCTTGCGGTAAGACCAACCCGCATCCCACCAGGCAAAGGCTGGCGAGGAGATCCCCACCGTCGCCACGGCGCCCAGAGTCAGTCGCAGTATCTTTCTCTTCATCGGTTCAAACCCCCATATGCTCGGTGGGCGCGCGGGCCGGGTGCGGACGCGGGCGCAGCGGTGTTCAGAAATCGGTGGTGATGCGGAAGTGGACGCGGGTGCCCCCAGCCTTGGTGGTGACCCCGTCGGTCAAGGGCATGCCAAGGTCGAGATTGCCGGTGAGGTGGCCGAGCAGCTTCATGCGAAGGCCGGCGCCGACGCTGACCAGGCCGTAGCTGGCGGTCTGCTCGGGCAAAGGAGCGATGAGCCAGAGCTTGCCGCCGTCAATGAAGGTGATGACGCGCAGATCGTCGAACAGCTTGCCGGTCAACTTGGCGAAGGAAGGCGAGCGCAGTTCGATGCTGCCGACGAAGCCGTTGTCGCCAATCGCTTCGCTGACCAGATAACCGCGGACCGAACTGGCTCCACCGATCGCCATCTGCTCATTGGAAATAAGCGGGTCGCTGGAGATCTGGCCTTCGACGCTCGAATAGAGCTGCGCGCCCTGGGGCAGGTTCCACAGATAATTGATGCCGCCATGCAGGTAGGCAAAGCCGCCGGTCGCCTGATAGCGCTTGTTGTCGAAGGCGATCTCGCTGGAGCCCAGCCCCCGGAAGGCGAAGGTCCCGGTCAGATCAAAGCCAAGCGTGCCCGACGTGCGGGTAAGCGTGCCAGCATAGCCAAGCGCGATCGGGAAGTAGGTGATCGGCGCGTGGCTGATCTGGATGGCGCCGGTGCCTGAGTTAGTGACCGTGTCGTCTTCCTTGAAGTCCTTGTAAGCGGCCGACAGAGTGACCCGGTGAAAGAGCCCGCCCGAAGAGGGCAAAGTCTTGGTGAGGACGGCAGTGACCGAGTGGCCATCACCCAGCACATTGGTCGAGCCCACCGTGTTGACGTTGGAGTTGGAGACGAGGCCCGTGACGTCGAGCCTGAGCGTATTGTTGATCGGCAAGCCATACGATCCGACGAACACTTCGGCATCGCTGCGCCGTTGCGGTGCAACGGAATAATAGCCCGAAATCGAGTGCCCGAGCCCCCAAAGGTCGTCGTAGCGCAAGGAGGCGGCGAGACGGTCGGGCTTGGTGTCCTGGCTATAGTTGTTGTTGAACTCGAGGCTGCCATGCAGCGGCAACTTGTCCTCAACCGCCAAATCGACATCAACGGTGCCAGGCTGCGCGCCTGCTTTGAGCTGGGGGGTTACCTGCCGATCTGACGAGCGAGTGTTGAGCGCGGTCAGTTCGTCCGAGAAGGCCGCGAGGTTGGGAGCCTCCCCCGCTTTAACAGCGGGCAGCGCGGCCAGAATAGTCTTTTCCGAGGTGTGCTTCTCGCCGGTGACGACGATCTTGCCGACCTTGGCCTCAGTAACCAGGAGGCGGACGCGGCCGCCAACCACGTTCTGTTGCGGGATCTCGACAAAGGCCGTCTTGAACCCCTTGGCCTCATAGATCTTCTGCAGCGCGGCGCGGGCTTTCTCAACGTCGTCGAGGCTCTTGTCGGGCCCGAGGAAGGGATAGACCGCTTCTTCGATCTCCGGAGCGGAGAGGATGGTGTTCCCTTCAACGAAATACTCGTTGATGTCGACGTGACGCACAGCAGCTGCGGCGGCGGGCTCCGCCGGCGCGCCGGCACTGTGTTCCACACTTGGCGAGGCGTCCTGCGCGTAAGCAGGGGGCGCGATAACACTGATCACAATCGCACTTGCCGCCAGTCTCGGCCGCAAAGCGTACAACCGCATGCGACGACGCGCCATTATAGAGAAAGTCATTCCGAATAGACCCCGACATAAAGGCAATAGAACGCCGTTGTGAGAATAACTATTCTCACAAGAATTCCATTTGTTGATTGATTTGATTGATTCCCGCTCGCGGCGAGTCTCTATCCGATCTTTATGACAACTGTATTTAAGCGGGGTGTTTTCGGTTTATTTATTATATTTATATCAATCCTTTCATGAACGCACACAAATAGGCTTATTACTTTCAATCGACCACACCAGAACTTCCGCTCATCTGAACAGCGCGCCTTCGCGTAACACTCATGCTCTCGCCAAAACGCTTTCGGTAACTTCGCCCGAAGGCGACCGCCGAGCTAAACCCGAGCGCCGCAGCGATCTCCATCTGGTTCCGCGACTCTCGGTTGGTCGACAGCCAGGCGCGAGCCCGGTCGAGCTTGATGTTGAGAATGAACTCAGCGAGGTGCTGGCCGGTCTCAGCCTCGAGCGCACGACGCACGGTGCTCTCACTAAGCCTCGTTACGGCGACGATCTCGGCCGTGCTCAGACGCCGCCCAATATGGGCAATGACATAGGCACGAAGCAATTCGACGAGGGCCTCACTCGACGGCCCGATAGGGCGACCATAGGCAGCAGGGATCTCAGCGGCCGTCGCGGCACGCGCCATACGGATGGCGACAGGCCACAGCGCGCTCGAACGCGGTGCCGCAGCGCCGGCATCGACGCCGGAAATCTGCTCAAGAACTGATACCCTGGCCACGTAGAAGATGTCCTCCTACGAACCTGTCGTCACGACCTTCGCCATAGCGAAATACCCGGACGCATTTTTTTCAGCCGAGCAAGACAACCCCGCCTGGCAGGTTCGTCGCGCGAGCCCCAGCCACCTCCTGAATTTGCGCAACGGCGCGGTCGAGCCGCGCGAGCTGGAAAGTCCCGGTGATAGGAAAATGGCCGAGAGCGCCATCCGTAAGGATGATCTTGCCGGGCCGGTAGCGGTTGATCTCCTCGACAACATCATTGAGCGGCTGCCCATTGAAAACCAGCAGCCCCCGGCGCCAAGCCTCCGCGCGCGCGACATCGACCCGCGCGACGCGCGCCTCAGCGCTCCCGTCGAAGATGATCTGCTGGCCAGGCGACAGAGTGTTCGTGCGCTGATGGCGATCGAGCACGGAGACCTCGCCAGCAAAACAGGTGACGCAGGTCGCGGCCTCCATCCGCCGGACGCCAAAGCGGGCGCGGCGTACGCGCGCCTCACCGACGCTTGTCAGAATGGTGATGGGACGCCTGGAGCCGGCGGCATCGACGGCGATCTCTCCGCCGATCAGTTCGAGCCGATAGCCTTGCGCGTCGTCGTACCGGGCAAGGCTGGTACGGGTATTCAGTTCGACGGCGAGACCGGGTGCGAACTCAACGGTGCGCCGCTCGCCGATCCGGGTACGATAGTCCGCCCTGAGTTCGGCCAATGATGGCCAGAGACCCAGTGGCGGGCGGATTATCACGGCAACGCTTGCGGCGGCGACTGCGCCGCCGATCAGGGCGCGCCGCCCAATGAGATGTCCACCCCGGCGCGGCATTGGGGGCGCCTCGGGAAGGGTGTCTTCGGCAGTGATCGCCTGGCCAGCCTCAACGAGGCGTCGACGCAGCTTGATCGCATCGCTCAGAGCCTGGGCATGCGCCGGATGGAGCGCGCGCCAACGCATCAGCTCCGCAGCCTCATCCTCGGTCATCTCGCCCGAACGCAGGCGAAACACCCATGACAAGGCCTCGCGCGAGAGCGCGTGCTGATCCAGGCTGTCGTCGGGTTCAATCATGCCCGTTCAGACCTACCCTGTCGCATCGGCGACGCCGTCCATCTCTTCAACCTCCTTGTCATTCTTCTGACGTCACACGACGCTTCGAAGCGAAATCGATAATCTCTGCACCGCCGAAGCGTTCGGCAATCTGTCCTGTGGCCTTCTTCATCTCGATCTGGATCATCCGCATCGACAAATCGTAACGGCCTGCAAGTTCACGGTGCGTTGCTCCTTCGACGAGCACCGCCAGTACCATGTCACGGCGACGAGGCGGCATCTCATCGAGCACGCGATGCAAAAGGCGCATGTCCGAAGCGATTTCCGCGACTTCGGCAGGGCCTGGCTGCTCGTCCGGGATTTCGAGTGCAGTTTCGAGCTGCTGCGCCTCAAGGATGTTGAGCCGCCGCCGTTCGGTACGGATGCGACTCTTGGCGACGTTCATCGCCATACGGAACAAGTAACGTCTAGGATCGCGGATGTTCTCGGGCCCTTCGCCTTCCCGGGCAAGCTGGAGGAAGGTGTCCTGCAGGGCGTCGCCGACCGCGTCGCTTGACCCGAGGCGGCGTGCGAGCCTTCGGCGCAACTCCTCATATTCATCGACGAACATCCGGCGCAGTGCTGCCCACCCCGACTCCATGGTTCAGCCCCCTCTGCCACCGGGCATGGAGTGTTCAGGATCGAAAGAGATTGGCAGGGTCACGGCCAATTGGCCGGGTAATGCCAAGGGAATGGGAGGCATCGGCCGCGCCCGCCAGATGGTCGCCACCGCCTCCTCGTCGAGGTCGGCGACGCCAGAACTGGTTGCGATGGCAACCGACAGGACATCGCCCTGACGGTCGATGGCGATATGAAGCAGGACAATGCCACGCCCACGCACACCTAGCGCCAGCAAGGGTGCTCTCCGGTAGGCACCGATATGGGCGAGGAGGCGCCTACGGTAATCGTCGCCAAGCATTGGATCAGTCGACGCCGGAGGTAAGGAAGTGGATGTGCCGGCCGCGACAGGCGCAACCGCACCGGGGGCCTGCGATGTTGTCGATGCAGCAAGACTGGGCGCTGCGGGAACCGGAGGAGCTGCGCCCTCCTTTGCGGATTCGGCCAAAGCCACAATAGCGGCTTGAGCGCCAGCGCCGCGACCGGAGAGCACCGGCACTGCTCCCGCGGCAGGCAGCAACACCAAGCTAACTGTCGTGGCAGAAGCGTGCCTCGCCGGCCGCAAAGCACGTCCCTCCTCCCCCATGGAGGCTAGGACAAGTGCCAGCACGATCAGGACATGCAAGCCCGCCGACAGCACGACGCCGACAACAAGGGAGCGATCCAGCTTCTGGGACGAACCTGAAAGCGGGTCTCCAACCGGGCAAAAGGAGTTCACTTCCAATCGTTACAAGGCTGTCGCCAAGAGATGTCAAGTGGTGACGACAAAACATGGCCATCATGACAGATTGCGTTCTACAATATGACAAATAAAAGAAATTTAATGGTATATTTATATCGCGACAACAGCAATGCGAATCGGTTGTGGGATGTCAGGTGGCGGCGTTTCGTTCACGACGGCGGACCCAATGACACGGCGGATAGCGGCATCCAGGCGCAGACTGCCGGTCGATAAGAGTAAATGTGGATCGCGCACCCTGCCATTGCGGGCGATCCAGATATCGATCTGCAGATCGTAGATGCGGTTGGCGGTCTCAGGGTCGCGGGCCAGGGCATCCCTGACAGCCAGTCGTACGGTACGTCCATAGGCGCTGAAATCCGGTCGGTCTTTGGCGCCGGCGGGCACATCGACATGCAGCGTGTCGAGGATCATGACTTGGGGTTGCCGGCCGTCACCGGTGGGGTCGGCCTGGCCAAATTCGGTCTCCGCGCCGGGCGCAGTCAAGGTGATGTCCTGGGGCCCGGTATAACGGATGGTAAGCTCGGTACCGTCAAGCAGTAGACGCAAGGCGGTCTCAGGCGTGAACAGGCCGATGACCGGATTGGAGCGATGCCCGGCGGCCAGTCGGCTGTCGCAAAGCACCTGGTTGCCCGTTACTGCGCTATAGGCTTGCAGTGCCGAGGCTAGGGATTGCGCCGGAATATTGAAGAGCTGCACCTTACGTGCCGCAGGCGCCGAACCGCCCCCGTTTCTGGCGGCGGCCATTTCGCCCCGCATGTTCAGCACAGCAAACACGGCCAGAAGCGCCAGCGATGTCCGCGCAAGGCCGGCCATGCTCGCTTCAGCTCTTGCGACCGCGACGGGCGGCGCTAGGCCGCCGGGCGCGTATCAATCGGACGGTGAAATACGAAATAGACATAGGTGCGAACGAGGTATGCTCTCTAGGCAGGCAGGACCGGTGTTCATCGCTGATAGAACCCGGCCCCATCCCTTTTGATGACGGCTCCTACTTTACCCTTTGCCACGGCTCGGGCGGCGATCCCAGCGCCCTGATCAACGCGCTCGTCCGGACATGACGCTGGCCTTCATTCACGAAACGCTGGAGCGCGAATTTCGCATTGTTCGAGCTGGTAGCGTCAATTCGGCATGTGCCGCCCGGCTGACAGAATGAACGCAAACCGCATCAGAACGGCGTATTGTGGTCGCGTGCTGCCAGACGGGTTGGCGTGTGTTACCGCCCTCTAAGCCGCCGTCCAGGGCCTTTTTCCTGGCCGTCAAAAGCAGGCCTTCGTTCATCCGGCACTCCGGGGGTGGAAGCCTCCGGTGGAAACGGCGCAGTTCAGTTTCACCCTCTGGTCGAACCCAGCGTTGATGCCAACGCGGCGGTGGAGGGCATGGCTTTCGCGGTGAGCGAGACAGAATTAGCCAACGCTGATGCCTATGAAGTCGATTATCAGCGCTACGCGGTACGCCTGCGGTCTGGACGCGATGCGTGGTTCTATGGTGCAAAAGCGGGGCCAACCTAGGCCATGCCGCAGCGCACAATCCGCTTGCGACTCTTATCTATATATGAAAGGATACAGGAAAGATTGCCGTTGCAAGGATGCGCGGCAGATGATCTGCGCCCGGCAACGGGCAGTTTCCATGTGGCAAAGGCGCCATCGAACCGGTTCTTCATGAACCCGCGTTCGATGGCGCCTTTTTTGTTGAGGCGTGACCGGTGACGGTAAAACAGGTGAAAAGCGTCTGCCCCTATTGCGGTGTCGGCTGCGGCATCGTGATGGATGTGAAGGACGGCAGGATCGTCAAGGTGGCGGGCGACAAGAGCCACCCCACCAATTTCGGGCGCCTGTGCACCAAGGGTTCGTCCTGCCATGTGCCGGTGGCTGCCGAAGGCCGCGCGACACAAGCCTATGCCCGCATTGCCGGCAGCACGGATCAGGGCGCCATCCCGATGGCAGAGGCCATCACCCGCACCGCGCAAGGGCTGCGCGCCATTATCGATCGCGACGGGCCCGATGCGGTCTCGCTCTATGTCTCGGGCCAGATGTCGCTGGAGGCGCAATATCTGGCCAACAAGCTGTGCAAGGGCTTCATCGGCACCAACAATATCGAGAGCAATTCGCGCCTGTGCATGGCGAGCGCCGGCAGCGGCTACAAGCTCTCCATCGGCGCCGACGGGCCGCCGGGATCGTATCAGGACTTTGACAAAGCCGATCTGTTCTTCGTGATCGGCGCCAACATGGCCGATTGCCACCCCATCCTGTTCCTGCGGATGATGGACCGGGTGAAGGCGGGGGCGAAGCTCATCGTCGTTGATCCGCGCCGCAATGGCACGGCGGACAAGGCCGATCTGTTCCTGCAGGTAAATCCCGGCACCGATCTCGCGCTGATGAACGGGCTGCTCCACCTGCTGGCGGAAAACGGCAAGACCGATGCCGCCTTCATCACCGAGTTCACCGAAGGCTGGGAGGCAATGCCGGGCTTTCTGGCCGATTATCCCCCCGCCAGGGTGGCCGAGATCACCGGCATTGCCGAGGCGGACCTGCGCAAGGCGGCGGAGTGGATCGGCGAAGCGCCCGAATGGATGACCTGCTGGACGATGGGCCTCAACCAGAGCACCCATGGCACCTGGAACACCAATGCCATCTGCAACCTGCATCTGGCCACGGGCGCCATTTGCCGGCCGGGCAGCGGCCCCTTCTCGCTCACCGGCCAGCCCAATGCGATGGGCGGGCGCGAGATGGGCTATATGGGCCCCGGCCTGCCCGGCCAGCGCGCCACCATGAACGAGGCCGAGCGCCATTTCGTCGAGGATATCTGGGGCATCCCGCAAGGCACGCTGCGTGTTGAGGCGGGATCGGGCACGGTCGCCCTGTTCGAGGATATGGCGGCGGGCAGGATCAAGGCCTGCTGGATCATCTGCACCAACCCGGTGGCCAGCGTGGCCAACCGCAAGAATGTGATCGCCGCGCTCGAGGCCGCCGAACTGGTCGTCACGCAGGATGTCTATCTCGACACCGAGACCAACCGCTACGCCCATATCGTTCTGCCCGGCGCGCTGTGGGCCGAGGCCGAAGGGGTGATGATCAATTCCGAACGCAACCTCACCCTGATGCAAAAGGCCATCGATCCGCCCGGCGAGGCGATGGCCGACTGGCAGATCATCGCCCGCGTCGCCTGCGAGATGGGCTATGCCGATGGCTTCACCTATGCCTCGGCGTCCGAGGTGTTCGAGGAGATCAAGCGCTTCTGGAACCCCAAGACCGGCTATGACATCCGCGGCGCCAGCCATGAGCGTTTGCGCGAAAGCCCGCTGCAATGGCCCTGCCCGCCAGAGGCAGAAAGTGACCGCAACCCGATCCGCTACCTCAACGATGGCATCAGCCAGAAGGAACGGCTGAACGCGGATGGCAGCCGCCCGCGCATCGCCTTTCCCACCGAGCGGGGCAAGGGCCATTTCCTGCCCCGGCCGCATATGGCGCCGGCCGAAATGCCCGATGCGGATTTCCCGATGATCCTCAACACCGGGCGCCTGCAACACCAGTGGCACACGCTGACCAAGACCGGCAAGGTGCCCACGCTCAACAAGCTGAACCCCGGCCCTTTCATCGAACTGCACCCCGAGGACGCCAAGGCGCTGGGCATTGGCGAGCGGGACCAGATCGAGGTACGCTCACGCCGGGGCCGCGCGGTGCTCCCCGCCGTGATCACCGACAGGGTGCGGCCGGGCAATTGCTTTGCCCCCTTTCACTGGAACGATGTGTTCGGCGATGATCTGGCGATCAATGCGGTGGTCAGCGATGCGATCGATCCGCTGTCGATGCAGCCGGAATTCAAGTTCTCCGCCGTGGCGCTGGCCCGCCTGTCCGGCCCGCTGGAAGCCAGTTGCGCCCCGCCAGTGGCAGACAAGCAGCCCACCCCCGCAGCCCCTGCCCTACCGGAAGCGCCCCACATGCCCACCGATGCCGTAGACGCTTTTGCCCACTACCTGCGCCTTCCTGTTGCCGCGCCGGCCTTCTCGGTCGACGAGCAGCATTATCTGGCCGGTTTTGCGCAAGGGATGCGGCTCAAGGGCGTGGGGCTGGATGGCACTGTGCCGCTGCTGCCCTCTTCCGCCCCCTTCGCGCCCGAGCGGCGCCATCTGGTGAACGGCCTGCTGGCCGGCATGTTCGCGCGCGAAACCGTGGCGGGGGCCGCCCCCGGCCATGCCCTTGCGGCGGCGCCCGAGGCCGGGGAACCGATCGTAGATGCGCGACCGGAAGTGCTGGTCCTGTGGGCCTCGCAAACCGGCAATGCCGAGGGTTTTGCCGCGCGGGCAGCCGCCATGCTCGGCGAGCGCGGCCTTCCGGCAAGGCTGGTGGCGATGGGGGAGAGCAAGCCTGCGGATCTGGCCGCTGCCAGCCATGCCCTGTTGATCGCCAGCACCTTTGGCGATGGCGATGCGCCGGACAATGGCGCCTCGTTCTGGGAGGCCCTGGCGCATGAGAATGCGCCCCGCCTTGAAGCCCTGTCCTTCGCGGTGCTGGCTTTCGGCGATTCCAGCTATGACCAGTTCTGCGGCTTTGGCCGCAAGCTGGATGCGCGGCTGGAAGCGCTGGGTGCCAAGCGGATCACGGCGCGGGTGGATTGCGAACCTGATTATGATGGTGACGCGGCGGCATGGCTCGATCGGGTCGTGGCCAGCCTGTCCGAGCCGGGAAAACCCGAGGGTCATCCAACCGCGCCGAGGCCGGAAGCGCCTGTTTCGCCCCAAACCGGCGGCACAGGCACGCTCACGCTCGAACGCCCCATAAGTGTCACCGCGCTACAGCTGCGCCCTGCCACCAGGTTTGATCGCAAGGCGCCTTTGCAGACGCGCCTCGTCACCAACCACCTGCTCAGCGCGGAAGGATCGCAGAAGGAAGTCCGCCAGTTCGGCTTCGATCTTGCCGGCACCGGTTTCGCCTATGAGGCAGGCGATGCCCTGGGCGTATGGCCGACCAATGACCCGGAACTGATCGTCGAGCTGGCAGTCCGCCTCGGGCTGGACGAGAACCTGCCGGTGACGCTCGCAGGGGGGCAATCCTATCCCCTTGCGTGGGCCCTGACGCATCATCTGGATATCACCCGCGTGACCCGCCCGATGCTGGAGATGCTGGCCCAGCATGATCGCGCCGCCCCCTTCGCCCCCTTGCTGGCGCCCGAACGCAAGGGCGATCTCGACCAATGGCTGTGGGGCCGGCAATTGGCGGACGTGCTGCACGCCACCAGCGCCGGATTGCAAGCGCAGGAACTCGTCGATGCCCTGAAGCCGCTCCAGCCCCGCCTCTATTCGATCTCCTCCAGCCCCAAGGCGCAGCCCGAAGAGGTGCAGCTTACCGTCTCGGTAGTGCGCTGGATGCAGGATCTGCGCACGCGCAAGGGGGTCTGTTCCAGCTTCCTTGCCGACCGGGCTGGCAAGGGGGATTGCCGCATCTTCCTGCAACCCTCAGGCCATTTCCGGCCGCCCGCAGATCCGGCTAGGCCGATGATCATGGTGGGCCCGGGCACTGGCATCGCCCCTTTCCGCGCCTTCCTGCAAGACCGGCAGGCCAGCGGCGCCACCGGGCGCAACTGGCTGTTCTTCGGCGAGCAGCGGCAGGCGAGCGATTTCTACTACCGCGACCAGATCGAGGCCTGGCAGCGCGATGGCCACCTCTCGAAGCTCAGCCTCGCCTTCTCGCGCGACACGGCCGAGAAGGTCTATGTCCAGCACCGCATGATCGAGGGAGGCGCGGACCTGTGGAGCTGGCTCGAGGAAGGCGCGCATGTCTATGTTTGCGGCGATGCCGCGCGCATGGCCAGGGACGTTGATGCAGCACTTCGCCAGGCCATTGCCACGCATGGCGGCATGAGCACCGCGCAGGCTGCCGATTATGTCGCCCGGATGCAGCAGGACAAACGCTATGTCCGCGATGTCTACTAAGGCGCAGTTGCCTGTCGACGGTACCGCTTATGTCAAAGGCCCTGCCTTAAGGGCCGGCTAGGGCTTCCAGCGCTATCGCCCCTCTCGCTTCAGATCGCGAGTGTGTCGATATGCTCCAGCGGCGTGGCGATCACCAGGCAGTCCGAGGCGAGCAGCTCGGCCACCAGCCTATCGGACGGCCTGCTGGCCCCTACCCAAGGGCTGGTCGATTGGGCCAAGGCGCATTGGGAGAAGGTCCGCACCATGCAGAGCCACTATGATTCAGCAGGGGCATGACCGCCCTCAGAACTGCCATTCCAGCCATCGGATCAGCGGACCAAAAAGGACATTAGTCGGCTCGACACAGCAATCATTTACGGGCCATGCCCTCGCCATTGCGAACCGTCATACACTTCCAGCCACGGCAAGGCTGGAAGTGGCCGCCTGCACCAGCCAATCATGAAACGCCTTGACCTCAACGCGGCGCAGCGCCTTGGGGGCTGCCGCTGCAAAGTAGGCCCAGGCCACGGGCCAGCGGCAATCCGGCATCAGATGCAGCAACCTGCCTGCCTCCAGGTCTTGCTCCACCAAAGCCTTGCGCACCAGGGCCACCCCGCGCCCGGCCAAAGCAGCCTGAATGACGGCAGAGGTGGAATTGATCTTCAACTCGCGCGATGCGGCCGTCTGGTTGGCCCCGCTGCGCGCCAGCCAATCAGACCAGGAAGGAAAATCCCCGCCCGGATGCGGCATGGCGTCATGCACCAACACCTGCTCGGCAATCCAGCCGGCAGTGGCCGCCTGATCCGCGGGCAACATGCGCGGATGACAGACAGCGATGATCTCCTCGCCCATCAGGCGCGTTGCGCGCACGCCTTTCCAATCGCCAAGGCCGCAGCGAATGCCAATATCCGCCTCGCCATGGGCCAGATCAATCACCCGATCCGACACATCGAGGCGAACATCGATGGAGGGATACAGCGCGGAAAAATCCTCCAGCCGGGGCAGCAGCCAGTTGGCCACCAAGGCCTGAGACGCCGTGACCAGCACCACCGAGCGCGCATGGCGGCCGCGCAGCTTGCCCAAGCCCGCTTCGAGCAGATCAAGGCCCCTGGCGATATCCTCAAACGCCTCACGCGCCTCGTCCACCGGGGTCAGCCGTTCGGCCCCTGAGCGCGAGCGGCGGAACAGGCGATAGCCCACCCAATCCTCGAGCGAGCGCACCAACTGACCCACGGCGGGCGGCGTCACATCCAGCTCGGCGGCGGCGCCGACAAAGCTGCCGTGGCGGGCGGCGGCCTCGACAGCCTGAAGCGATTTGAGGCGGGTGAGATGGCGCATGCCTTGGCCAATAGACCTTGCGGGCCTCACGAGAAAGTTTTTCTTTCTTTGCGATGTCGCTCGATTGCCTCGTCTCGCGCAGCCCCTTCCCCCATGGCGGACCACCACGGCAAGGGCCACGACGGCAAGGGTTTGACCATGACGTTCGAAGGCAAGACAGCACTGATCACCGGCGGCTCCAGCGGCATCGGGCTGGCGAGCGCCCGCGCGTTGCGGCGCGCAGGCGCGCTTGTGGCGATCATGGGCCGCCGCCGTGATGCTTTGGAGGCGGCGCGGGCCGAACTGGGGGGCGATGTTCTGATCGTCGCGGGGGATGTCTCCCATCTCGCCGACCTGCATCGGATGCGTGAGGCGGTGGGCACGGCATTTGGCCATCTCGACATCCTGTTTGCCAATGCGGGCATCGCCATCGGCACGCCTTTGGAAACATGCGACGAAGCCACCTACAGCCGCATCATGGACATCAACGTGAAGGGAACCTTCTTCACGGTGCAGACCGCGTTGCCCCTCATGCGCGAAGGCGGCTCGATTATCCTCAACACCTCATGGCTCAATCAGGTGGGCGCGCCGGGGCGGGCATTGCTCAGCGCCTCCAAGGCGGCGGTGCGCAGTTTTGTCCGCACTATGTCGGCCGAATTGCTGCCCCGCCGGATCCGCGTGAACGCCATCAGCCCCGGTTCCATCGAAACCCCGCTACACCGTCAGAACGGCCAGAGCGAGGAAGCGTTTCGCGCTTACACCGAGCGGGTTGGCGCGCAGGTGCCCATGGGCCGGATGGGCACGGCCGACGAGATCGCGGCGGGCGTCCTGTTTCTGGCCAGCGATGCCTCCTCCTATATGCTGGGCGCCGAAATCGTGATGGACGGCGGCCGGGCGGAGTTGTGACCCATGCGGATCAATGATGACCTTTCGATGCGGACCGTGATGCATGGCGGCCAGATGGACTGGGTGCCCAGTCCGGCCCCCGGAGTGGAGCGCCGCATGCTGTTTCGCCAGGGCGGCGAAAAGGCCCGCGCCACCTCGATCGTGCGCTATGCGCCGGGCAGCCGCTTTGCCGCCCATTCCCACCCCGGCGGGGAAGAATTCCTCGTGCTGGAAGGGACGTTTCAGGACGAGCGGGGCGATTATCCGGCGGGCAGCTATGTCCGCAATCCGCCCGACAGCAGCCACGCGCCCGCCAGCGCGCAGGGTTGCACCATCTTCGTGCGCCTGTGGCAATTTGCGCAGGAAGACTGCCAAAGCTCGGTCTGCCGCGAGAAGGCGCCCATGCGGCCATTGCATCTGGCGCCGGGCGAACGGGTCTCGATCGAGAACTGGGCGCCCGGCACCTGGCTGGACCTGCCCAACCCTGACGGCATCGAACTGCTGGTGCTATCCGGCGCCTTTGCTTCGGCAGAAGAGCATCTCTCCCGCTGGAGCTGGCTGCGCCTGCCCGCTGGCGAACAGTTGACGGGCAAGGTTGGTGAGGAAGGAGCGCAGGTCTGGATCCGCCGCGGCCCCCTGATCCATCCGCATGTGGTGTCTTTCGAGGGCAGCCAATGAGCGCCTCCATCGCGGCCCTCACCGGTGTCGGGGCAACGGCCCTGCTCGATCTGTGGGCGCTCGCGCTGGCGCGCGGGTTTGGCGTGAAGGCCACCAATTGGGCGATGGTGGGGCGCTGGCTGGGCCATATGCCGCGAGGCCGGTTTGTGCAGCCCGATCTGTCCGGCGCGAAACCCGTGGCCGCAGAGGCCGCTCTGGGCTGGGCCGCGCATTATGCGATCGGCGCCGGTTATGGCCTGCTGCTGCTGGCGCTGGCAGGCCGCTCATGGTTTGCCCATCCATCGGCCCTTGCGGCAATGCTGCTGTCATGGGCTTTGCTGGTGGCGCCGTTGTTCGTGATGATGCCCGGCATGGGAATGGGTATCGCCGGGGCTGGAACACCTCGCCCCGGCATAGCCCGTCTCAAGAGTTTGGCAGGGCACACGGTCTTTGGCCTTGGCCTTTATGCGACAGCCAAGGGGCTGGCCGCCACGGGATTTTCGCAATGACGGCAGGTGGGAATGAAGGAATGATCCAGGCAGATGTCGCGATCATCGGTGCGGGCGTGGCCGGGCTTCGGGTGGCGGGAATGCTGCAGAAGGCGGGCGTTTCGTGCGCCATTCTGGATGCGCGCGATCGCCTCGGCGGGCGCATCGTCACCGTGGATGCCGATGGCGCCCCCAGCAAGGATGGCTTCGACCTTGGCCCCTCGTGGTTCTGGCCCGGCACGCAGCCCGATATCGGCAGGCTGGTCGAGGAACTGGGCCTTGCCTCCTTCCTTCAGCACAGCGATGGCGACGTGGTGTTCGAACGCATGGCGCGCGAACCCTCGCACCGCTTCCGCGCCGTCAATCAGGAGCCGCAATCGCGCCGCCTGGTGGGTGGCTCGGCCAGGCTGATCCGCGCTCTGGCCGCGCAGGTGGCGCCGGACAGCATCCGCCTCAACACGCGGGTGATCGAGGCGCGACTGACCGATGATGGCGTGGTGTTGACCACGCTGGATGCCAATGGGCGAACGGATATTCTGCATGCAAGGCGGATCGTGGCGGCGCTGCCCCCGCGCCTGCTGGCGGCCCATGTGCAATTCCTCCCCGCGCAGGGGGCCGACACCCTCGCCCGTTGGCAGGCCACGCCGACATGGATGGCGCCCCATGCCAAATTCTTCGCCTTTTATGACCGCCCTTTCTGGCGCGAGGTGGGCCTGTCCGGCACCGCGCAGAGCATGGTGGGGCCGATGGTGGAAATGCACGATGCCACCACCGCCTCGGGAGCCGCCGCGCTGATGGGCTTTATCGGAGTGCCCGCAGAGCAACGGGCCGCGCGGGGAGAAACCGATTTGACGGCCGCTTGCCTTGCCCAGTTGGCGCGGATCTTCGGCGCGCAGGCGCAAGCCCCGCAGGCCACATTGATCAAGGACTGGGCCGCAGATCCCCTGACCGCCACCAGCGCGGATCGCTTCGCAGGCGGCTATATCGCGCCATCAGACCAAGCCTGGGTGGCTGGCCCATGGGCCCAGCATCTCTTCCTCGCAGGCAGCGAAACCAGCCCTGTCGAACCGGGCTATCTGGCCGGCGCTGTTGTGGCAGCAGAACGCGCGGCACGGCTCATAATCCCGACAAGCCAGGTTTAGTACCAAGCCCTCGTCACAAGAGGGCAGCACAACGCGCAGCAGTCGTAGGCGGAGGCCGTGCAGCGCCCCAAAATGGCCGTATAGTCTGCGGAATGGGCTCGTTAATAGCTGCTATCCATTAATCCCACTTTCACTCCGATAAACCCGACGCAGTTCAGGTTGACGACTTCAAGGCCTCGAGGGAGTCGAATTCCGCTTACGCCCTCAAGTCGGCAACCCCAAGTTCGTCCCACATCCAGGCGAAGCTGTAACCGGCCATCTGCTCATTGCCCGATTTGACGGTCATGTTCTCAATGTATTTGAGCCATTCAGCCACCTTGGAGCGTTTGGGTTTGGCGCGCTTGTCGTCCAGCCAGTTCCAGAATTTTGCGGAAGCGGGCGACGACCTGCTTTTGCGTCACCCCCTTGGCTAACGGGAATACCATGCGATGGAACAGGATGTCCTCGCCATCGCTGTTGACGAGATCAGGCATAGCCGGGCCCATGGCGCCCGCTGCATCAATCAGCCAGGTGGCGGTGAAGAGCGGAGCGCTATGGCGCAGCAGTACAGCACGGTCGGTGACATCGAAATCAAGCTCGGGGTCTGGCTGGACACCGATCCTGGGAAAGCCGGCGATCAGCTGGACTCGGGGCCAAATGCCAGCAAAGCCCCCGAAATGGCAGTGCCGCTTCGGTCCACGATCAGGCGCGTGGCGATCAGCCCGATTGCTGCGACGTATCCCAGCCGCGTGCCTACATTCTAGGCTCGCTATTTTGTCCCGGCCAACGCCTTCACCCTGCCATGCACCAAATCGGCCCTGCCATCGGGGCCCCGGATATTTCCATAAAGGAAACTCTCGAAGTCCGGATGTTGTAGGAGCGCCTGGAACTGTTCTGACAGGTAACCGCGGACCTCGGCGTCTGCCGCCTGCACTTCGTTGAGAAGCTTTGGGCGTCCGTCCACAACATTGAGGATGTCTTCCAGATCATGGCTTCCGAGGGGGTCATTCCCGCCTCGGCCCGCATAAGCTTCGAGCTTGGTTGCCAGAAATATCGGTGGCGTCAGGTGTTTGATCAGGCGTCCACTGGGCAGGGCGTACTTGACTGCCGTGTAAATGCCTTGCTTGTACCATCGATTGCTGAATCCAAGGATGTCCGGATCGTCGGGCATGAAGTCAACCTTGAGGTCGCCGAGCCGCATTCGGCAGATCACGTCATCTTCTCCCGAAACCGTGAACCCCTTTTGGTGCAAGGTTTCCTGAAGCTGCATCCACTGCGCTGTTCCGGTCAGGTCAATGATCAGGTCGACGTCGTCTGTGGCTCGCACTTCCTGCAATGTGATTTCGTCAGTGATGAGCACTGCGGTCGAACACCCGCCGACAAAGACCATCCGCTGACAGAGATCATCGCCCAATGCTTGGGCGACAGTTTCCAGCATTGTGAGTAGTTCACCCTGGAGGCTCATGCGTATGCCATCCGTTCCTCAAAGCTGCATTGGGCGAGATTTGTTTCCCGCTGATTCCCGGTCCTTATTGCATCGACCAGCGCCAGCAATTCGTACAGGCGAGCGTCTTTGAGAGCTGCGTCGGGGACAGATTTGAACAACGGTACAACTGAAAGACCTCTCTGATTGCCTTCAGGATGAGGCCAAACACAGATGTCAGCACCGGAGCTTACCAGTCTCCCTTCTAGCATGGGTGCAGCAAAGCCCGTGGCAATGCCACGCTGCGGTGTCCCAGGTTTCGCTGGGAACACGTATTTCAGCCCGTGTTGGACGAATTCGATTAGATTGCGGCGATTCACCTTTGCGCGATCACTGGATTTTACAGCCAGGTTAGACGCGATGCTACGCCGGATCGATGCGCTGATCTCGGTTTTGCTGATTCCCAGTTCGCCTTCAAGACTTCGCAATGCGAACGGATCCGAGATCGTCGTTTCATCGAGGTGACCATGCCTGATCTGGTCTTCCAAGCTCACCAGCTTGAGCATGATGACGATATCCTGACTTTTCATATAAACCCTATGCGTCCGCCGTCCTAGGACCGAGGACAGATAGAGTCTTCACGCCGAACGTGTCAAATACCGAATCGTCGGGGGCGCTCAGCTTAAACGCCTTAATCGAGAGATGATCTGAGATGGTACCGGTTTTCTGGACAGGGTGCCAAACTAATCCCGACGTGAGGAACGGACGGGAATGAAGACGACAAGAAAGCGGTATTCGGCAGACTTCAAGGCGAGACGCTGGCGCTGATGGAAATGATCGACGCGACCTTCCTGGATTGCCCGTGGTATGGCAGCCGCCAGATGGCCCGCCATCTCAAGCGGATTGGCCATGATGTCGGGCGCCGCCGGGCGCAGCGGCTGATGGCCAAGATGGGGCTGACGCCGATCTATCAACGGCCACGCACCAGCGATCCTCATCCGCAGCACCAAGTCTATCCCTATTTGCTGAGGGAACTGGCGATCACGCGCCCCAATCAGGTCTGGTGCGCCGATGTGACCTATATCCCGATGCGGCGCGGATCCTGTATCTGGTCGCCGTCATGGACTGGGCAACTCGCAAGGTTCTGGCTTGGCGGCTGTCCAACACCATGGATGCCGGCTTCTGCGTTGCTGCCCTGGAGGAAGCACTGGCCCGCTAAGGCAGGCCACCGATCAGAGCAGCCAATTTACTCGGCTGCCTTCACCAGCGTCCTGCGCGACGCCGGGGGTACGGATCAGTATGGATGGGCGCGGGCGCTGGATGGACAATGTCTTCATCAGACGGCTGTGGCGGTCTCTCAAGTACGCATGCGTCTATCTGCATGCCTTCGAAACCGGATCGGAGCTTCGCACTGGCCTTGCTCGATGGATCACATATTACAACACCTTGAGGCCACACTCGGGCTTGGCCGGGCAAACCCCGGCGGAGGCGTACGGGCGGACCGCGCAATCAGATGATGAGAGGCCCGCCCCAGCCCCTCAGGCGCAATCCCTGTTAGCGGAGCAGGCCGCGATAGATCGCCCCGCCGGCAAG
>Ga0207784_1000042_pt1 | contig 22613 bp, 18 predicted proteins | sample LuqExpMetageno66_FD_187823 | JGI IMG/M metagenome (GOLD analysis project Ga0207784, IMG submission 187823) | Tropical forest soil microbial communities from Luquillo Experimental Forest, Puerto Rico - Sample 66 (SPAdes) | ecosystem: Environmental > Terrestrial > Soil > Tropical forest ... | reverse complement strand
TGTGGCGCGCCTCTCGCGCGACGTCCCGCCCATCGTGGTCTGGCATCTCAGACGCATCCGATCGCTGCACGGCTCGATCGTGATCGTCAACGTCGTCACCGCCATGGTCCCTTACGTTCGAGAGCAGGACCGTACGGAAGTGCACGAGATCGCCCCGAAGGTTTGGCGTGTCCACGCCCATTATGGCTTCATGGAGCAGCCGGACCTCCCGGCCTTGCTCCAGCGTGCCCAGAACAGAGGCTACCCGGTGGATCCCGCCAACGTGACCTATTTCATTGGACGCGAGACGGTGGTCCCACGCGAGGATCGGAAAGGGTTGCCACGCGTGGTCGAAAGCATCTTCTCGTTCCTGCTGCGCAACTCGAGCGAGGCGATCGAGTATTTCCAACTACCGAGGGATATGGTCGTCGAAGTCGGACGCCAATTCGCCATCTAATCTCCACATTCGATCGTCCAGCGAAGGTGCGCCCGGGGCGGGGCCTGACCTAGGTTGAAATGGCCCAAAACCGGCGTCGATCGATTATCTCGTGCTACGATCGAATAGGAATGTCACGCCAAGAACTTCGGAATGCTGAGAACTGGCGGCCGGATTCATCGGCACGTACGCGCTCGTGCCGTCTGCGGCGCGTGCAACCGTTCTGAACCTCTGTATGTCCCCCCCAAGCATGTCCCGGCGGAGTTGCGAGAGCGCTTCTTTCCTCGATAACACCAGTTCGATCCCATTTCGCCTGGAATCCAATCGTAAAGGCTTGCCCTGCCGTTGACTTATATCAACAAAATCGAACGCCCGTTTGAGTTATCATCCGATGGGGATTACTGATGCAACTAAAAACAATTGCATGGAGAATCTCATGAGAGCCACATTCATTCTCTCAATTTTTCTGCCACTATTTCTTGTAGCTTCCGCCGTTCACGCGCAGACAACAATCGATGTCGAAAAAATTACTTGCCGACAATTTTTGCTTGGACATTTCGGCGCCAGCACACGATCCGTCGCAAATTGGTTGAGCGGTTACTACAATGGCAAGCGTGGCAATACGGTAATTGAGGTTGGGTCCATGCAAAAGAATGTGCGTGCTTTAGAGCGCTACTGCCGAAAGAATCATGAAATGCCGGTCATGGATGCCGCGAAGAATGCGCTTGGCGCTGAGAAGTAGAGCCGCCACCCACGAATGTGACCAAAGCTCTTCACCGTTGGTGCGCCGGATCGGCGCGATACGAGTTTCAGTGGAGAGGATTTCAATGCGATCGGGGAAGTACGTTTCGCTGTTGAGTAGCGGCACTCCTGACGGGTTTTTGTGGCTGCGTGCCGGTATCTGCATAGCTCCGGTGCTGCTGTGGTTGTGTGCTCTTTCCGCTGACGCTCAAGAGAAAGCAGCGCCAGTCGGCACAGTCTATGCGCAGCGGCAGCAAGTCACGCAGACTCGCGATTTCGTTGGGCGGGTAAACGCCACTAATCGCGTTGAGATTCAGGCCAGAGTAAAAGGTTATCTTGAAGCAGTTCTCTTCAAGGAGGGAGACGCCGTCAAGAAAGACGATCATTTATATCAGATCGAGAAGGGCCAATACCAAGCAGCCGTAGAACAGGCCAAGGGTGCTGTGGAGCGGAGCAAGGCCGCAAAGGCTTTGACGGCAATTCAGCTGCAACGCGCCGAAGAGCTGCTCGCGAAGAGTGCCGGCACGGCGGTAGCGCGCGACCAGGCCCTTGCTGAAGACCAGCGAGCTGCAGGCGACATAATGTCCGACCAAGCAAGGCTGGATAATGCAAACATCAATTTGGGTTACACCGATATCGTATCGCCCATTGCCGGGAAAATCAGTAAAACCAATGTAACAGCAGGAAACGTCGTCGGCCCTGACAGCGGCAACCTCACACTCATCGTCAGTCAAGATCCGATGTATGTGAGCTTCCCGGTGAGCCAGCGTGAATTTTTGACGTTGCGTGCCAACCCCAAGGATCTCAAAATAAAAATCCAGTTCGCCGATGCCACAACGTATGATCAAGTAGGAACGATCAACTTTGTCGACGTGTCCGTGGACCGCTCGACTGATACGGTCCTCGTGCGCGCTACCATGCCGAATCCGAACGGCAAGTTGGTCGACGGTCAACTGGTCACTGTCGTTGTCGAGGCTGAACACCCGCAGGAGAGAGTTACGATCCCGCAGGCCGCGCTCATCGCCGACCAGGAAGGCACTTATGTATTCGTAGTCGAGGACGGGAAAGCGGCCATCAGGCGCATCAAGCCTGGCGGCGAAATTGGACCTGATGTGATCGTCAACGACGGCCTTAAGGGCGGTGAGCAGGTCATTGTGGAAGGGATCCAGAGCGTTCGCCCAGGGCAGCCGGTCCAGGCCGCTCCAATGCCGGCAAACCTAAAGAGCGGTTGACCCATGTTGTCAGCCATTTTCGTCGATCGTCCGCGGCTTGCGATCGTCATCGCCATCGTCACGACGATCGCCGGTCTATTGGCACTTTACGCTCTGCCGCTTGCGCAATATCCGGATATTGTGCCGCCACAAGTGTCGGTGACCACGACTTACCCCGGCGCCAATTCTTCTGTCGTTGAAGCGACCGTCGCTCAAGTCATTGAGGCGCAAGTCGTCGGCGTCGACAAGATGATTTACATGAAAAGCACGAGCGGTGATGACGGCAGTTACGCACTCACCGCTTCGTTCGAACTGGGAACCGATCCAGATATCAACACTGTTAACGTCAATAATCGCGTCCAGGTGGCGCTGGCCAACCTGCCGACGGAGGTGCAACGCCAGGGCATCACCGTCAAGAAAAAATCATCTGCCTTGCTCGGCGTCATCGCTGTTTATTCGCCGAAGCGTACGCATGACCCGCTATTCCTATCCAACTACGTCACTATCAATCTGCTCGACCAGATCAAGAGCACACCTGGAGTTGGTGACGCGACATTGTGGGGGCCGCAGGACTATGCGATGCGAGCCTGGGTGCGCACTGATCGGCTGACCGGGCTGGGGCTCACTACTGGGGATATCATCAACGCGATCCAGGCACAAAACGTACAGGCTGCTGTCGGCCGCATCGGCGCTCGCCCGATTTCCGACGACCAACAGCTGCAGCTCAACCTTCAGACCACGGGTCGCCTCAACACGGTCCAAGATTTCGAGAACATCGTGATCCGGACCAATCCTGATGGCTCGGTACTTCGGCTTAGCGATGTCGCGCGAGTGGAGTTAGGCGCTGCGAATCTTGACCGCTCCACACGTTTCAACGGCGGTCCTGCGGCGGCCATCGCCATCTACCAGTCACCGGGAGCGAACGCGCTCAAAACGCTGCAAGCGGTGAAAGATAGCATCGCCGAAGCGGAGAAAAGATTTCCCGAGGACCTGGCCTGGAAGGTCACGTACGACCCGACGCAGTTTGTCAAGGACACGATTCACGAGGTGATAAAGACGCTGGGCGAGGCGTTCATTCTCGTAGTCATCGTCGTTTTTCTGTTTCTCGGCAGTGTGCGCGCGACTTTGATACCGACCTTTGCTGTGCCGGTCAGCCTGATTGGAGCGTTCGCCGCGCTGCTGGCCGTCGGTTATTCGGGCAATACAGTATCGTTGCTGGCCGTCGTGTTAGCGATCGGCATCGTAGTCGATGACGCCATCGTGGTGGTGGAAAACGTCGAACGCGTGATGGAAGAACATCCCGAGCTCACACCTGGCGAGGCCACCAAGCAAGCAATGCGCGAAATAACCGCGCCGATCCTCGCGATTACGCTGGTCTTGTTGTCAGTTTTCGTGCCCGTCGCATTTATTCCCGGCATATCCGGCGTACTGTTCCGGCAATTCGCGGTGACGATCGCCGTCGCTATGCTCCTCTCGGCGATCAACGCGCTGACTCTATCGCCTGCACTGTGCGCCATCCTGCTGCGGCCGCATCACGGCCCGCGTCGCGGCATCATGGGCTATGTGATGCGTGGCATCGATCGCGTTCGCGATTTATATGGCGCGACCGTAGGGCACATCGTGCAATTCTCAGTGATAGGCATTGTGATGGTCGCCATCGCGATGGCCGGAATCGTTGGAGTTGGAAAAGTGACGTCGACCGGATTCCTTCCGGAGGACGATCAAGGCGCGCTGTTTGTCGTCACGCAACTGCCCGGCGGCTCTTCCGTGGCGCGAACGACTGACGTCGTCCAGCGAGCCGAATCAATTTTGCGGGATGAGAAAGAGGTTGAAGATATTACGTCTGTTGTCGGTTTGAATTACATTGACAACTATTCACAGTCCAATGCGGCCTTTATGGTCGTGACGCTCAAGCCTTTTGAGGAGCGGCAGGGGCGCGATCACAGCGTCGAGGCGCTTATTGGCCGGGTTGGCCAAAAATTTCGCCAGATCGAAAATGCTATTGTACAGCCGCTCGCTCCGCCGCCAATTATCGGTCTTGGGACCGGCGGGGGCTTTACCTACGTGCTGGAAGATCTGCGCGGCGGCGATCCAAAAGCGATGGCGCAGGCATTGCGTGGCCTAACGGTCGCGGCAAACCAGAATCCGCAGCTTACCCGCGTGTTCAGCACATTCTCGGCGACCAATCCCTCGATCTATCTCGATATTGATCGGGACAAAGCGCAAATCATCGGCGTGCCTCTGAACTCCGTCTTCCAGGCGCTGCAGGCGTCGCTTGGCGGTTACTTCGTCAACAATATGAATCTGTTCGGCCGCACCTGGCAGGTTCAGGTGCAGGCAGAAGCGGCCGATCGAGCGAAAATCGATGACATCTATCGAATCAATGTGCGCAACAACGAAGGAAAAATGATCCCGCTGCGGAGCCTGGTCGAAACACGTGTCGTTATCGGCCCGGCAGCGTTGATACGATACAACAATCGGCGCGCCGTCACCGTTCAAGGGGGCCCGGCACCCGGCGTATCCTCGGGCCAGAGTTTGGCTGCGATGGAAAATGTCGCCGCCAAGACGCTGCCGCAAGGCTACACAGGGGAATGGACTGATACTGCGTTCCAAGAAAAGCGCGCCGAGGGTAAAGCTCCAATCATCCTCGGTTTTGCTCTCTTGTTTGCCTATTTGTTCCTTGTAGGGCTATACGAAAGCTGGACCATACCGGTGCCGGTACTATTGTCAGTGTCCATCGGAATTTTGGGTTCGTTTCTCGGAATTCTTCTTGGTGGACTGACACTCAATCTCTACGCGCAAATTGGTATGATCGTGCTGATCGGACTGGCAGCCAAGAATGGAATTCTCATAGTTGAGTTTGCCAAAGAACAGCGAGAGAAGGGAGTTCCGCTGTTGGAAGCCGCTACAGAAGGCTCACGGTTGCGCTTCCGGCCAGTGATGATGACCTCGTTTGCCTTTATCCTCGGCCTTTATCCGCTGGTCGTTGCGTCCGGCGCGTCGCAGCTCGCGCGCCGCGATGTTGGCACTCCAGTTTTTGGCGGCATGATCCTCGCCTCCTTTATCGGAATTTTTGCGATACCGCCCCTCTACGTGATGTTTCAGGCAATTCGCGAAAAGCTTAGGCCGTCAACTCGGCCTGAAAAACATTCCGAGCCGACCGATAAACCAAAGCCGGCGCCGACGGTGAACGAGAGTGCTTCCGGCCAAGTGCGCGACAACCGGCCGACAGCGTAGTTGGGGAATGGACTACCGTAAAAGCGTTGGAAGTGTAGCTGCAATTCTGTTGGCTAGTGGATGCAACGCAGCGCGTCAGTCATAATTCTCCTCTTCCCGGTCACGACAAGCTTTGCCGGCAGTTTCATTCGCTTTGCGGGCGGCTGATCCGCGCGGCGAACCCGCTCGGTCGAGGAACGGAAGACAGCAAAATGCGGAGAGTGCTCAAAAAGGAAAAAGGTCATGACATTAAAAGGTGAAAGCTCGGTCTCGGACGAAATGCACGCGAAAGGCGCTCGTGCAAACGGCAAGATGAAGCGGAAGGCTTATGAAAAGGAGTTGCACAAGCTGCAGGTAGAGCTTTGCCAACTACAAGAGTGGGTCAAAGAGACGGGCGCTCGGGTCATCGTCCTGTTCGAAGGGCGCGACGCTGCGGGTAAGGGTGGGACGATCAAAGCTATTACCGAGCGGGTGAGCCCGCGAGTCTTCCGTGTCGTTGCGCTGCCGGCGAGATGAACTTTGCAATTATTCCGGCGACAAAACCAATGAATTGCGTGCCCCACGCTTACGCGCGGCGCGCGGTAACTGCTGCGGGTGAAAAAGGCGGCTACGCGTGAACCGCCTCGTTCTTCGCGATTACTTGTTCGGCGCGGAGCCAGTCGTCTGCTGTTGATAGTCCTGCTGGTGTTTGGCGGCTTTGTGCGCTTGACGATGGCCGATGTAACACCCTGCTGCAGCGCCTATTACCCCATGCCCAGCTGCGTGGCCGGCAGCGGCGCCGACTGCTGCACCTTTTAAGCAGCCCTTTGCCTCAGCCCCAGTGGACGCTATCGCCAAACCGGCCGCAATCGCTGCAACCATGACGAATTTCATATTCACCTCCAACGAGTAGTACGGCGGCCCCGTCCTCCGAGAGGAGAGCGGCTTTGCCTCGCCGGACCGCGCACGTGCGGCTATTTTGAGTCGCTATTGGTTGACGGTGTGTCGGTTGACGGTGTGCCGGTCGTGGTGGGTTGGTCGGTGCCACCCGTTTGCCGGTCTTCACGCCGCTCTACCCGATCGTCGCGTCGATCTTCGCGGCGTTCTTGGCGCTCTTCGCGCCGATCTTCACGCCGTTCCATCCCGGGCGTCTGAGCGTTTGCCTCCGGTGCGGTCAGCACCGCACCCGGTCCAACGATGCTCAGTGCGGCTGTCAGTCCGAGAAAGGAAAACGCTTGTCGGCGCGAGAGTACTTTCAGTTCAATTCGCTCTTCAGTAGATGCAAACACTCTATTCGACATCGTGACCTCCTGAGAAAGTTACCCCCGGGACTTCGCCTCACTTGCGCTCAGTGGCGCTTCCCCGCGCCGGATGATGACCGGCGCGGCGGTTCTTCGACTGCATCCTCGCCCCTATTGGCACGTCGTGGTTATGCGACCGTGCGTGCCACACGATTCAGGGCGTTGCGGTCGCGTTCCCCATCACCTGTAGGCCCAGCCGGCGTTGTAGTAGCGGGGCAACAGCGTCGGCCGTCCGGTGACGTAGCTGCGATTGGCGTAGCCGCCGTAATAGCCAGGGTAGGCGGAAGCATACCCGCCATAGTTGGCGTAGCCGCCGTAGTAGCCGGCAGGATAGGCAGCCGCATACGACCCATAGTACCGCGGAAACACCGTCGGTCGTCCGGTGACATAGCTGTAGTTGGCGTAGCCACCGTAATAGCTGGCAGGGTAGCCAGCAGTATACGCGCCATAATAGGCAGCGCGTCGGGTCTGTCGGATGGTGCTTCTTGCCACGCAAACGCCGTTGACTCGGGTCATGCCCACACCGCAGCCGAAAGCGACTTGCGTGAACATGCCGTCCGGCTGGGGAATTGGCGCAGGCGTCATACCTTGCGCCGATGTTGCGACCAACAAGGCGAAGCCAGCAAAAGTAATCGACCTGATCATTCTGCTCCTCCCTACTTCGTGACCGCTTATGGTCCGTGGGCGAACAACGCAATGATCGTCGATAAGTTCGCTTCCCAGCGTAGAGCGGACGATGACTCGCACTGGCACGCACTTCCGAGTCTGACCCGTAGGTCTACAATGCTCAGGTGATGCCGAGCATGGGCATTGACTCGCCGATGATGCGGGGACTCGAACCAAACAAGAACGAACCGAAAGGGTGGCTCACATTGTGGAAACGGCGGTGAAGGCGCGCAAACCATGACACGCAAATGACAGTCTGCGGTCTACGTCTCGGACGAGAGGGCGGGGCCGTCTAGCTGACCGCCTCGTTCGTTTGACCGCACCCACGCTGCCGCAGCCTGCAATGAGTTTCGTGATCGCAGGATTACCACATCTTCTCATGTGAATTGCTTGGCGCTGTTTGGACGAGTTCTGGTTCGTTGATCCAGGTCATCGCATTGTGCAGAGCGGCGCCTTTATCGTATCTGCGCGACTTCGGGGGGCAACTCACCGAGGAGGTTGCCGATGTTAAAATTAACAGCGGCCGTAGCGACCGCTCTGTTTGTGACAGCGTCCCCACTTGCCTACGCCCAAACGGCTACTACAGCACAATCGGATCACCCAAGCGCAGCGGAATTGAAGAAACTGACCGACCTGCGAATCGATCTGGTCAAAGCCGCATTGCAGATGACTCCCGATCAGACGAAACTCTGGCCGCCCGTCGAAAACGCGATACGCGCCAGAGCGGAAGGTCGGCAAGCCCGTCTTGCAAAAATCAGAGAGACGATGGGTAAACGAGCCGAGGAGAGCCGTAGCGAAGTCTTGGAGAATCGCGATCCGATCGCCTTTATGCAACGGCGCGCGGAAGCATTGTCTCAACGATCTGCCGACTTGAATAAGCTCGCCGAGGCTTGGCAGCCCCTCTACAAAACGCTCAGTCCCGAACAGAGGAAGCGCATGGCCGCCCTCGCAATCTTTGTTTTCCACGACATGAGTGATGCCATAGAGCGGCGCCGCGCGGAGGCTGAAGAAGACGAATAAACGCGAAGCGAAACGATTGAAAGCTGAGCGCAACGCGGTCGCATAGCGGCTGCGAACAAAAACAAGCAACCGGGGGCCGCTGCGGACCCCGGTTGCAGCTATCAATGGGCATTAACCTGGGACTGACGTCATTTCGGCCTTAGCCCTTTCGAACCTTGGCTGTTTGGAGGAGAAAATGCTGCAAAGGACTGTCCACATTAGTGCCATCACGGCCATTACGTCGCTTCTCTCTGTTGCCATCCTGATTTCTGCCGTCCATTTCAACGTTGCTCAGGCACAAAAGGCCGAGCTTGCGGCCAAGAGCTACAAAAACACTGCACCGGTGTACCAGTGTCTGGAAACAACATGCTCGATATGCCTCAATAAGGTCCAGGACAAGCTTTCCAAAAGATGTGCTGCATCTGCGAACAATATTGTGCGCAGTTGTGACAGAGACGCAGCACAGATTTGCCCGGGCGTCGTCGCGGGTCTAGACAATATTCTTGGCTGCCTGACAACCGCCAGGCTTTTGGTTTCCGGGGGATGCAATGCGGCTCTCGATGCGGCCTATCTGCGCTAGTGAAAACTAGCAATAACGACTAATTGTTTGCTCGCCCGGTGCAGGAACGCCCGCGCTGCTTCTCGCGACTGGTCGCTCCGAGGGGATGCCCATGTCAGAACACATGACCGTTATCGGATTTTCGTCATTTTCGAGAGCGATCGACGAGCTTGCTGTTTCCGGCGTATTGGTCGGACAACGTCTCATTGTGCCGGGAGATGAGGCCGCTCTCCTGCCGGAGGAGGCTCCCGCTTTCGAAGGGAGCGTCGTAGCAGCGCGGCGGGCCAGTGGAGCGGCGCGTTTGGTTGCACGAAACTTGTTGAAGCATCTTGGCTATCCTGAGTGCCCGATCAAGCGCGGCAGCGCTAGAGCGCCGACTTGGCCCGACGGTATCAGAGGTTCGCTGGCCCACGATTCCGACTATGCCGTCGCGGCGATCTGTCGCGCGCAGGATTTCAGGGCGCTCGGAATAGATGTCGAACCTGCCGAGCTTCTGCCCCCTGAACTGGTGGATTTGGTCGCGACACCAAGGGAGCGCGCGCACTTGGATGCCGACGGGTTTGGAGGACGGATGCTGTTCGTCGCCAAAGAAGCAGTCTACAAGGCGGTATATCCTCTCGATCGGATGTTTCTCGATCATCACGATGTGGAAATCGACTTCGCGAACCGGATAGCAACGGTCTGCAACGGGCGAGTTGTCCATTTACGCTTGTGTGTTTCCACGCATTTGGCGACTTTGGCCTTCATCCCGGCTGGTCATTAGAGCGCGTAAAGAGCACGGCGCTCCGCTCCGGAAACGCAACCGCTCCGCATATGCGATGCGCGTCGCTGTTCTGCTTGGCAAGCCAAGACGTTCGCAATGCAATCCAAGGGACGACCAACGCGTCCTGCTTTGCTTTCCCGGGAAACGTTCACAGGGACAGTCCGATCGTGGCCTTTTGCTGCACCAGGGCCGCGCGACCATGCTTTATGGATTTGGCCGACTGCGCCCATTCTCGGGATGCAGCCGCCCAAAGCTCAAGGCTACTACAATTATTGCCCCTTTTTGCGGTGATCGGCGATCACATGATGCCGACTATCCAAAAGCATTAGTAGCGACTGCATCAACATGAATGCATTTAGCATCAATCCGAATCTGATCGTGAGGCTTAGAAAAGCAGGGGCTTGATGTAATTCTTGCGGCACTCCAAAATGTTGGGCGGTGGGCCCCATTGCATTGCGTTGGACGTCCGCCGAACCGGAACGCCACCGATATTTCGATTAGGCACTGTGCGTTCTGTATAATCGCGAGCGAACAACTTTCACGTCAAGTTAAGACGAAATCGTGTCTGAGAACTTGGGCATTGAGATTTACGAGCGGGTGAGGACAAGTCTTGATATCGTTTGTTGTAGCAACCGTCTTCGCACTCGTCTTTTTGCTCACGGTGGTGGCGTGGAGGCGGTACATTTGGGCGGCGGAGGTGGTCCACGACCAGGCAGACACCTGCAAATACAGCTTGACGGACGTCTTTGACGGCGACCACATCGCGAGCATACCGCATCAGAAAGGAGTTCGGTGGCTCACGGAGGTCTTCAGTCGCTCCGCCGAGAAGTTTCCGCATCTCATTGCCTTACAGATTGCTCACACCGGAGAGTCCTTGACCTTCGCTGAGCTCGACGCGCGAGCGGAAAATGTGGCCGCTGCCCTTTTTCCCTTTCTCAGCGGTCCCGACCAGGTCGTTGCCGTCGCCATGCCGCAAGACAATTGGCAAATCGTGGCCTCTCATCTCGGCATCCTAAAGGCTGGCGGTACCGTACTGTTTCTCGATACCACGTTGCCCGACGCCCTAGTCACCCACATGCTCAACGATGCGCAGCCTGTGGTCGTCCTCACGCGAGGGCGAGACAAGTTCCGCGACCTGCCGACGATCGATGTCATGGGGTTGCCAGAGAGGATGCCCCGAACGGTGCCGCCGACCTGGCTGGACGACCCGACGCAGCGCCTTGCCGTCATCTTTTACACCAGCGGAACCACCGGGATGCCCAAGGGCGTAGAGTGCCCGCACGCAGGGTACGTAAATTTGGCCCTGAGCTACGCCGATTACTTCGATCTTATTCCGGGCATCGATGCGACCTCGCTCACTTCGTCGCTGGGCTATGACGGCAGCATCTCCGAGATGTACAGCGCCTGGGTATCGGGCTGCGCTGTGGTCATGCTGACCAAAGAGCAAATTCGCTCTGGCCCGGATCTCGTCCCGGTCCTCCGCGAGGCTGAGGTCACGGTGCTCTTTTGTCCGCCGGTGCTGCTCACCACCCTCACGCCAACTCCCGAAATGGATCTCCCTTATCCGCTATGCCGCTACATTGTGCCGGCCGGGGAGGCCTTCCCCAGCGCGCTCGTGGAGCCGTGGACCCGGGGCAGACGGCAGATTATCAACACCTACGGCCCAACTGAGGCAAGCACCGACACGAGTCGCCAGAGTTTGCGTCCGGGCGAGCCCATCACCATCGGTTCGCCGTTTCCCAACGTCACCTATGTCATCCTCGAGGTCGATCAGCTCCGCCCATTGCCCCACGGGGAGATTGGAGAGCTCTGCATCGGCGGAGTGCACGTTGCGCGCGGCTACCGAAACCTTCCGGAGCAAACCGCCCAAAAGTTCATCACGCACCCTCAGTTCGGCCGCCTCTACCGCACCGGGGACAAGTGCAAAATCGATATTCAAACACAGCGCGTGCACTTCCTCGGCCGAATCGATGCGCAGCTCAAGGTACGCGGGCATCGCGTCGAGATGCAGGCCGTTGAGGACATCCTCCAGACCCAGTTCGATGAGATCGAAGCCGCCGTTCTGGACTACCAGAACGAGACGCTCGTTGCCTTTGTCTCCGCGCCTTCAATCTGCGAAGGCCAGACCTCGGTCGTCGCTCCAGCGCCGGCGGAGTGGGGCGCCCGGGTGACGGCAACACTCGCCAAGCAACTTCCAGCGCCGTCGGTCCCGACAAAGATCTTCCTTGTCGAAAAATTCGTTATGAAACCGGTTTCGGGGAAAATCGACCGGGAATGTTTGCCAAAACTGTCTCATCTGCTGAGAAATGCCAAGTCGGACGCGGAGTATGCATCGGCCAGCCTGCAGACCACAGGGGAAAAGGATATCAAGCTGCCTGACGCCGGCGTGGCCATGGACTCTGCGTGTGAGGAAGTGCTGGCGATCTGCAGGGCTGTGTTCGAAATTCCGTTGGGATTGGACGACGGGTTCGTAGAGACCGGTGGTCACTCGATCCTCATCGCGCGCTTGGCGCAGCAACTTCAAGCTTCAGGATGGTCGGTGCCAGTTCGAGCGTTGCTCAGTGACTGCAACACTGCACGAAAAGTGGCCAGCTGCCCGCGATCGCTCCGGGAGGCGCCCAAAGCTACTATAGTCCCTGTGGAATCCGACGAGAACACCGCTGAGCACGATCAGACCGCGGCAGTCGTGCTCTCGATCGAATACTTCACTGCCCTGCAGGTTCTATTCGCGATACTCGTGTATTCGCCGGGCTTAATGGCCTTCCTCTTCGCCCTGAATTCCCTCGAAGTCGGAACGTTTTTCACGACTGCCAACCTCGGAGAGTTCATCATTGTCGGGTTCTTCCTGCAGCTGCTGGGCCTCGTCACGCCCTTCGCGTTCCTACTCTGGGTCATGATTATAAAATGTTTCACTGGGGGTGACATCTACTCGAACGATGTGAGCCCCGGCGTTTACCCCAAATGGAGCAAAATGCATCTGCGAATCTGGTGCATTGGACGACTGGAAAGTATTGTTCTCCTCACGCTGCGTGTGATGTATCGCAGCGCGCCGCTTATGGCATTCGTGTTGCGGCAGCTCGGCGCTAGAGTGGGCGATAACCTTCAGTGCGCGCACGATGCTTTCCTCTCCGGCCCGCTGGATTTGATCTGCATCGACGATGATGTCGCCATCCAGACTGGAGCCTACATTCAAACAACGAGGTGGTCGGGGCAGTACCTGCACGTCGGCTCTGTTCATCTCGAGAGCGGGTGCAAGATCGGGATGCGGGCCGCCATTGCCAACGGTGTAACGGTGGGCGGCGGGAGCTGGATCACCCCGTTCACTCCCATTCTCAGCAACGTGGGTTCCCAAGAGATGTGGGAAGGCGCTCCCGCTCGGCTCAGCGGCCGCTGCACGGAGCTCATGCGCACGGCGAACACCTGCAAGTACGCATCTCCGATCTGGTTACTGGAAACTGCCAACATCCTCATGCAAATCTTCATATCCTTTTGTCTCGTGGTGGTCCCCACCGCCACGATCTTGTGGTTCGCCAGGAGTCTGATACCCGCTGGAGACGCTAGCCTTTCTGATGAATATTTTCGGGGGGCGCCGCTGTTCGACGTCGGTTGGCAGCTTACTGTCTACGCCTTGATCACCACTTGGGCGACCGTTGTCGTGACCTCCGTGCTGGGCTGCCTGTTCATCCGCTACACGGCCGCTTCGTCGGGGCTCTACCCTTCGCGCGGGCTCAGCGGTGCTCTTCTCATGTACAGAATGCATATGATGAATCGCATCCAGAGGCTGTGGACCTGGACCGTCACCGGGCAATACTTGCGGGCGCTCGCCGGGATGAGCTTTCCGCGGGTGGGTGCCTCGGAGTGCGACCTCATGTTCAACCTCGTTCCGGAGCTTGCTAGTGCTGACTCCCAGGTATTCTGGTCCAATAGTTGCTTCACGAACATGCTCGACTATGGCTCCAGATACTTTACGCTGCGCCAACTCGACATGCCCCACAATTTCTTCAGCGGCAACAACTGCGTGATAGAGTACGGGCAATTCCCCTCGAACTTCCTTTTGGGCGTGTCCACTCCAGGCAGTGACATACGGTTCCGACGACAGTTGCGGTCTCGATTTGGCAAACCCGTTACGGTGGCGGGAAACCCGCCGGTAAGATTTGCGAGTGCGTCGTTTGAGGCAGAGAGTGAAGCCCACAGACGGCCGAAATTGCCCATCTTCCTGGCTCGCGTCCTCCTGTTTGACCTCTTCGGCATCAGTGTTCTGCCCATCACGGAAGGGCTGATATTCACGATCTTGTACCTTTGCTTGTTGCGATTGGACGGATATTTGGTCGCCAGCGCCGTGATTGCTTTGCTACTCACAGAGGTCAGTCAGGTTCTGTTCTGCGTAGCGATCAAAAAAGCCCTCGTCGGGAGAGAATGGGGAGCCGATGGCTCGGCACCCTTCTGGTCTTGGCGGCACTTCGCCTACTTCTTGGCGCAGGACTGCTTCTTCGTCTGGTGCAGGGGGCCTCTGGCGTTTTGCGCCGGAACCATCCTATCGAATTTCATATTACAATGGATGGGATGTCAGATAGGACGTCGAACGATCGTGACGCAGCCAATGCAGTGCTCGGACTGGAACGCGGTGCGCTTTGGCGACGACTGTGTCGTGGATGGCGTCCTTCAGTTTCATACCTTCGAGAATATGATCCTGAAGGTAAAGCGAGCTTGCATTCAGGACGGTTGCGCCGTTTCCTTTGGCGCCACGGTGATGGGCGGCGCGGTTATTGAGCGTGACACAACGCTCTTGCCGTTGTCCCTGGTTCTCAAGGGGATGTATTTGCCGACAGCTACCTATGCGGGGAGCCCCGTGGAGCCTGTAAGTGTCACAAGTTAGCAAGGGATTGCACAACGCCGCGCGTTCAGGAGCCCCGCCTCACGCGGTTGACAATACCGATTGGCTGAAAACCGCCGCAATCATCTTCGTCTCGGCTGGTCATTTCGGCTTTTTCTTCATGGAAGACGAACTCTGGTGGAGTGTATTCGGACGGTTTGCAGCTCCACCGTTCTTTTTCCTCGTGGGCTACGCACAGAGCCGAACTGTCCCGCTTCACTGGATTTGGATCGGCGTCATTCTGACGCTGCTCGAAAGTTGGAACGCCGACTGGACCTGGGTGGCACCGAACATTCTTTTGAGTTTTGTACTTATCCGCATCGCGCGGCCTTATGTACAGATGTTTTTGCAAAATCGTGGCTGGCTCGCTTTCGTCGTTCTCGTGTCTGTCCTTCTCGCGTCGCTACCTGCAGCAGCAGAGATTGTCGACTATGGCGCGGAGGGATGGCTGTGGGCGCTGTTCGGTCTATGCCAGCGCCGATATCTTGACGGCATATCCGCGGCCACCACCGGCGGAGATCGAGGGTCGCCAGCACCCACGCTGACCGCGACAGATGCCGCTGGCCTGATGCGCCTTTTGGCCTGCTTGGTCGCTGCGGTCGTCTTCGTTTGGCAGGAACAAGAGGAATTCTCGTTTCCGGCGGTTCATTTGGTGGTCGTTATTCTTGGCCTCGGGGTTTTGTCCATCAGCCTGTGTCTATTCACACGCGGCGAGAGCCGCTTCCAACCCCCAGAGAAGGTAGCCAGCATGCTTCGCTTCATCGGGCGGCACACCCTGGAGATTTACGCTATCCAGCTTGCCGGCTCCGAACTCCTTGTAAAGTTCGTGCCCGATCTCTCGGTCTGACTCGAGACTGGAGCACTCTTGCTTCGCTTCGATATGGGATCTTAATGTTAGCTGGTACATCAGGTCTTGCTTTGGTGAATCATCTGCGACTTCCGCGATCTTCGACTTAAAAACGTGGCTCAGTGGCCCTTGCGCGCTGGGATTCACATCGCCCATCATGGTTCGCGACCCTGAAAGGAACTTCGAATCTTTGTGGAAAACCTTCCACAACAGATACCCATTTTTTGAGCTGAGGAATGTTAACTGGAAAAAGCAGTACGACACGTACAGACCCAAAATCACAAAAAAGACAAGCGATGATGAGCTTTTCGATATCTTCTGCCAGATACTCGATCCGTTGAATGACGGGCATATCGAGCTAAAGGTTAGGGGAGGCGGGCATCAGAGGGCACGATATTTCAGTCCAGAAAAAAAGCCTAAATTTCATCAAGAATTTACAAAACGAGAGATCAAGCAACTTTTCAAGACGACCGAGAAGTCTCTTATCAGCCATGGATTCGACAGGCCTAGGGAGACCAAGGCTTGGATGCTTCACTACTGCAGGTCCAGCAAATTTGGCTACATTCGCATCTTAGAGCTGGAGAGGATTAAAAAGCGAAGTCTGACTGCCGCTCTTAACAAGATTGCTCGTGATTTCAGATCTCTGAAAGGTATCATCATCGATATTCGTGATAACCCCGGCGGGGAGGACAGCATTGCGATCACCATCATCAATCGCTTTTGCGATCATAAACGCGTTGCCTTCCACAGGAAGACCAAGATTGGTCCAGGCAAGAATGACTTTACGCCCCTGAAAACCTGGTACCTCGAACCGCAAGGTGACGTACAATTTACCGGTCCGATCGTGCTCTTGACCTGTGATTCTGTTTTTAGCGGTGGAGAGGCCTTTGCTTTGGCGATAAAGCAGTTGCCCCACGTTACAATTCTAGGCGATCGCACAAACGGAATATTCTCGTATCAACTCGAGAAGAAGCTACCCAATGGCTGGGAGTATCGTCTGTCGTACCAAGTATATCTCTCGACCGACATGGTGTGCTACGAAGGAAAAGGTGTACCAGTCGATATCAAGTTGTTAAACAAGAAGGCTGATATCGAAAACGGTATCGATCCATTGATTACCCGCGCGATTAAAGTGTTAATGTCTAAAAAACGCAGGTGCAGTGAGAGATGATTGATTGCGCACGCGGACCGACCTTATGAGCGCGCGGAACCTCCGAAAACGTATTGCGCCCATGTACGAAAGTTGCTCGACAGGCCACAACCTGATGGTGGGCCACCGCAATGCGGCTGGCACCGTCGACAACTTGTTTGGACTATTCAGCATCAAAGCATTCACAGCTTGCCTTCCCTGTGACCCAAGAGGTCGCGAGGCAAGAAAAAGACAAACAAGCAACATATAGCAGAACCCACCGCGAATAGTTTGACTACGTCAAATAGCGTCATCGATAGGCGCTCTACCAACAACGCGGCCAAATTGTCTCCGATGGCGGCGCCTACGTTCGACGCACTCATAAACACTGCAAACCCAAATGCGGCAGAAGAAGATAACGTTGATATAACCGCAGAATGCATCAACGCCAATGTGCCTATACCGAATAGAAAGCCACCTAGAAATTCAACGGTGACCGCAGCTGGAACAGACGTATAAAAAAGGTAACTTACTATTCCAATGGAGGGGCCTAGTGTTCCCAAAACAAGGAGCCATTGCATCGGCAATTTGCGGCACAAGAATTGATAGAGAACCGAAGCCAACAAGCCGCCAACTGCGTTAACGGCCCGAAGATACCCGATTTCGATATCGGAGAGAGGGAGTGCGTTCTTCTGATAAAAATAAAGAGGCGTTTCGAACGATTGCGGAATGTTGGAGACGAGCAAAAAAAGTGAAAGCAGCCACATAGTTCGTGAATTTAACGCCAGCCTGAGATCGCGTAGACCGTGTTTGGTTCCAACAATTGTTGATTTGTCTTGAATAGGCTCTGCAACGCCTACAGCTGCGACAGGCGCTATAGCAACGGCAATCATGGCGCCGACTATTGTTGCCGCGCCAATCGGGAGTCCAGCGAGATATCCTGCAAGAGGGCCTGCAATCAGAATGCATGCATTCTCAACAAATGTTTGGGAAGAGACTAGTCGTCCTTCAGCCCTTAGAAGCTTACCCCGTTCGACAAGAAAGCCACCCAACACAGTGCTTCCAATTACTAGCATTGACTGCATCGCAACTACGGTAAGCAATAACAAGAAATAGGAACTCGAAACGATCCCGAGGAAGAGCCAAAGTGCAGCCGTTAGGAGCGCGCTAATAATTAGATAGTGGCGCCGATGCGTTCCGAAGAGGGCAACATTGTCGACAAGAAGACCAGCCAATGGCTTCAGATACCAGGCAAGCCCGCCGATGCCAAAAAGCATCGCCATGTGCCATTCGGAAACACGAAGCTCATCTTTCAGCAAATGACGTATCGGTAAGTCGAGGAGATCAGGTTGAGCGAGAGAGGTAGAAATAATTCCCGCTGCAATGATTAGCCTCGATAAGAGCAGTTGGTCGTTTAGGAATACCATAGCAAAAGCTCACCTAAACGAGGCTATTGCAGAGCAGCAACATAACCATGCTTCTTGCGGTGCTGACCGGACCGATAGGCATGGAACAAGCGGATAGTGCCTGTGTCTTCTAATAGATCGACGCCATAATGGCAAAATCGAGAGTGGTGCCGACATGCCTCAATTTCCTGGATGCCGTGGCTAGCAGGAAGGTAGCAACAGCCGGCAGAGCCCTGTCACGCACGATTGCCAAAAGATAAAGATAGCTGGCGGAGCGGCTAATCGAAGTATCGCTCGAGAGTTCCGGCTCGCCGAACATCCAAAGTTACACAATGGGGGCCGCCACCCAGCATTTTCGAATGCCGTAATCTGAGAGGAATGACATCGATGCCTTCCTTCTCCAGAAGCCTTATGAGAGTAGGCTGGTTTTGATCGACGACGACCAGATTCGGATTGATGCTGAATGCGTTCATGTCGATCCAGTCGCTACCGATTGATTTCGACAGATAGTCAGCTTTGTACCGATCGGTATTCTCCATCGACGGACTGTAAATGACTTTCCACCGTTTCAAGATCTTGGGCAGCGTCTTGTCGTTGACGCGTGCCGGATTGGCGAGGACCAAGCCGGGACGCAAGGCCACAAGGGTAGAATCGATATGGCTCCCGTAATAGACGTCCTTGAAGAAATGGATCCGAAATTGCTCCCCCAGAATCGATTGAAGCCAGCGCCCGCCCAATTCGTTGCCTGTGGCGCTCACAAGGTAGATCAAATCACGGCCGAAACGAAGCACGTTTGCTGCATCGAATGCCGGCTCATCGTCGCGCGGTATGGGCTTGTTCAGATCGGCACCCTCGAAGAGCGAGTCCAACAGCATGGGCTTGGGGGCGCTGTACCACTTTGCGCCCGATTTCATGTAGTCTATTAGCAGGGCGCGATAGCTGAACGTTTCCTGTGCGCGACTTCGGATGACATTGGGCGTTTCGATGATGTGATCGCCGATCACCAGCAGCACGTCACGGGGACAATAATTATAGTATCCCTGAGCCTCCCAATGGATGGTGGAGAATTTGGCGTGATGCGGCCATGTCTGCGGCCGCTTGACGGCGATACCGAGGCCTTCAAGGATTTGGACAAACCCGTCCAAATCCTCCTGAGTTTCTTCAATGATCTGTTGCGGGAAGGGCCCGCGAGGTATTTCGGCTACAGGCCGGTCGGGAAATTCTGCGAGCTGGGTGCTCAAGTCAGCCGTAGGGAACCGCGCATTGAGTGGATTGCCAATGATGACCTCCTCTAGTTGATCCCACTCATTGCAACTCCACACCGTTGACATTCAAATTGTCCTTCAGCCTCTCACCATCGCGCAGAATTGCTAAAGAAGTCGGGTATGGCAATCGCCGCGCCGGATGATATTGCGGCCTCGAGCACAAAATTGCCGACCGCGAGATCAAGAACACCAAGCCCAAATGGCGAGAATATGCGGGGCCTGCCGTAGTCCGGTTTGACTTTCTTCTCTAAAACATCGACCAAAGTACCCGAGACAAAGGACCTGCTTCCCGTCGCGATTTCCGCTAGATGAGGCGACGTTCTCGCCTTCAGGCAATGATCGACGTCGTCGACGATGTTTTGCGACTCAAGAATCACATTCACGCAAATGTCCCGCAGCGATAGGTGGATGACAGTGGGCGAGTGCGCGAACAGCTTCTCGTCTGCAACATAGGGTTCCGGTGCGGTCGTCGCGAAAACTATCAAGGACGCGTGGCCTACGGCGTCTTCCAAGCGATCTTGAATGTCTGCTTTGAGATTGTGCTCCTCCCGAAGCCACTTGCTGAACAGCTCCGCCTCCCTGCGGTCCAGATCGTGCAAGCTGATTTTCCGAAAGTTCCAATTTCTGAACAGGAGCCACTCGACGGTTGCGCGCGCGATAACCCCCGTTCCAACTACTGCAAGAGCTCCCTTGAACGGGTCGGGGGAAATATGCTCCGCGGCCAACGCGGCAGACGTTGCGGTGCGTGTCGCGCTGATCAGCGATGCCTCGATGCAGGCCAGCGGATAACCCGTGGTGGCATCGTTCAAGATCAAAACCGCCGACGCCCGGGCCAAGTTGCTGGCCCTGTTTTCCGGGAAGCTTGAAATCCACTTGATACCGCTCTTTTGAATCGCACCACCAATATGGGCGGGCAACGCGATGATGCGAGCGCTCGGCTTGTCCGGATATCGCAGGAAGTAGCTGTCCGGGTTGAGAGTGTTGCCGGACGCGTGAAGGCGGTAGGCCGTCTCGACGGTGCCGAAAATCTGCCACCGATGGTCGTCAATGATGCTCCTAACAGCCGAACCGGAAACAACGTGGAATGTCGGAGCAGATGGCACAATTATTTTCCGCCTAGACTCTGACGGTTTCTGCGGACGGGCTCAACGAGCTTGCGGCGAGCGCAAGAGTGTTCGGTGGATTGGGCATTTCCTTCGGCGCCCACGAACGCGTGAACCCGCGCAGACTTGTTGACACCCGCCGCGATGACGTTCGCCACCCAGATCGGGTCGTAAATAGTGTCCAGGTATTTCTCGCCGAGATCAGCCGACAGAGCGACGATGGTCTCGCCACGCCCAAACTCCGGAGCTAGTTGTTGCACTGCGGCCAGAACCGATCCGGTGCTTCCCCCAACGAGCAGATGATAATCTCGAACGAAGGAAAGACAGGCTTCGACGGTCTTCTCTTCCGTCACCGCCACGATTCTGTCCGGCTTGACGAGATCCGCAAGCGGGGGGCGTACGCTCGTCCCGATGCCCGGGATGTTTCTCTTTGCGGGCGCGCCTCCAAAAGTGACGGAGCCTACGGGTTCGACGGCGACAATCGTGATGTTCGAGAATTTCTGACGAAGCCGCTCCGAGATTCCGGCAAGTGTGCCTGTCGTTCCGGCCCCGACGAAGACCCAATCGACCTGATCGAATTCACGTATGATCTCATTCGCCGTTTCCTCCGCATGCACTTTCTTGTTGGCGACATTGGCGTATTGATTAAGCCAGACGGCATTTGGATTCGAGCTCAGGATCTGGTTGATTTTCTTCAACCTGCTTCCCAGGTACCCTCCCGCGGCGTCTCGCTCTTCCACGACGATTACCTTTGCCCCATAGAGCTCCATCCCCCGTAAGGTGGCACGATTGGCATTCGGGTCGGTCACGCAAACGAATTTGTAGCGTTTCGCAGCGCAGACGAGGCTCAGGGCGAGGCCGAGATTGCCTGAGGATGACTCGACTATGACCGTCTCGTCTGTCCTGGCGGCGCCACTTTGCTCCAGGTCCTCGACAAGAGCGATAGCAGTCTTGATCTTGATGGAGCCGGTTACGTTGAACCCCTCCAACTTCAGAAAAACATCGTTTCTCCCGGCAAATGTAGGAACACGATAAAACAAGTCTCGAAAAATCAAGTCTAACGGCGACTCGATAATCACATCCGGCCTCCCGGGAGCATTTTTTTTAACTGTTGAGCTGTTGGACAAACCTGAGCTGTTGAACAAACCGGCCCGATTATATTCCAATGCGCGACACTGTACATGCGGTTCCAAATACCGCCTGCGTCCCTCTGGCGGCACTAATCGTCAAGTAAATTCAGTGGCTTGCGGAATTCATTTAACTCAAAGGAGTTTGGCCGACAGCTCAAGCATTTCTGTCTCTGCAAGCGCACTCTTGATTGACGAACTTATGGGCTTGGAACAGGACCCTGTTTCAAGGAACAGCTTCCCAGTGGGCGGATGCGTCACAGTCCGCGTCAACGATCGCGGTCCGTGGATTCGAGGTAGACACATCGACCTGTCGCCAGCAGTCGCTCGACCATCGGTTTGTGCACGACGAAGCGCGTTACAATGTCAGCCGACCTGAGCCACCCCCACTGAAGTGGTCCGCCTTAAAGTATGTGTTTTGGCAAGTTCCGGGTAATGACACAGCGGGATTCACGATGACGTGGGTGAAACGCGTCAGCGCCTCGGAGCTGCCGCGTGCTCGTTTGAAAAAAGTAGAGAAGCGAGGGGGTGCACCATGTTTAATGCCGTTTTGGTGCCGCGGCGGAGAAGGAGGCGAGGCCTGTCTGCGAAAGGAGCCATGATTGTATATCTGCGACGTCTTCGAGTGAGCCTAGCCTACCTGATGCGCCTTGATGACCCGCACTCATGTTCACTTTGAAGAGCAATTCGTGGTCATCCGTCTTCCGCGCACGGAGCCGTGCGACCCATTTAGCCGGCTCGCGAACCGTGACCTGAGTGTCGAGTAGAGCGCCGGTGACAAACATGGGGGGATAAGCTTTCCGAGCGACGTTGTCGTACGGTGAGTACGACAGCATGTATTCATACTGCTCATTCACGCGTGGATCGCCCCATTCTCGATACTCGAGCGTCGTCAAAGGGACGGATGGATCGGAAGCGGTCGTAATCACATCGACGAACGGCACTTCGGCAACGATGCCTGCGAAGAGGGCGGGGCTCATATTCGCCGCGGCAGCAACGAGCAGTCCTCCTGC
>Ga0207784_1000025_pt1 | contig 27585 bp, 27 predicted proteins | sample LuqExpMetageno66_FD_187823 | JGI IMG/M metagenome (GOLD analysis project Ga0207784, IMG submission 187823) | Tropical forest soil microbial communities from Luquillo Experimental Forest, Puerto Rico - Sample 66 (SPAdes) | ecosystem: Environmental > Terrestrial > Soil > Tropical forest ... | reverse complement strand
CCGCGATCAGCCGATCGGTTGCGAGCACACCGGCGCCCCCGCCATTCGTCACGATCGCAAGACGATTACCGCTCACTTCGCTCATGCGCGCGAGCGTCGCGGCGGCATCGAACAGCTCCTCCATCTCATTGACGCGCAACATGCCGGCGCGGCGGAACGCGGCCTCATAGACGACGTCGGCGCCGGCAAGCGCGCCGGTGTGCGAGCTTGCCGCGCGCGCACCTTCCGCGGCTCGACCGCTCTTCACCACGATCACCGGTTTGACGCGCGCGGCACGGCGTGCCGCCGACATAAATTTGCGCGCATGCGTGACGGCTTCCGCATATATGAGGATCGCGCGGGTGCTCTCATCGACCGCGAAATAGTCGAGCAGGTCGCCGAAATCGACGTCGGCCATGTCGCCCATCGACACGACGGCTGAGAAGCCGATGCCGCGCGGCAGCGCCCAGTCGAGCACCGTCGTCGCCATCGCGCCCGACTGCGTGAGAAATGCGATGTTTCCGGCCAGCATGCGCGCGGGCGCGAAGGTCGCATTGAGACCGATGCCCGGAACGGCGATGCCGAGACAGTTCGGCCCGACGATCCGCAGCAGGTTCGGGCGCGTCGCTTCAAGCAGTTGCTGCGCTCGCTCGCGCCCGACCCTTGCTTCGCCTTCGGCAAAGCCGGCGGTCAGGATCACCGCCGCGCGCGTGCCGCGTGCGCCGAGTTCGCTCACCAGCGGCGCGATCGTTTCCGGCGGCGTCGCGATCAGCGCAAGATCGGGCGTGATCGGGAGGCTCGCAACGTCCGCATAAGCAAGGGTGCCGTGCACCGCTCGCGCATGCGGATTGATCGGCACGATCGGACCGTTGAATCCCGCCTCGAGCAGATTGCGCATAAGCGCGGAGCCAACCGAATGCGGCCGGTCCGACGCGCCGATCACCGCAACCGAGCGCGGGTTGAACATGCGGTCGAGATTGCGGACGGACATGCGGGTCTATTGGACCAGGAGGGCGCGCATCACGGTTTCGCGTGTGCTTTCACGTTCCCCTGCATGCGGTCTATCTGATCCTGCAGCTGACGGCGTGCGCGCTTGAACGCGTCGTTGAGCGCAAAATTCAAATCGGCATGCCGCTCGTCAGCGTGCGGTGTACGCGCGACGTTGACTTCGCGCCCATCCGGCAGCGCGAGACGAATGTTGATTTCATAGAGCCCGCCGGTGCGGTGATGCGCGCCGGGCCCTTTCACGACGATGCGGCCGGCGGTAACGCGTCCGTACCGTTCTTCCAATTGCGCGATCTGTTTGTCGATTGAGTCGCGGATCGCCGGCTTTGCATCCATGCCTTGGAAATCGAGTTCGACCGGAGTTTCCATGGCGCGCTCCGCACTTTCCGTTGTTGGACGTCCAGAGTAACACTGCCGTTCGTGGTGGCATTGACCTTGCTCAACGCCTGCGCGTCGCCGGCAGGAAATGCACGGATGGTTGACGGATTTAGAACGCGCCGGCCGAAGCGCCGTGCTCGGCGAAGGCGCGCCCGGTCTCGTAGTCGACCTCGCGCAGCACGATCGAGTGGCCCCACAGGGTCGCGATGTGACGGAGCACGCGGCGCGTCTCCAGCGCATCGAGCACGCGGCCTTTCCGCACGACATGCTGCAGCACCAGGCGGCGATCGCCGTGCATGTCGACGTCGACGATCTCGATCGATGGCAGATCGGCGGCGGCATCATAGCTCGCGGCGAGCGCCTTGCGGATGCGGCGGTAGCCGTTGAGATTGTGGATCGCATCAACGAGCAACTCCGGACTCTCGCCGAGATCATCGAGCTTGAAGAGATGGAAGTCGCGTATGACGCGCGGTGATAGATACTGCCGCACGAAACTCTCGTCGCGGAAGTCGGCCCAGGCGCGCTTCAATGTCTCAACCGGCTCGCCGTTGCCGGCGACATCCGGGAACCACTCTTCGTCTTCTTCTGTCGGCGCGGTGCAAATGCGCTCGATGTCACACACCATCGCAAAACCGAGCGCGTAGGGATTGATGCCGCTGAAGCGATGATCGTCGAATTCCGGCTGGAAGATCACGCTCGAATGCAGGTGCAGGAATTCGAGCATCGCCGAGTCGTCGATCTGGCCGCGCTCGTGCAAGATGTTCATGATCTTATAGTGGCACCAGCAGGCGCAGCCCTCGTTCATCATCTTGGTCTGCCGCTGGGGCTCGAAATAGGTCGCGACATTGCGCACGATGCGGAGCAGTTCGCGTTCCCAATTCTTCAGCCGTGGCGCGTGCTTTTCGAGGAAATAGAGGATGTTCTCCTCCGGCAGACCGAGGCTCGCGCGGGCGGCGCGTTCGTCGAGGTCGCCGGACTGCTCCGCACTATCTTTCTTCGGCACGGTGCGCCAGAGATCGTTGTAGGAACTCCGTTCTTCCTCCATTCGCTTAATGGCGCGGGCGCGTTCCTTCGCGATTTGCGGCCGGGCGCGTCGGCCTGAGCGGTTGACGCCTTGGTCGCCGAGCGCGTGCGCCGCGTCGAGAACGCGCTCGACCGCGCGCACGCCATAGCGCTCTTCGCAATCCGAGACGAAATCGCGCGCGAAGCTCATGTAGTCGAGGATGGCGTCGGCGTCGGTCCGCGAACGGAAAGTCTGGTTGACCTTGAAGAAATGATTGTGGCCGATGGCGGCATGCGCGAGCACCGTCGCCTGCATGGTCATGGTGTTCTCTTCCATGACGTAGCAGATGCTCGGGTTTGAATTGATCACCATTTCCAGCGCAAGCCCGCGCAGGCCCTTGCGATAAAGCATCTCGTTCTGCGCAAAGCGCTTACCGACGGACCAATGCTTATACATGATGGGCATGCCGATACCGGCATAGGCATCGAGCATCTGTTCGGCGGTGATCACCTCGATCTGATTGCGGTAGATCTCGAGCCCGAGCTCGCCGGCACCGATGCGCTCGATCGCGTCATAAGCGCGCTGCAGCTTGTCGAAATCCCAGTCGGCGCCCTCGTACAGGAGCTGGCTCATACCTCGACGCGCTCCTTGCTGAACAGGCCGCGGAACACCGGATAGATGTCGCGCGCCTCGCGCACCGTGCGCATCGCGAAGTTCGGATGATCGGGAAGCAGCGCGCTGTAGCCGCTCCACAGGTCGCTTTCGCCGCCGAGGCCGAGTGGCGGACCCTGCCGGCCGATCTCGACATAGGCCATGTACTGGCTGATCGGCAGAATCTTCTCGGTGAGCAATTCGCGGCAGCGCGGCACGTCGGAGGGGATGTCATCGCCGTCGCTCGCCTGTGCGACGTAGATATTCCAGTCGCGGGTCGGATAGCGCGCCTGGACGACCCGCAGCATCTCATCGAAGGCTGACGAGACCACCGTGCCGCCGGTCTCGCGGCTGTAGAAGAAGGTCTGCTCGTCGACCTCCTGCGCGTGATGCGTGTGGCGGATGAAGACGATCTCGACCTGCTCGTAGCGGCGCTGCAGGAACAGGTGCAGCAGCATGAAGAAACGCTTGGCGAGATCCTTCATTGCCTCGTCCATCGAAGCGGACACGTCCATCAGACAGAACATCACCGCCTGCGCAATCGGCTGCGGTACGTGCTCGTAACGGCGGAAGCGCAGATCGATCGGATCGATGAAGGCGATGCGCGCCCGCCGCCGGATCGCCTGGTCAAGCATCTCTTCAAGTTCGGCGAGTTCGTCGTCCCGGCTGCGCCCCTGAGGAGGTTCGATGTCGCCGCGGATCAGCGCGGCGCGGCGATCCTCCAGCTCAGCGATCATCTTGGCGCTCGGCCGCCCCAGCGCGACTCGGCGGGCGAGAGAGCGGCGCATCGTGCGTAACAGACTCAGCCGATTCGGCGTGCCTGTCATCGAATAGCCCGCGCGCTGCGCCTTCAGACTCTTTTCGGCCTTGAACTTGCGCTTGACCAGATCGGGCAGTTCGAGGTCCTCGAAGAACAGGTCCAAGAACTCTTCGCGGGTGAGCGCGAATGTGAAGCGATCCTCGCCGTCGCCGTCCGCGCTCGCCTTGCCGCCCTGACCGACGCCGCCATGCGGTTTCGGAATGCGATCGCCTTCGACATATTCTTTATTGCCGGGAAGGATGCGCTCTTGATGCCCGGCCTGCGCATCGCGGGTGAAGCGCGGCTCATGGATGCCGTCCGAGGAAATTACGACATCCTCGCCGGAGGCGACGTCCTCAATGCTGCGCTCGCGCAGCTTCTCCTTGATCGCCTCGCGGATCTGCTCGCGCGCGCGGCGGATGAAGCGCTGCCGGTTGCCGAGGCTCCTGCCCTGCGGATTGAGACGTCGATCGATGACGTACATCATGAGTGACGGCCTCCACGCGATCGACTGATGGCCGTCACCCAGCCTTCTTGACCCGCATGTACCACTCGACCAGGCGGCGCACCTGCCGTTCAGTATAGCCGTGTGCGACCATGCGTTCGAGGAACGCCTGGTGCTTTTCCGCACTCTCGGAGTCCTTCTTGGTCCCGAAAGAAATCACCGGCAGCAGTTCTTCGACCTGCGAGAACATGCGTTCCTCGATCACTTCCCGGATCTTCTCGTACACCGTCCAGCGTGGGTTCTTGCCGCCTTTCTCGGCGCGCTGGCGCAGGGCGTACTTCACCACCTCGTTGCGGAAGTCCTTCGGATTGGCGATGCCGGCCGGCTTCTCTGTCTTCGACAACTCGGCGTCGAGCATCTGCCGGTCGAGAATCTGCCCGGTATCAGGATCTTTGAAGTCCTGGTTCTCGACCCAGGCATCGGCGTAGGCGATGTAGCGGTCGAACAGGTTCTGGCCGTAGTCGTCGTAGGATTCCAGATACGCCTTCTGGATCTCCTTGCCGATGTACTCGGCATAGCGCGGCGCCAGCTCGTCCTTGATGTAGGCGAGATACTGCTTCTCCTGCTCTTCCGGGAATTGCTCGCGGCGGACCGCCATCTCGAGCACGTACATTAGGTGCACCGGATCGGCGGCGACCTCTTCCGTGTCGAAATTGAGCGTTTCCGACAGAGTCTTGTAGGCGAAGCGCGTGGACAGCCCCGTCATGCCTTCGTCGACGCCGGCCGTGTCGCGGTACTCGCGCATGGTCTTCGCTTGCGGGTCGGTGTCTTTGAGACTCTCGCCATTGTAGACGCGCATTTTCGCGAACAGCGACGAATTCTCGTGCGGCTTCAGGCGGCTCAGCACCGAGAACCGCGCCATCATCTCGAGCGTGCCGGGCGCGCAGGTCGCGTCAGCGAGCTCGGACTGGCTCAACAGCTTGTCGTAGATCTTCACCTCTTCGTCGACGCGCAGGCAGTACGGCACCTTGACCACGCTCATGCGGTCGAGGAACGCCTCGTTGTTGCGGTTCGACTTGAAGCTCTTCCATTCGGCCTCATTGGAGTGCGCAAGGATGAGACCCTGGTAAGGCATGGCGCCGATGTTCTCGGAGCCCATGTAGTTGCCTTCCTGCGTCGCCGTGAGGAGCGGATGCAGCATCTTCAACGGCGCCTTGAACATCTCGACGAATTCGAGCAGCCCCTGCGTCGTGATGTTGAGTCCGCCCGAATACGAATACGCATCCGCATCGTCCTGCATGTAGAATTCGAGCTTACGGATATCGACCTTGCCGATGAGCGAGGAAACGTCCTGGTTATTCTCGTCGCTCGGCTCGGTCTTGGCGATGCCGATCTTGCGCAACCGCGACGGCTGCATCTTCAACACGCTGAACTTGGCAATGTCGCCGCCGAACTCGTCGAGCCGCTTCACCGCCCAGCCGGAGCACGGGCCGGTGAGACGCCGGCGCGGGATGCCGTAGTCGCCCTCGAGCACGAGGCCCTGCCGGACGGGATCGAACAGGCCGAGGGGGCTCTCATAGACCGGGCTGATCTTGTCGCCCGCCTTGAGCACAAAGATCGGCCGCTCCTCCATCAATTCCTTCAAGCGCTCGGCGAGCGATGATTTGCCGCCGCCGACCGGACCGAGGAGGTAGAGGATCTGCTTCCGCTCTTCGAGACCTTGCGCCGCATGCCGCAGGAAGCCGACGATGCGCTCGATCGTCTCTTCCATCCCGTAGAAATCTTTAAAATACGGATAAACCTTTATCGCGCGATTTTGAAAGATTCGTCCAAGCCGCGCGTCGCGCGATGTATCAAGGACGGTCGGCACTCCGATCGCGGTCAGCATGCGCTCCGCCACGTTGGCGTACATGCCTGGATCGTTACGGCACCCTTCGAGGTACTCCTGCAAGCTCATCTCGACGCTTCTGCGCGACGAGAAGCTTTCCTTAAAGGCCTCGAACACATCAGCCATAACACTTCCCCGCCAACTCCGTTGGGTTCCACAGAAACAACTGGCCCCTCTCCGCAAAGTTCCTTGGGCGCGACGATGTGAGTTGCCTGGGCGTTTTCGTGAAAACACGGCACGAAGACGTGACACTCCGGAATTACTGTACGGGAATGAGGCCGGAACAAGATGGGGCACGCCACAGTTTTCAAGATCGTCACAGGTGGCACATGCGTACGGCCGAGCAATACGGTCTTGATGAGGATGCAGTGCAGGCTATGGGTCGGGCTTTTGACCTTGCCTGCGCGCGTCTCTCCCGCAGCGGCGTGCTGACGCCCACGAATCTGGAGAGAATGCAGAAAATCGCGGCTCAACAGTTGGTCATGCACGCGCGCCGGGGCGAGCGGAACGAATGGCGGCTCGCCCGGCGCGCCATCTTCGCCGTCTGCGCCATCGTTGCCGGCGAGCAGATCGCGGCAGGGCTGTGCGGCGCGGCACCAGAGTTTGCTCGCGCAGACGTGATTTAGAATTCGCCGTTCATCTTGTTCATCTTCGCCCGTACGGCGGAGGACGGCAGGTTTGCGGCCCGGCCGAAGCCCTCCGACGCGCCCAATAATCCGAACGCCAACGGCCCAGCGGCCGCAATCAATAAAAGTAGATTCCGGTACCGTTCCGAACGCAGCGTAAGCAGAGCGCCGCCGAATCCGGTCGCCTCGCGTGCATTGGTATGCCACGCGACGAAAATGAGAAAACATCCGATCAGAATGAATACAAGGGAGCGCGCGAGAAAACCGATCGTGCCGTGCAGGATAGCGAGTCCGCTGCCCTGCAATGCCGAGGGAGGTACGCTGCGCGAGTCCCCGCCAATCGTTGGCCGTAGCCCGTAGACATTCGCGGCGATGCAGAGAAGCCCGACCGCGATCACGACCGCGAGACCGCCGCCTAACGGCTGGCGCAAGAGCGCGCGATCATCGCACTGACCGTCCCGACCGGATGCCCGCGCCCGCTTAACGCGACCGACGGCGCCACCCCGCCAAGGATGGCCGATGAAGCCCGCGCGCGCGATCCAGGCCAGCAGTCGCGGCGAGACAACCCGCATGCATCGCTCGTGTGCCCTTCGATGGGTCACGCCACGGCGGGGTTGACGGAAGGCGCAAGCTCTATCGGCTCGTCCGTAGCGATCCGCGCCACGGCACTTTCCATCGTCAGCGTGCGCTAATGGAAGCCCTCGAGTTCCGGACGGCGTCCGGAGCCGATGCGGGTAACACCGGAGCCCACCCCCCTTCGCCCGCGCGGGGTGGCGCGATTTATAGTTCAGCGCGGACGCGGCAGTTAGACGTAATACTGCCCGCCGTTAGCGCTGATGGTCGCGCCGGTAATCAGCCCGGCATCGTCGGCAGCAAGAAACACGACGCAGCGTGCGATCTCCTCGGGTTCGCCCAGCCGGCCGATCGGAATCTGCGGCAGGATGCTCTTTTCCAGCACCTCCTTCGGCACCACCTGCACCATCTCGGTATTGATGTAGCCCGGGCAAATGGCATTGACGGTGATGCCGGCACGCGCGCCTTCCTGCGCCAGCGCCTTGGTGAAACCGAGTTCGCCCGCTTTCGAGGCCGAATAATTGCTCTGCCCCATCTGCCCTTTCTGGCCGTTGATCGAGGAGATGTTGATCACGCGGCCAAATTTACGCTCGCGCATACCGTCCCAGACCTGCCGCGTCATGTTGAAAAGAGAGCCGAGATTCGTGTTGATCACCGCAGTCCACTGCTCCGGCTTCATGCGATGGAACATCGAGTCGCGTGTGATGCCGGCATTGTTGACCAGCACTTCGATTGGTCCGAGATCGGCCTCGACCTTCTTGACACCCTCGGCGCAGGCCTCGAACGACGAGACATCCCACTTAAAAACGGGAATCCCGGTCTCGGTTTTGAATTTCTGCGCGGCCTCGTCGTTGCCGCCGTAATTCGCCGCAACGTTATAACCGGCCTTCTGCATTGCCTTTGAGATGGCGGCTCCGATGCCGCGGGTTCCGCCGGTGACCAATGCAACGCGCGCCATGAGTCGCCTCCCTAATTTTACGGCTTTCAAAGCAATCCGTCTGCCGGACGCTTTCGTCCCGCCTATGACAGCTTAGCGAGACGAAATACGCAACTCCGGAATACCGCCGTGCGAAAAATCAAAAGCCGCACGTCGGAGCAGTCCCCCGGCATGCGGCTGTAATAATGTATAGTTTGACTCGCGGCCGGCGCACCGGCCGGATCTTGGTGGAGCTAGCGCTCCACGCACATGGCGATGCCCATGCCGCCGCCGATGCACAGAGTGGCGAGGCCTTTCTTCGCGTCGCGCTTCTGCATTTCATACAGCAGCGTCACCAGCACGCGCGCACCGGACGCGCCGATCGGATGACCGAGCGCGATCGCGCCGCCGTTCACGTTCACTTTCGACGTATCCCAGCCGAGGTCCTTGTTCACCGCGCAGGCCTGCGCGGCGAAGGCTTCGTTCGCCTCGATCAGGTCGAGATCGTCGGTCTTCCAGCCGGCCTTCTTCAGCGCGGCCCGCGAGGCCGGGATCGGACCCGTGCCCATGATCTTGGGGTCGACGCCCGCCTGGCCCCAGGACACGATCCGGGCGAGCGGCGTGCGGCCGAGCTTGGCCGCCTCGCTCGCCTTCATCAGTACGACCGCCGCTGCGCCGTCGTTGACGCCGGACGCGTTCGCCGCCGTGACGGTGCCCTCCTTGTCGAACGCTGGCCGCAGCTTGGCGATCGAATCCATCGTCACGCCCGCCTTCGGATATTCGTCGGTGTCGACCACGATGTCGCCCTTGCGGGACTTGATGGTGACCGGCGTGATCTCGTCCTTGAAGCGGCCAGACTTCATGGCAGCTTCCGCCTTGTTCTGCGACGCAACAGCGAATTCGTCCTGCATCTGCCGCGTGATCTGCCACTGCTTGGCGACGTTCTCGGCCGTGGTGCCCATGTGATAGCCGTTGAAGGCATCCCACAGGCCATCTTTGATCATCGTGTCGACCATCTCGAGCGAGCCCATCTTGGTGCCGCTGCGCAGATGCGCGCAGTGCGGCGCCATGCTCATCGACTCCTGCCCGCCGGCGATCACGATCTCAGCGTCGCCATTGGCGATCTGCTGATAGCCGAGCGCCACCGCGCGCAGGCCCGAACCGCATAGCTGGTTTATGCCCCATGCAGGGCTCTCGACCGGAATTCCGGCTGCGATCGAAGCCTGCCGCGCCGGATTCTGCCCTTCGCCGGCAGTGAGGATCTGGCCCAGGATCACTTCATTGACCCGGTCACCCGAGATACCCGCGCGCTCCATCGCCGCTTTGATGGCGGATTTGCCCAATTCGTGCGCCGGGAGGTTGGCAAAGGCACCGTTGAAGGCGCCGACCGGCGTTCGGGTGGCGCTGACAATGACGATATCGTCTTTCATCGGAAACTCCTGTTGCGGTCGGGGGCGGGCTTTTTCGGCACTGCCGCATCCTTGAAGGACGCAGCAGGGCTGTCAACAAGGCGACACCTCAGGAATACTCCTGAGGAATTGGGGCTTTTCGGTCCTTCGCGCAAGCAGGGGGAGGTCGCCGGAAGCCCTATCGCGCTGCCACAAAGTATTGGCCCCGGGCGGACGAATAGGCTTATGCTTACAACCTGGGCAGGGGGTTGAGACGACCATGGCAGAAGAGAAAGAGCCGGTCACAATCAAGAAATACGCGAACCGGCGACTCTACAATACGGGCACATCCACATACGTCACCTTGGAAGACCTCGCCACGATGGTGAAGAACGGCGAGGACTTCGTCGTCTATGACGCCAAAACGGGTGAGGACATCACTCGCAGCGTGTTGGCGCAGATCATCTTTGAGCAGGAAAACAAGGAAGGGCAGAGCCTTCTGCCGATCACCTTCCTGCGCGAATTGATCCGCTTCTACGGCAACAGCATGCAGATGCTGGTGCCGCATTTCCTCGAAGCCTCGATCCAGTCCTTCAGCAAGGAGCAGGGCAAATTCCGCGACCAGATGGCGCAGGCCTTCGGCGGCGTCGGTTTCGGATCGATGGAAGAGCAGGTGCGGCGGAACATGGAAATGTTCCAGAAGGCGTTCACGATGTTCACGCCCTTCGCGAGCACGCCTCGCAGCACGACAAGTGAGAAATCCGCATCGAGCACCAGCAACGAGATGGAAGACCTCAAGCGCCAGCTCGACGAGATGCAGAAGCGACTCGACAAGATCAGCGGCGGGAAGGGATAGCTTGTGGCGGTTCCCGCGAAAGCGGGGGCGCCACAGACGCGCGCGCCGACGCGCCGAGCCGGCGGAAGCGGCCGCGTCTTATCGGGCCGTCGCAGGACCCGTCTAGTTTATTAATACCCCAGCGCGCAGCCGTCCTTGCGCGGATCGGAACCGGCGATCAACACACCGCGATCCCAATCGATCTTGATCGTCTGCGCGCCGCCCCACGGGGTCTTCGCCGTATCGACGCGATGGCCGCGCGCGCGCAGCCCTTCGATGGTCGCCTTCGGCGTGCCCGTTTCGACCTCGACCGTTTCGCCTTCGAAAAAGAGACGCGGAGAATCGATCGCCTGCTGCACGTCCATGCCGTAATCGAGCATGTTCAGGATGATCTGCACGTGGCCCATGGGCTGGTAGTGCGCGCCCATGACGCCGAAGCTCATTTCGCAGCGGCCGTTCTTCATGCCGAGCGCCGGGATGATGGTATGCATCGGACGCTTGCCCGGAGCGAATGTGTTCGGATGGTCCTCGTGCAGCGTGAAACACGCGCCGCGATTGGTAAGCAGGATACCGCTCTTCTCGGTGCAGACGCCGGATCCGAAGCTTGAGAACAGAGTATTGATGAACGACACGGCCATGCGGTCACGATCGACGACGGTGAGATAGACCGTGTCGCTCGACGGCACCGGCGCGGCGGGCAGGTCGGAACGCTTCTTCGGATCGATCATCGCCGCAAGCATCTTCGCCCAGCTCTTATCGATGAGCTTCACGACCGGTACGCGCATGTGATCCGCGTCCGCAAGATGCGTGTCGCGCGCCGCATAAGCGAGCCGCGCAGCCTCGAGCACCAGATGGAAGCGATCGGGACCGTGCGGATCGAGCGACTTCATGTCGAAGTTCTCGAGGATGTTGAGCATGATCAGGGCGACCAGGCCCTGTCCGTTCGGCGGCAATTCGAGGATGTCGAGTCCGCGGTAATTGCTCGAGATCGGCGCTACCACGTCGCCTTTGTGGCGCGCGAGGTCGTCCGCCGTGACGAACGAGCCGCGCGCAGAAAGCGTGCGCGCAATGTCGTCGCCGATCTCGCTCTCGTAAAAGGCGCGCGCGCCTTTGGCGGCGATGCTCTTGAGGGTCGCGGCGAGCGCCGGCAAGCGGATCATGTCGCCTTCGCGCGGGGCCTTGCCACCAAACAGGTAATGCTTGGATGCGCCCGGATCGGCGGCAAGCTTGCCGACATGGCGCTGCCAATCCCAGGCGATACGCGCGGCGACCGGGAAGCCGTCTTCCGCGTAAAGGATTGCATCGCGCAGCGCGCGGTCGAGACCGAAGCGGCCGTGCGCTTTCAAAGTCTGCTCCCATGCGTCGATCGCGCCGGGCACCGTGACGGAATGGATCGAACGGTCGAGCGTGGAAACGCCTCGTGCGCGCAGCGCGTCAAGCGATGCGCTTGTCCCCGAGCGGCCAGAACCGTTGTAACCCCATGGCTGCTGACCGGGCTTTGCAAGCAGGCAATAACAATCGCCCCCGATGCCCGTCATATGCGGCTCGACCACACATAGGGTCGCGACGGCGGCGACCGCCGCATCGGCTGCGGTGCCGCCTTCGCGCAGCACGTCGATTGCGGAGAGCGTCGCCAAAGGATGTGAGGTCGCCGCCACGCCGTTGCGCGCGATCACCGGCGAACGGCCGGGCAATTGAAAGTCGCGGCTCATCAGGACTGTCCGAATGTCAGAAGATTAGGAGACGGTGTGTTCGACGCCTTCGACCGTGAGGTTGCGCTGTGCCGAGCGCAACGTAACTGCGAAGCCGCCGATCACGTCGATAAAGGAGATGGTCATCAGGAGAAAAAACGTGCCGGTCGCCGCCTGCTTCACGAGCAGAAATTCGACCAGGATCGCGAGAAAGAGGAGCAGCGACAGCGCATGATCGACGACGTTGCGCATCGCGATGCGCGTCGCCTTCAGCATCTCGCCGAACAGCAGCAGGATCGAGAGCGCAATGATCATCTCGCCGGCGGACATGGTCCAGTCGCCGCCGGAGATCATGCCGACATGCGTCAGCGGCGCCGTCAGGCTCAAGCCCGGCAGCAGAAAGACGACGATGTTGTAGACGGCAAACGGGATCAGCAGCAGGGGAAAACCGAGCACGTACATGCCGTTCCCCCTACCCAGAGGCCTAAGCCTCTGATTTCACCTTCAAAACCTGCCGGCCTTTGTACATCCCGGTCTTCAGGTCGATATGGTGCGGACGGCGGAGCTCGCCCGAGTCCTTGTCTTCCACGTATGCCGGGCGCTTCAGCGCATCCGCCGAACGGCGCATGCCGCGCCGCGACGGCGAGGTTTTTCTTTTCGGAACAGCCATTTGGAACTCCAGCCGAAACTTTTCTAGTCGATTTGCCGGCGCTTATAGGTGATGCCGCGCCACAATTCCAGCCCTGAACGGCATCACCGGACGCACGCCGCCGTCTGCGGCGACCGAGCCGCGCGGGTCACATAAAGCTCAGCCAGGCGACGCAGGTCCGGACCGGGGCGGCCGGGATCGCGCTCGTGCGGGTTGGGCAGGGTCGCGGCGAGCAAGGCCGCCTCAAAGGCCGACAGCGAACGGGCGGATTTCCGGAAGGCGTATTGGCTGCCCGCCTCCGCACCGAACTGCCCGGACGGGCCCCATTCGGCGATGTTCAGGTAGATTTCTAGGATCCGCCGCTTCGAAAGGACGAGGTCGATCCAGAGTGATAGCGGAATTTCTAGTGCCTTGCGGATGTAGCTACGCTGGGGCCAGAGAAACAGGTTTTTGGCCACCTGCTGGGTGATGGTCGAGCCGCCCCGCATGTCCTCTATATTATCGGCGTCCTGGATCGCATCGCGGATTTCAGCGAAGTCGATGCCGTGGTGCTCGCAGAACCGGCCGTCCTCGGCGATCAGCACTGCAAGCTTCAGGGTATTGGAGATGCGGGCCATCGGCACGTAGGTCCGCTGGACCGGCTCGCCGGAAATCCGCCGCCAGATCATCAGCGTAGAGATAGGCTTAACCACCGCGTACAGCGGCGTCAGTGCGTATGGGAGCAGGAGTAGGCCCAGGACGAGCCAAGCGAGCGTGCGCAGTGCCGGCGGCAGCCGGACGGTGCGGTATCTCTTGGCCGCGCCAGGTCGATGCATAGCGGGGGCAGCTTAACCCATCCGACACGTGGATTGCCGCGGGTGCGGCAGCGAGGCTAACAATGCCGCATGACAGTTCCCGCCAATGATTTTACCCGCCGTTTGACCGCCATTGCCGCCGAGGCCGAGAAAGCCCTCGAAAGCCTGCTGACCGACACTCCTCTCCCGAGCGAGAGCGCCCGCCCCGCTCGGCTCGTTGCCTCGATGCGGCATGCGGCGCTGGGTGGCGGAAAAAGATTGCGGCCGTTCCTCGTCATCGAGAGTGCCGCGCTGGCCGGGGCAACCGGGCGAGGTCCGTTGCTCGCTGGCTGCGCGCTCGAATGCCTGCACTGCTATTCGCTGGTGCACGACGACCTCCCGTCGATGGACAATGACGACCTGCGCCGCGGGCGGCCGACCGTGCACAAGGCCTTCGACGAGGCAACCGCCATCCTCGCGGGCGACGGTTTACTGACGCTCGCCTTCGACGTCCTCGCCCGCCCGGAGGTGCATCCTTCGGCAAACGTGCGGATCGCGTTGGTGCTCGACCTTGCGCGCGCCGCCGGACTGGGCGGCATGGTCGGCGGGCAATTGCTCGATCTCGCGGCCGAGGGTCGCTTCGACGGCAAGCGCTCGCTTACTCAGGATGAGATCGTCACTCTGCAAGCGATGAAGACCGGCGCGCTACTGCGCTTTGCTTGCCGCGCCGGCGGGATCCTCGGACAAGCCGATGCCGCGACCCGCGACGCGCTCGACCGCTATGGCAAAGCGATCGGCCAGGCGTTCCAGATCGCCGACGACCTTCTCGATGTCGAAAGCGACACTGCGACCCTTGGCAAAACAGCCGGCAAGGATGCCGCCGCCGGCAAAGAAACGCTGGTCTCGACGCTCGGCGTCGCCGGTGCCCATGCCAAGCTCGACGAACTGATCGCGGAAGCGGAATGCGCGCTGGCGCCGTTCGGCGGCAAAGCGGACATCCTGCGCGCGGCTGCACGTTTCATCGCACAGCGGCGAACCTGAGTTCGGGACAAGCGATGGCGGGTCTGGAGCGCTTAGAGGACATCAACCAACTGCGCCCGTCACGCCGCATCTGGCGTTTGCATCGGCGGCTGTTTGTGGCGATCGCGCTCGGCGTCGCCGTGCTGCTCGTGGCGCTGGCATTGCCTTGGCGCATGTCGACGCGCCTGCTCGCCGCCTGGGACGTCGGCCTCGTCTTCTATCTTGCGCTGACGTATCGCAGCATGGCGCACGCGCCCGTGAGCCGCATCCGCTGGCGCGCGAAGATCCAGGACGAAGGGGAAGTCGCGCTCCTGGTCCTCACCGCGGTGTCCGCCATCGCAAGTCTTGCCGCAGTCGTCGCAGAGCTTGGTGTCGCATCGCAGGCACCCGGCGGAGCGAGCTGGACAGAAGTCGCGCTCGGCATGGTGACGATCCTGCTGTCATGGGCCTTCATGCACACGATCTTCGCGCTGCATTACGCGCACGAGTTTTATGGCGAGGGACGGGACACCAAAGTCGGTGGGCTCGTATTCCCCGGCACCGGCGAACCGGACTACTGGGATTTTCTCTATTTCTCGTTGGTCATCGCGATGACGTCGCAGGTCTCGGACGTGCAAATTTCCAGCCGCTCGATCCGGCGGCTTGCGACCATCCACGGTGCAATCTCGTTCTTCTTCAATCTCACGGTCCTCGCGCTGACGGTGAACATGGTGTCCAACCTGGCGCAGGCGGCGCGCTCATGAGCGGATCATGACCGCAACTGTGCAGACGCTGCTGTTGATGATGGCGGTGCTCGCTGCCGTCGACGTCGCAGCGCGCCGGCTGAAGGTTGCGCCGTCGATCCTGCTCGTCGTCGCCGGACTACTGCTGGCGCTGACCCCGGGACTTCCGCCGGTCACGCTCGCGCCGGAAGTGGTGCTGCTCGTGATCCTGCCGCCGCTGATCTATTCGGCGGGCGTCGCGATGAGTTGGCGCGAATTCCGCTTCAATTTGCGGCCGATCGCACTGCTCGCCGTCGGCTGCGTGCTGTTCACGACTGGCGCTGTGGCGGCCGCCGCGCATTATCTGCTTGGCCTTCCATGGACAGTCGGCTTCGTGCTCGGCGCCATCATCGCGCCGCCCGATACGGTCGCGCCGCTCGCGATCGCTCGACGGCTCGGGCTGCCGCGGCGGCTTGTCGTCGTGCTCGAAGGCGAGGGCCTCGCCAACGACGCGACCGCGCTGATCATCTACCGCTTCGCCGTCGCGGCGGTCGCGACGGGAAGCTTCTCGCTTCCGCAAGCGAGCGGCACTTTTCTCGCCATTGTCGCGGGCGAGATCGTGTGGGGCATCGCGATCGGCTGGGCAAGCCTGCACTTGCGCAAATGGGCGCGCGAACCGCGCGTCGAGATTACGTTGTCGCTGATGACGCCCTATGTCGCGTTCTGGATTCCGGAATATGCCGGGGGCTCGGGCGTGCTCGCGACCGTCGCTTGCGGCCTGTGGGTGAGCTGGAACGGGCCACTGCTGATCTCGTCGGCGACACGCCTGCAGGGCATCTTCTTCTGGGATTTCATCGTCTATCTGACCGAAGGCTTCGTCTTCCTGCTCACTGGGCTGCAGCTACGCACGCTGCTCGATCAGCCGCACATTTTCACGCTTGCACAAGTGGGGCTGGTCATACTGCTGATTACGGCCATCATTGTCGTTGCACGTTTCGTCTGGGTATTTCCGGCGACGTACATTCCGCGCTGGGTGATTCCGCGTATCGCGCGCAACGACCCGTCGCCGCCGTGGCAATTTCCGTTCTTTCTGGCATTTACCGGCGTGCGCGGCGTCGTCTCGCTCGCGGCAGCGCTCGCGCTGCCCTACACGATCGCGAGTGGCGCGGACTTCCCGCAACGTGCGCTGATCCTGTTCGTGACGTTCGGCGTCATCATCGTCACGCTCGTTGGACAGGGAATATTGCTGCCGGCCGTCGCCCACGCGCTCGGGCTCTCACGCGTCGCGGAGGACGAACGCAACGCCGATCTGACCGCCGAGATCAACGCGCGGCTTGCCGCGCTTGAAGAGGTGGAGAAGCGGCTTGAGAGCGTCGGCGAGAAGCTGCCCGAACCGGTGCGGGAGCTCCTGCGCACCCGCAACCGGTCGCGCGCGCAGATTCTTCCACACGATCTTGAGGACGGGCTCGACCAGTTGCGCCTCTCGGCCAAGGTGAAGAAGGAACTGATCGACGCCGAGCGTCGGTTCATCCATCGGCAACTACGCGAAGGAAAGCTTACCGACGAGGCGCGCCGGCGGATCGAGTACGAATTGGATCTGGAAGAAGCGAGCCTCGCCAACCGCGCGCGCGACAGCGGCGGTTGGATGTAATGCCGCAGCGTTAGGAACAAGGAATGCCGCTCGACTATAAAAACCTGATGGCGCTCAATCTCGCTCCGATCGAGCACAGCTATGGACCAAAAGACTGCATTTTGTATGCGCTCGGGATCGGGCTTGGGCACGACCCGATGGACGAGAACGAACTCGCTTTCGTCTACGAGAAGAATTTACAGGTGCTGCCCACCTTCGCGGTCGCGCTCGGCTACTCGCCCTATTCGTTCCGCCGGCCCGAGCTCGGCATCACCTGGAGCCATGTCGTGCACGGCGAGCACGGTCTTATCGTGCACAAACGGATCCCGCCCGCGGGAACGGTCATGGGAAAAGTCCGCATTCTCGATGTCGTCGACAAGGGCGAGGGCAAGGGCGCGCTGATCTATTCAGAGCGCCAGATCACGGAGAAATCGAGCGGAGAACTGCTCGCGACGATCCTGCAGACAACCTTCTGCCGCGCCGACGGCGGCTTCGGCGGGCCGAAGCGCGAGACGCCGGCGCCGCATGCGATTCCGGATCGCGCGCCGGACGCCATCTGCGATCTTCCGACGCGGCCGGAAGCTGCGCTGATCTACCGGTTATCGGGCGACATCAACCCGCTGCACGCCGAACCGGAGTTCGCGAAGACGGCCGGATTTCCGCGGCCGATCCTGCACGGGCTTGCAACCTTCGGTGTGTCGGGGCATGCGATCCTCAAGACGTTCTGCGGTTACGACCCGGCGCGGCTGACTGCGATGTCCGTCCGCTTCTCGGCTCCGGTCTATCCCGGCGAGACGATCCGCACGGAACTCTGGCGCGACGACGCCATTGTCAGCTTCCGTGCGCGCGTGATCGAGCGCGACGTGGTCGCGATCAATAACGGCCGCGCCGAAATCAATTGAGGATTAGCCCCGTCACGACGAATGGATGAAGTTGAGTACAGCATGACCCTTCCTCTGTCCGGACTTCTTGTCGTCTCAATCGAGCAGGCCGTCGCCGCGCCGCAATGCACCTGCCGGCTCGCCGATGCCGGCGCCCGGGTGATCAAGGTCGAGCGGCCGGAAGGCGACTTCGCGCGCGACTACGATCACGTCGTGCACGGCGAGAGCACGCATTTCGTCTGGCTCAACCGCGGCAAGGAATCGGTCGTGCTCGACCTCGGCAAGGCCGAGGACAAGGCACTGCTCGAGGCGATGCTGGCGAAGGCGGACGTGTTCGTGCAGAATTTAAAACCCGGCGCCATCGCCAAGCTCGGCTTCCCGTTCAGGCGTCTGCGCCAGGAATATCCGCGGCTGATCTGCTGCTCGATCTCCGGCTATGGCGAGAGCGGCCCTTATGCGCAGCGCAAAGCCTACGATCTCTTGATCCAGGCGGAGTCGGGCGTCGCCTCCGTCACCGGCGGACCGGAAGCACCGGCGCGCGTCGGCGTGTCGATCGTCGACATCGCGGCCGGGCTCAACGCCTATATGGCGATCCTCGAAGCGCTGATCGCGCGCGGCCGCACCGGTGTGGGAGCGGAGATCTCCATCTCCATGTTCGACGGCATGGCCGAATGGATGACGGTGCCGCTGCTGCACGGCGAATGGGGCACGCCGTTCAAGCGCATCGGGCTCGCGCACGCCGCCATCTCGCCCTACGGCGTGTTCAAGACTCGCGACGGCGGCGACATCCTGATCTCGATCCAAAACGACCGCGAATGGCGCGTGCTTGCCGAGAAGGTGCTGGGCGACGCCTCGCTCGGAACCGATGCGCGCTTCGCGACCAACATCAAGCGGGTAGCGAACCGGCCGGAGACCGACGGCATGGTCGCGCGCGTGTTTGCGAGTTACGACACGAAAGCGCTCGAGGACATGCTGGCTCAGGCCGAAATTGGCTTTGGCCGCGTCAACGACTCGGAATTGCTGCTGAAGCATCCCCACCTGCGCCGCATCACTGTCGGCACGCCGACCGGACCGGTGGCGACGCCAGCGCCGGCGCCGATCGTCGCGGGCGACGAGCGCAGCTACGGACCCGTCCCCGCCCTCGGCGAGCATACGGACAAGATCAAGAGGGAGTTCGGCGAATAGCGCATCCGCAAATTCCGCTCATTTCCGCACAAGCGGGAATCCTCATAGGCCATTCAATTTGGCACGGCCGCACTGGACCCCAGCTTTCGCGGGGTGAGCGGATGCTGTGAGCTCATTCCATCACCACCGGCTCGTCATGTCCGCCGACAGCCTGCTGCTTTCGCGACGAGCCGAAAATGAAAATCAGCGGGATCACCGCAAATGTCGCGTACATCAGAAATTTGTAATCGTTGAGATAGGCAAGCAGCACCGCCTGCTGCGTGACGATGCTGTCGAGCAGGGCACGGCCTGCGTCGCTCGTCACGTCGATGATCGAGCTCACGTCCGGCATCTGCAGCGCCTGATTAAACGGCGTGACATTCTCGATTAGTCGGGCGTGCATGTAATTGGTGTTGCTCGTCAGCTGCGCTATCACGATCGAGATGCCGACCGACGAGCCGATGTTGCGCAACAGCGTCAAAATGGCCGTGCCGCCGGTGCGCAGATGGCCCGGCAAGGTCCCGAACGCCGCCGTTGAGATCGGCACGAACAGAAGCCCGAGCCCAATGCCCTGCATGATCGACGTCCACACGATCGTCCATTGCTTCGTGTCGAGCGAAAACTGAGTGAAGAACGACAAGGTCGTCCCGGTGATCAGCAGTCCGGCGAGCACAAGCCACCGCGTCTCGACGAGTCTCATCAGCCGCGGCGCGACCATCATAGTAATGAGCGTGCCAACACCGCGCGAGCCGAGCAGGAAACCAGCCGTCTGAATGGGGTAGCCGAGCAGGTTCTGCATGAACGGGGTCACCAGCGCCATGGTGCCGAACAGCACCACGCCAATCACCACCATGAAGACAACGCCGCTGGTGAAATTCCGGTCCTTGAACATCTCGAACCGGATGAAGGGTTCATCGGTCGTCAGCGAATGTGCGAAGAAATAATAGAAGCCAAAGGCAGAGACGATCGCTTCGATCCAGATCTCGCCCGAACCGAACCAGCCAAGTTCCTCTCCGCGGTCGAGCAGCAGTTGCAGTGAGCCGATGCCAATCGCGAGCGAGATAAAGCCGAACCAGTCGAAGCGTAGATGCGTGTGCAGCTTTGTTTCCTGCATGAACAGCATCAGCCCGAGCACGGTTATAGCCCCGATCGGCAGGTTGATCAGGAACACCCAGTGCCAGGAGTAATTGTCAGTGAGCCAGGCGCCGAGAGTTGGACCCATGATGGGTCCCAGCATCACGCCGATGCCCCAGATCGCCATCGCGCCGCTGCGCTCTTCGACCGTATAGGAGTCGAGCAGCACTGCCTGCGACAGCGGCACTAGCGCGGCTCCCGCCATGCCTTGTAACAAGCGATAGAGCACGATCTGGTCGATGTTCTGCGCCGTCGCGCATAAGAACGAGGCGAAGGTAAAACCGGTAACGCAGACGATAAACAGCTTCTTGCGACCGAAGCGGTCGGCAAGCCAGCCGATCGGCGCGGTCATGATCGCGGACGCGACGATATAGGACGTCAGCACCCAGTTGATCTGATCCTGCGACGCCGAGAGCGAGCCCTGCATGTAGGGCAGCGCGACGTTGGCGATCGTCGTGTCGAGCGCCTGCATGATGGTCGCGCTCATCGCGCACACGGTCACCAGCGTCCGCGTGAGCTTAGGCGTCATGCCGCCGGCAGCAATCATTTTGAGCTGGCGTCTTTCGCCTGGGCCGAGCCGCCAAGCCACGACGGCCAGCGGCTGTGGTGTGTATCGATCGCGACGTTCACGCTCATGCCGGCGCGCAACTGCGCCGTTGCGTCGCCCTTATCGAAGGCGATCCGCACGGGCACGCGCTGCACTACCTTCACCCAGTTTCCGCTCGCGTTCTGCGGCGGCAGAATCGAGAACTGCGCACCGGTGCCGGGACTTACCGCCACGACGTGACCCGTAAAGGTGTGCTCGGGGAAGGAATCGACGTCGAGCGTCGCCTTTTGGCCAACGCGCAGGTACGTGATGTCCGTCTCCTTCGGATTGGCATCGACCCAGGGCTGCTCATCGTCGACGACGCTAAGCACGGGCGAACCCGCGGCGACCGTGCGGCCGAGCTGGATGTTGTCGACCTGCGTCGCTGTGCCAGAGATCGGCGCGCGCACCACCGTATGACCAAGATCGCGCTGGGCGTTGTCGAGCGCCGACTTCGCTTGTGCGTATTCGGGGAATTTCTCGACCGGCAGGTTCGGATCGCCGAACAACTGAGCCATCGTTTGATCGAGCTGCTGTTTGCCGAGCTGCGCCTCCAGTTGCGCGGTGACCACCGCGGCAGCCGCATTGTCGACGTCGAGCTGCGACCCTGCCTGATTGCGGATGAGCTGCGACTTGCGATCGAGATCGCGCTGTTTCAGCTCGACGCTCTTGTCTGCATAGTCGACCAACTTCTGCAGCGATGCCACCGAGACTTTCAGCTTGTCGTAATCGCTGCGCGCCGCATCGAGCTTGGCCTTCGCCGCATCGACCGCCAGCGCAAAAGGCTCGCGATCAAGCGTGAACAGCTCGTCGCCAGGGTTCACGTGCTGACCCTCGTGGATCGCGACATGTACGATCTTGCCGGAGATGTCGGGCGTGATCAGGACCTTTTGCGCGCCGACATAGGCATTGTCCGTGTCGATGTAGCGCCCGCCGGACAGATAGAAGATGCCGCCCGCGACCAGCGCGATCACAGGCAGCACAACGAGCAGGATCATCCGTAAAGACCGGCGGTTCTTGCGCGGAGCAGGCGCAGACGCTGCCGCTTCGGCCTTGAGCTCCGGCTTACCCTTGGATTCCGGCGCCGGAACGATCTTCAGTGCTTTCTCACTCATTATTTTCAACCTGTGGCGGAACGATCGATGCTGCCTGCGCCTGCATTCCGCTGAATGGCGGCGCGCAAATTGTCCTTCATAATCCCGAGATCGCGCAGGAGCCGCTCTTGCGACGTTGCGTCCACGTTCTGCAGCACGGTTTCCATCAAATCCTCGCCGAGCGAGGCGAGCTGCTTGAGCAACGGGCGCGCGGCGGACGTCAGATAGAGCCGATTGGCGCGACGGTCGTGCGGATCGGGACGGCGCTCGATCAAACCGCTCTCGGCGAGGCGGTCGAGCAGGCGGGTCAGCGAAATCGGCTGCAGATCAAGCATCTCGGCGAGTTCGGATTGCTTCAAGCCCTCCGAACGGTCGAGCCGCATCAGCACGATCCACTGCGCACGCGAGATACCGAACTGGCGCGCCTTCTGGTCGGCAAAAGTGCGCAGCATTCGGGCAACGTCGTTGAGGCTCACGCCGATCTCGCGGGAGAGAGGGATTTGCGGCATTTTCGTGCCTTCTTACATTCAGCAGCGATATAATAAGCATACTTATAATAAAGGCAAGAGCGTTATTGCTGCCCAAACGGCGGAGATCACCAGGAGGTGACCTCCCAAAAGCGGTGAGGCAAACTCACCGCCCGAAATCAGTCACGCACGGGAATGGAACTCATGGATATCGGCTTCATCGGACTGGGCAATATGGGGGCGCCGATGGCGCGGCGGCTGATCGCTGCAGGGCACAAGCTCACGGTCTACGACACGCGTTCCGAGCCGGTGCAGGACCTGGTGAAACTCGGCGCTGCCGCGGCCACCTCGCCGCGCAACGTCGCCGACCGGGTCGAGACGGTGATGGCAAGCCTGCCGTCGCTGCAGATTTCGGAAGCGGTTGCGCTTGGGCCGGACGGCGTCATCCATGGCAAGCGCATCAAGCGGTTCATCGACCTGTCAACGACCGGCTCGCGAGCGGCGATCAAGATCGCGGCGGGCCTCACCGAGAAGAACATCGTGCAGATCGACTGCCCGGTCTCGGGCGGCGTCGGCGGCGCCGCCAAAGGCACGCTCGCCGTCATGGTCTCCGGCCCGAAGGCGGACGTCGGTGCGGTCAAAGACGCGCTCGCCGTGTTCGGCACGGTGTTCGTCATCGGCGAGAAGCCTGGCATGGCGCAGACGATGAAGCTCGCCAACAACGTTCTCTCCGCCACGACCATGGCTGCGACCGCGGAAGCCATCGCTATGGGCGTGAAGGCCGGCCTCGATGCGGCGGTGATGATCGACGTGATCAATGCGGGCTCCGGCCGCTCGCGGGCGTCCGATCAGAAATTTCCGCAGTCGATCCTGCCGCGCACATTCAACTACGGCTTCGCCACCGGGCTGATGCTGAAGGACGTGCGGCTCGCCGTCGCCGAAGCGAAGGAACTCGGCGTCCCAAACGAGGTCATCTCAAAAGTGCTCGATGCCTGGGAAACGACCAATACGGAATACGGCGGCGACAGCGATTTCACATCGATCGTGAAGATGATCGAGCGCCGCGCGGGAGTGGTGGTGGGGAAGGAGCAATGAGCGACGATTTCCACGAGGTCTACGCGATCAAATATGCAAGCCATGCGCGCAAGCGCGCCGAGAATTACATCTTCGGCGACCCCCACGACGAGATGACCTCGATCTCGTACTACGTGTGGCTCATCAACGGCCCGCACGGCGTGTTCGTCTGCGATACCGGTTTCGACGAGGCGGCGGCAAAAGAGCGCTCGCGCAAGCTCATCAAGCCGGTCGGCGAAGGGCTAAGAGCGCTCGGCATCGAGCCGGATCACGTGAACCACGTGATCGCGACGCATCTGCATTGGGACCACGCCGGCAATTATGACCTGTTCCCGAACGCGCGCTACCACGTGCAAGACACCGAATTAGCCTACGCCACCGGTCGCAGCATGTGCCACCACATGCTGCGCATTCCATTCAGCGAGAACGACGTGCATGCGATGGTGCGCAAGGTGTTCGCCTATCGCGTCGACTTCCACGACGGCACGGAGGAACTCGCGCCCGGCATCACGGTGCACAAGATCGGCGGCCATTCGAAGGGGCTGCAATGCGTGCGGGTGAAGACTAAGCGCGGCCATGTCGTCGTCTCATCCGACGCATGCCATCTGTATTCGCATCTCGACGAGGGACGCGTGTTTCCGATCACCTACAGCGTCGGTGATACGCTGGAAGGTTACCGCACGCTGCGCAAGCTCGCCTCCTCGCGTCATCACATCGTGCCCGGTCATGATCCCGAGGTGGCGAAGATCTATCCCGCCGCGAAACCGGGACTCGAGAACTGGATCGTCCGGCTGGATGCGGAGCCGGCGGTGTAAAATTCTTCTGTCGTCCCCGCGAAAGAGGGGACCCCTCACACCAGCCCCAAATCCCCGAATGCCGCCTTGTGGTGCTCGGCGCTGTCGTTCGAGAAACAGCAGAACGTCACTTGTGTGACGCCGCGCGGACTGGCCGCGAGTTCGGACGACACCGTACCCACCGCGATGCGCGCGGCGCGGTCCGCCGGAAATCCATAGACGCCGGTCGAGATCGCCGGAAACGCGAGCGAGCCGACTGCATGCGCGCCGGCGAGTGCCAGCGAACGCGCGTAACAGCTTGCGAGCAGCGCATCCTCGTTGACGCCGCCGCCGTTCCAGACCGGACCCACCGTATGAATGACGTGGCGTGCCTTCAGGCGATAGCCACGTGTGATCTTGGCGTCGCCGGTATCGCAGCCGCCGAGAGTCGCGCATTCCTCGCGCAATTGCGGACCGGCCGCGCGATGGATCGCGCCGTCGACGCCGCCGCCGCCGAGCAGCCGGCGGTTCGCCGCGTTGACCAGCGCATCCACGTCGAGCGTGGTGATGTCGGCGACGATGATGTCGAGCAGGACCTGCCCGATTTCGGCGGAGAGGAGAGACATAGGCGCAGTGTAGCACAGCGCGCGGCGCGTTCCCTCTCCGTTTACTTACGGGGAAAGGCAGAAGGAGAAAATCATCCCGCCGCCAATTCTGCCCGCAAATCCACACTCGAGCGCACGCCGATGTCGTCGTAATGCGCATCCAGAAAGCGTCGCGCGGCGCGCACGCCCAGTTTGCGCAGCAGGTCGAACGATTTGTAATCGTTGCGCAGCCGCGCGGCGGAGGAGAAGCGCTCGCCTAAGCCCTCCAGCACGATCCGGTGCACCCGGATCTTGCGGTACTCGTTCGGGCCCGTGCCGTGCGGCAGACGGCCCTGCTCGATCAGGCGCGCGACGAAGTCAATCGCACGCAATTCGGTCTGCAGCGAGGAATTGAACGTGATCTCGTTGACGCGTGCGACGATCTCGCGTGTCGACCTCGGCAGGGTCTTCCGCATCAGCGGATTGATCTGCACGATCAGCACGTCTTCCGTCTGCGTCGTGCGGAAGAACGGGTACAACACCGGATTGCCGAGATAGCCGCCATCCCAATAGGGCACGCCGTCGATCTCCACCGCGCGGAAGATCGCCGGCAGGCAAGCCGACGCCATCACTGCTTCGGCGGATACCTTCTCGCGCGTGAAGACGTGCAGGCGGCCCGTCTGCACATTCGTCGCGGCGATGAACAAGGGCCGCGCATCGGTGCGCAGGCCTTCGAAGTCGACGAAGCGCTCGATCAGATCCTTCAGCGGATTGATGTTGAGCGGGTTGAGGTCGTAGGGCGAGAGATATCGCGACCAAGCCGTGAGCCAGTCGAGCGTCGGTCCGTCCTCTAGCGGTAAGAGCGAGAACAATCGATTAAGGATGGCGCGCTGTATCGGCGGCAGATCGCCCCCGATACTCGCCGCCTTCCAGAAATCGTCGAGGCGCTTGCGCGCCTCCTCCGCTCCGCCGCGGCGCAAGCCGTCGGCCAGCATCACTGCATTTACCGCGCCGGCCGACGTGCCCGAAATGCCTTCCACTCCGAGGCGGCCATCTTCAAGCAGATGGTCGAGCACGCCCCAGGTGAACGCGCCATAGGCGCCGCCGCCCTGCAGCGCGAGATTGATGCGCTTCGGTCCGTTCGCGCGGTGCCGCTCGCCGCCGAGCGCACGCGCGAGAAGCGAAATCACTGCGCGACCCAGCCGCCGTCGATCGAATAGGCGGAGCCGGTGATGCTCGCAGCCGCGTCGCTCGCAAGGAAGACGGCCAGCGCGCCGATGTTCTCAGGCTTGCTGAACTCGTGCATCGGCTGCTTCTCGGACAGAAGCTCGACCTTCGCCTGCTCGACGCTCATGCCCGCCTCTTTCGCGCGCGCATCGACCTGCTTCTGCACCAGTGGCGTCAGCACCCAGCCGGGACAAATCGCGTTGCAGGTGATGCCCGCATTCGCCGTCTCGATCGCGACCACTTTTGTCAGTCCGACGACGCCGTGCTTCGCCGCGACATAGGCCGCCTTCTGTCCGCTGGCGACAAGCCCGTGCGCGGACGCGATATTGATGATGCGCCCCCATTTGCGCTTCTTCATGCCGGGCAGCGCCGCGCGGATACTGTGAAACGACGATGAGAGATTGATCGCGATGATCGCGTCCCAGCGCTCGACCGGAAAATCCTCGACATTCGCCACGTACTGAATGCCCGCGTTGTTGACCAGCACGTCGAGCGAGCCGAAGTCCCTCTCCGCTTGCGCTATCATCTCGGCAATGTCGGAGTGCTTGGACATATCGGCAGCCGAGTAGCGTGCCTTCACGCCGAATTCCGATTCGATCCCGCTGCGCTCCTTCTCGATCTCCGCCTTGTCGCCAAATCCGTTGATCACGAGATTGGCGCCTTCCTTCGCAAATGCACGCGCGATAGCGAGGCCGATTCCGGATGTTGAGCCGGTCACCAGGGCGGTCTGTCCCTTCAGCATCGAGATCTCCTTTCGGACGGCACTCGGCCGCTATTTGGGGTGTGGAACCTGACTCGATTTGTGCTGCAGTGCAATATGGGGTTCGATCGTGGGTGGGGCGATGGTCTGGGCGGCAAAATAGGCTAAAGTCGTGAGGAGGAGGCCTTTTGTGCCGAGAAGCCAGCCGATTTTTCCCGCTCCGGGGCACGATCACGCCCGTTGCGCAAGCGATGCGATTACGCACGCCGAGGCGATCTGTGCGGCGCGTAAGGAAAGACTGACCTCGATCCGCCGCCGGGTGCTTGAGTCGCTGCTGACCAGTCACCAGCCGCTCGGTGCCTACGAACTGATCGACCGCCTTGCCAATGATGGCCCGCGCTCGGCGCCGATCACGATATACCGCGCACTCGATTTCCTACGCGAGCAGGGCTTTGTGCATCGTATTGAGAGCCGCAACGCTTTCATCGCCTGCGTGCATCATCACACGAACGGCGATCCGGTCGTGTTCCTGATCTGCGAGCGCTGCGGCGCGGTCGGCGAGGCGACAGGCGCAACGATTGCCGAGACGATCCGTAGCGCCTCGCGCGCCGCCGGCTTCACGCCGAAGACGCCGGTGATCGAAATTTTTGGCACCTGCGCACATTGCAAGAAAGCAGCCTAACCAACGAAACCGCGCCGAAGGATCGGGTGGGGGGTACGTCGTTGAACTTTTCGGGCGGCTTACGGTAGGGCATTCAGGAAGCAAGAGGTGCAAAGGCTTCCATTCTCCGTCTTCTCGCCACGGCGGCATATATTACATTCAGTTTCGGTAGTTTCGTAAAGCGCCTAGACCGTCAGATAGGTCCGCTGCACCTCGTCTGCGCGATCCAGGTCCGCCATGCTCCCGTGCCAGCGCAACTGGCCTTTCTCGAGCACGTAAGCACGGTCGGA
>Ga0207784_1000023_pt1 | contig 27752 bp, 19 predicted proteins | sample LuqExpMetageno66_FD_187823 | JGI IMG/M metagenome (GOLD analysis project Ga0207784, IMG submission 187823) | Tropical forest soil microbial communities from Luquillo Experimental Forest, Puerto Rico - Sample 66 (SPAdes) | ecosystem: Environmental > Terrestrial > Soil > Tropical forest ... | reverse complement strand
CGTGCCGATGCTCAACGGCTGGTGGAAGGGCGAACGGTGCGGTTCGGGCATGGCAATCTGGAAGGCGCGCGAGGAGCTCGCCGCCGGCCGCATTAACGATCGGGAATTCTTGGACATCGCTGCGGCAAGCGCTCCTTCGACCGGTCACTGCAATACAATGGGCACCGCCTCGACCATGAACGCGCTCGCCGAAGCGCTTGGCATGACCCTGCCCGGCTGCGCGGCCATTCCGGCGCCTTACCGCGAGCGCGCGCAGATGGCCTATGAAACCGGCGTGCGTGCCGTGGAGATCGTCAACGAGGACCTCAAGCCCTCCGAAATTCTGACGCGCAAGGCATTTGAAAACGCCATCATGGCCTGTTCGGCCATCGGTGGATCGACCAATGCGCCGATCCATATCAACGCCATTGCCAAGCACATCGGCGTCAAGCTCGCAATCGAGGATTGGGAGACGGTCGGCTATCACATCCCGCTTCTGGTCAACGTACAGCCTGCTGGAAAATATCTCGGCGAGGAATATTACCGCGCCGGCGGCCTGCCGGCAGTGATGCATGAATTGCTGCGCGCGGACGAATTGCACGGCGACGCCTTGACGATCAACGGCAAGAGCATGGCCGACAACGTCAGGCACACGACCACGCAGGACCCAGAGATCATTCGGCCGTTCAGGCAGGCGCTGAAAACGCAGGCCGGCTTCAAAGTTCTTTCCGGCAATCTGTTCGATTCGGCGATCATGAAAACAAGTGTGATCTCGGAGGACTTCCGGCGCCGATACTTGTCCGATCCCAAGAATCCGAACGCCTTCGAAGGCCGCGCGGTGGTATTTGAAGGGCCGGAAGATTACCACCGTCGTATCGACGACCCCGCCTTGAAGATCGATGAAGGTACCATTCTATTCATCCGCGGCGTTGGCGCCATTGGCTATCCAGGCAGCGCCGAGGTGGTAAACATGCAGCCGCCGGCCGCCCTGATCAAACGCGGCATTACCTCCCTGCCCTGCATCGGCGACGGGCGGCAATCGGGTACGTCTGGCTCACCGTCGATTCTCAATGCCTCGCCGGAAGCGGCTGTCGGCGGCGGACTAGCGATGCTTAAGTCTGGCGATCGCGTACGCATCGATCTCAACAAGGGCACCGCTGACATCCTTATTTCCAAGGCCGAGTTCGCGCAGCGCCGCGCCAAGCTCGAGAAACAAGGCGGCTTTAAATATGCAGATAGCCAGACGCCCTGGCAGGAAATCCAGCGCGGCCTCGTCGACCAGCTTGCCGACGGCATGGTGCTGCGGCCGGCGCTGAAATATCAGCGCGTCGCTCAGAATCGTGGCCTGCCGCGCGACAACCACTGAGGGCTCACGCGATGGCCGGCCGCCTCAAAGGCAAAGTCGCTCTGGTGACGGCCGCCGCCCAGGGCTTTGGGCGCGCGATCGCCGAGGCCTTTATCAACCAGAGCGCGACACTAATCGCGACCGCCGTCGACGCAAAGAAGCTCAAAGGGCTCGCGGCCGCGCAAACCGCGCAGTTCGACGTTCGTCCGTCAGCCCCGGGCACGGCTCGGAACCACGCAGGAAGTGGCGGCGCTGGCGCTGTTACTGGCCTCCGAGCAGCCTAGGTCACCGGCCAAGCGCATCTCGTTGACGGCGGCATGGCGCTTTGACGCGGCCACGGGCCCGAGAAGCGGCTTGATTTCAAGCTTCGATTAGTCGGATGATTTCCGGCGACAAGGGGCGACAAGCTTCGAGGGCCAAGAACAATAATGGCCGCAGCCGCTACGTCGGCAGGGAGAGAAACGAATGGCTTCGGTCGCGATACGCGGCGTCAGCAAAGCCTTTGGCTTGACGGCCGTTATCCACGGCGTTGATGTCGAGATCTTTGACGGCGAATTCGTCGTACTGGTCGGCCCGTCCGGTTGCGGCAAGTCGACGCTGCTGCGCATGATCGCGGGCCTGGAGAACATCACTTCCGGCGAGATCCGCATCGGCGAGCGCGTGGTTAACCACCTGCCACCGAAAGAGCGCGACGTGGCGATGGTATTCCAGAATTACGCGCTTTATCCCCACATGACGGTTGCCGCCAACATGGCGTTCTCGCTGACGTTGCGCGGCGCACCCAAAGTGGAGATTGACGAACGGGTGAAGCGCGCGGCCGCCATTCTCGGGCTTGAAGCTTACCTCGAACGGTTTCCGCGTCAGCTCTCCGGCGGCCAGCGTCAACGTGTGGCTATGGGGCGCGCGATTGTCCGCGATCCGCAGGTCTTCCTGTTCGACGAGCCGCTGTCCAACCTCGACGCCAAGTTGCGTGTGCAGATGCGCACCGAGATCAAGGAACTGCACCAGCGGCTGAAGACGACGACCGTCTATGTAACGCATGACCAGATCGAGGCCATGACGATGGCCGACAAGATCGTGGTGATGCATGACGGAATCGTCGAGCAAATCGGCGCGCCGCTTGAGCTCTACGACAAGCCGCAAAATCTGTTCGTCGCCGGCTTCATCGGCTCGCCGTCGATGAATTTTTTGCCGGGTGTCGTTCGTGCCAATGGCCAGATCGAATTTGAAGGAAAGGGCGGCGTGCGCATGCCGCTGGTGTCAGCGCCATCCGGCAGTGACGGGCGCGAGGCGGTCTATGGTGTTCGGCCCGAGCATTTCGCCCTCGCCCACGACGGCGCGGAAGCGGTGGTCCAGGTGGTCGAGCCGACCGGCTCCGAGGTGCAGGTCGTTGCGCAGCTCGGCGGTACCGAAGTCATCGCCGCGTTCCGCGAGCGTCATCCCTTTAAGCCAGGAGACAAAATTCGGCTTAAACCCAATCCGCAGCTTGTGCATCTTTTCGATGCCGCTTCGGGGCAACGGCTCAACAATTGAACAACGGAGGAATGTCCATGACCATCATAACACGACGCACGCTCCTGGGAAGCGCCACAGCGGCGGTTGCGGCCGGCGCGTTGACGGGGCCGGCGCTGCTTGATTGGGCGAAGGCCTGGGCGCAAACCGCGCCCTGGAAACCCGAGAAGGGTGCGACGCTGTCGCTATTGCGCTGGAAATATTTCGTGCAATCGGAAGATGACCAGTTCGTCAAGCTGATCGACGCCTTTACGCAGGCCACCGGCGTGAAGGTCACCATCTCACGCGAATCCTACGAGGATGTGCAGCCGAAGGCCTCGGTAGCGGCCAACACAGGCGCGGGACAGGACATGTTCTGGGGACTGTATTCGCTGCCGCACCTATTCCCGCAAAAGTGCCTCGACGTCACCGACGTCGCTGACTACCTCGGAAAGAAATACGGCGGCTGGGTCGAATCGGCGCAGAAGTACGGCAAAAGCGGCAACAAATGGATCGCCATCCCGGTCTGCTACAGCGGCAACATGCTCAATTACCGGATCGATGCGTCGAACAAGGCCGGCTTCTCGAAATTCCCGACCAAGACCGACGAATTCCTCGAATACGCCAAGGCGATGAAGAAGAATAACACGCCCGGCGGCTTCGCACTCGGCCACGCCTCTGGCGACGGCAACGCCTGGGTCCATTGGTGCCTCTGGGCGAACGGCGGCAATGTCGTCGACAAGAACGACAAGGTGATCATCAACTCGCCGGAAACCGAGAAGGCGCTCACCTACTCCAAACAGCTCTTTGAGAACATGATCCCGGGCACCGCTTCGTGGAACGATGCGTCGAACAACAAGGCGTTCCTCGCCGGCGAGATCTATTGGACTGGCAACGGTATTTCGATCTACGCGGCGGCGAAGAAGGACCCCACCAAGAACGACATCGCCAAGGACATGGACCACGCGGTGTGGCCGATCGGGCCCGCCGGCAAGCCGACCGAGCTGCATCTGATGTATCCGATCCTTGCGATGACCTACACCAAATATCCGCAGGCCTGTAAGGCACTGATGGCGTTCATGCTGGAGGCGGATCAGTTCAACAAATGGTTGGAGGCGTCCCAGGGATACCTGACGCACTGCCTCAATGCTTATGACAAGAACCCGATCTGGACCTCTGATCCGAAGAACACGGTCTTCGGCGAAGCTGCCAAGCGCACGCTTACCGCCGGCGGACTCGGCTCGGTCGGAGAAAAGGCGGCAGCGGCGATTTCGGACTTCGTCGTCTTAGACATGTTCGCGAGCTTCTGCACCGGACGCGAAGACGCAAAGGGCGCAATCAAGATCGCCGAACGGCAACTGCAACGGATCTATCGCTGACGTAACCTTCGCATGTCAGATCTCGCCATCAACACCAGCAAGCCGGTCCCGCTGGGAACAACCACCTGGGATCGGCTAAAAGTGAACCGGAACTGGGTCAGCTTCTGGTTCATGCTGCCGGCGGCGGCGTTCTTGATCCTGTTCCTTGCCTACCCGCTCGGCCTCGGCGTCTGGCTGTCGTTCACCGACGCCCGGATCGGGCGGAGCGGGATTTTCATCGGGCTCGAGAACTACGAGTGGCTGTGGGACGACAGCACGTTCTGGCTCTCGGTATTCAACACGCTGCTTTACACGATCGTCGCCAGCGCCGTTAAGTTCGCGGTCGGGCTTTATCTCGCGCTGCTGCTCAACGAGAATTTGCCGTTTAAAGCGCTGCTGCGAGCGGTAGTATTGATTCCCTTCATTGTGCCGACCGTACTTTCGGCGATCGCCTTCTGGTGGATTTACGACGCGCAGTTCTCCATCATATCATGGTCGCTGCGGCACCTCGGATTGATTTCGGGCAACATCGATTTCCTCGGCGATATGTGGAACGCGCGCTGGTCCGTGATCTTTGCCAATATCTGGCGCGGCGTGCCGTTCGTGGCTATCACGCTGCTCGCCGGCTTACAGACGGTGTCGCCTTCGCTCTATGAGGCGGCGACTATCGACGGTGCCAGCCGCTTGCAGATTTTTCGCCACATCACCTATCCGATGCTGACGCCGATCATCGCAGTGGTGATGACCTTCTCGGTGCTGTTCACCTTCACGGACTTCCAACTGATCTGGGTGCTCACCCGTGGCGGGCCAGTAAATGCCACGCAACTGATGGCGACGCTGTCCTATCAGCGCGCGATCCTAAGCGGCCAACTGGGCGAGGGCGCGGCGATTTCAACCGCCATGATCCCATTCCTGCTGGCCGCAATCCTGATTTCGTGGTTCGGCCTGCAGCGCCGCAAATGGCAACAGGGCGAGAGCAATGACTGAAGCCCTCGTTCCCAAGCTTGCGAGCTCCAAGGCAGTCCTGACGGGCACCGCGCCCGATCATTCCGAGGGCATGAGCTATCTACAGACACTGCCGCAGCGCTTGCTGACCATCTATCTGCCGCTCGCGATTATTCTGATGGTGCTACTTTTCCCATTCTATTGGATGGCGCTGACCGCGATTAAGCCGGACGAGCAATTGCTCGACCTCGATCGCTTCAGCCCGTTCTGGACCTGGAATCCCACCTTCAAGCACATCCACAAGCTGCTCTTCGAAACCGCCTATCCGCGGTGGCTGTGGAACACGATGTACGTCGCGATTTCCGCGACCGTGCTGTCGATCGCTGCCAGCGTGCTTGCAGCCTACGCGATCGTGCGCTTGCGCTATCGAGGCGCACAATGGATCGGCGGCGCGATCTTCCTCGCCTACCTGGTGCCGCCGTCGATCCTGTTCATTCCGCTGTCGTCGGTTGTCTTCACATACGGCCTGTTCGACTCACCGATGGCGCTAATCCTCACCTATCCGACCATTCTGATTCCTTTCTCGACCTGGCTACTGATGGGGTACTTCAAGACGATCCCCTTCGAGCTCGAGGAGTGCGCGCTGATCGACGGCGCCAGCCGCTGGCAGATCCTGACCAAGATCGTGCTACCGTTGGCGGTACCCGGGCTTATTTCCGCGTTCATCTTCTGCTTCACGCTGTGCTGGAACGAATTCATCTACGCCCTCACCTTCCTCTCCTCCACACAGAACAAGACGGTGCCGGTCGCCATCGTCAACGAATTCGTCGACGGCGACATTTATCGCTGGGGTTCGCTGATGGCCGGCGCGCTGGTCGGCTCACTGCCGCTGGTAATCCTGTACGCCTTCTTCGTCGAGCACTACGTGTCGGCGATGACCGGAGCCGTTAAAGAATGATCGTAAAAAAACGTTATTCCGGAGGTAATCATGACCCAACTTCAAGATGTTGATCCTATTGAAACCCAGGAGTGGCTCGACTCCCTGCATGCGGTTCTGCAACACGAAGGTGCGTCACGTGCGTCGTACCTGCTCGACCAATTGACCGACGAGGCTCAGCGCGCCGGATTAAATGCTTCATTTAATTTGGCGACACCCTACGTGAATACGATTCCTCCGGAGCAGGGAGAGCACGCAAAATGGAATCGTGAAATCGAGCACCGGATACGTTCAATCATCCGCTGGAATGCTGTCGCAATCGTTCTGCGTGCCAATAAGGCGTCCTCCGAACTGGGCGGTCATATTGCAAGCTTTCAATCGGCGGCAACACTCTATGACATCGGCTTTGGCCATTTCTGGCATGCGCCGACTGACAAACATGGTGGCGATCTGATCTATATGCAGGGTCATTCCGCGCCCGGCATTTATGCACGCGCCTTCGTGGAAGGCCGGCTCAGCCAAGAGCAGTTACTGAATTTTCGTCAGGAGACCGGCGGCAAGGGTCTGGCATCCTATCCTCATCCCTGGCTGATGCCGGAGTTTTGGCAATTCCCGACTGTATCGATGGGTCTCGGACCTCTGATGGCAATCTATCAGGCGCGGTTTCTCAAATACTTGCAAGGCCGCGGCATCGCCGACACTAAAGCGCGAAAAGTGTGGGCATTTCTCGGCGATGGCGAGACCGATGAACCCGAATCGCTCGGTGCGATCTCGCTTGCTGGTCGCGAGCAACTCGATAATTTAATTTTCGTCATCAACTGTAATCTGCAGAGATTGGACGGGCCCGTTCGTGGAAATGGAAAAATCGTGCAGGAACTGGAAGGACTTTTCCGCGGCGCAGGATGGAACGTCATTAAAGTGTTGTGGGGGTCCGGATGGGATCCGCTCCTGGCCAACGATCTTAGCGGTCGATTGCGGAAGCGCATGCAGGAAGTTGTCGACGGCGAATATCAGGACTTGAAGTCAAAGAACGGCGCCTATGTGCGCCAGCAATTTTTCAATAAATATCCAGAGACTGCAGCGCTCGTGAAAAACATGAGCGACGATGAAATCTGGGCGCTGCGGCGCGGCGGTCACGATCCGGACAAGGTGTATGCCGCCTATTCGGCAGCAGTAAAACATACTGGTCAGCCGACCGTCATTCTTGCAAAAACTGTTAAAGGCTACGGCATGGGCGAGGCCGGCGAAGGCCAGAACATCACCCATCAGCAGAAGAAAATGGGTCTCGAGGCGCTGCGCAAATTCCGCGATCGTTTTTCGATTCCGGTGTCCGACAACAAGATCGAGGAGATTCCCTTCCTGACGTTGTCCGATGAAGAAAAAAAATATCTCGAAGAGCGTCGCCGCTCGCTCGGCGGCTGGTTGCCGCAACGACGAACAAAATCGATTTCGCTGGAAGTACCGGCGCTTTCGGCGTTCAGCGCTCAGCTCGTCAGCACAGAAGAGCGCGAGATTTCAACCACGATGGCGTTCGTGCGTATTCTCAACACACTGCTGCGTGACAAGGTGATCGGCAAATTCGTGGTACCGATCGTTCCCGACGAGTCACGTACCTTCGGAATGGAAGGGATGTTCCGTCAATTTGGAATCTTTTCGCAGGTCGGCCAACTTTACAAACCGCAGGATGCCGATCAGCTCATGTATTACCGCGAGGACAAGTCCGGCCAAATGCTCCAGGAGGGCATTAACGAAGCGGGCGCCATGTCCTCATGGATCGCTGCAGCGACTTCCTACAGCGCTAGTAATGTGCCGATGATCCCCTTCTACATTTATTACTCGATGTTCGGGTTACAGAGAGTCGGTGATCTTGCTTGGGCGGCGGGCGACATACGGGCTCGCGGTTTTCTGCTCGGCGGCACTGCAGGCCGCACAACTCTCAACGGTGAAGGCCTGCAGCATGAGGATGGCCACAGTCACCTGCTCGCGGCAACAATTCCAAACTGCGTGTCTTATGACCCAACCTTCGCCTACGAAGTCGCGGTGATCATTCAGGACGGCCTCCGGCGGATGATGAAGGATCAGGAAGACATCTATTACTACATAACATTGATGAATGAGAATTACACACATCCGACGATGCCTGCCGGCGCCGAGGAGGGCATACGCCGCGGTATGTATTTGTTCCGCGAGGGAGCGACGAAGAAGACTGGCCCGAAGGTACAACTTCTCGGCTCGGGCACAATTTTGCGCGAAGTGATCGCCGCGGCGGATCTCCTCGAGCAGGATTTCGGGGTCGCCGCTGATATCTGGAGTTGCCCGAGCTTCAACGAGCTGCGTCGCGACGGCATGGCGACGGAGCGCTGGAATCTGCTGCACCCGTTGCAAAGCCCACGTAAAAGTTACGTCGAGCAATGTCTGGCCGGACGCAAAGGTCCTGTTATTGCGTCGACTGACTATATGCGAGCCTTCGCTGAGCAGATCCGACCCTATGTACCGCGACGATTTTCTTGCCTCGGTACCGACGGTTTCGGTCGGAGCGATTATCGCAAAGCACTGCGAAAATTCTTCGAGGTTGATCGGCACTACGTCGCCGTTGCGGCCCTCAAAGCGCTCTCCGACGATGGTGAGCTGCAACCACAAAAAGTGGCAGAAGCAATTGTCAAATACGGAATTGATACCGAGCGCGCGCCGTCCTGGAAAACGTAACGTCAAGAACGCTCCTGGTTCCACCTGTCGCAAGACTGACCGCGGTGGATGAGTTGTATGTAGTCGGAGATGCCGAGATGGGTCAGATAAGGAAAGTTACGGTTCCAGATATCGGAGAATTCAAGGACGTTCCGATTATCGAAATCGCGGTAAAAGTCGGTGATCACGTAACGGCCGAAGCACCACTCATTACACTGGAGTCGGACAAGGCTTCGATGGAAGTGCCATCGCCGGCTACGGGCTTTGTCAAGTCGCTGGCGGTGAAGATCGGTGACAAAGTCAGCCAGGGCGCGCCGATACTGTCACTGGAACTCGACGGCGCTTCTGCTGTCGAGTCGATGAAGCCGGCTGTAACGTCCCCTCCGGCTCCAACTAGCGCGCCAAGCGGCGTTGCCGAGGTGCGCGTGCCCGATATCGGGGATTTCAAGGACGTGCCAGTTATCGAGGTGTCGGTCAAACCGGGCGATATAGTCAAGCCGGAACAGCCGCTGATCACGTTGGAATCCGACAAAGCTTCGATGGAAGTGCCATCGCCGCTTAGCGGCGTCGTCGGCGAGCTGAAAGTTAAAGTCGGTGACCGGGTGAGTGAGGGCACGGTCATTCTCACTCTATCGAGCGAGGCCGCGGCAGTGCCTCGGGCTGCGCCAGTCACCGCCGCCGAGCCTTCGCCTGCTCGGCCGGCACCGACGCCTGCAGCGCTGACCCCCCCGGCGGCTGCGGCCGTGGCCGAACGCCTGCCGGAGGCCGCCTTCGACATTCCCTATGCAGGCCCCTCAGTACGGAAACTTGCGCGTGAGCGTGGCGTCGACCTGCGTCAGGTGAAGGGCAGCGGTCGGCGCGGCCGAATACTGCCTGAAGACGTAATCAATTTCAGCGCAGCACCTGCGGCAGCAGCCGCAGCAGGTCCTGCAGCGCCGGGTGCGGCGCTTGGCTTGCTGCCCTGGCCCAAAGTTGACTTTGCCAAATTCGGACCGATCGAGTCGAAACCGCTGTCGCGCATCAAAAAAATATCGGGACCGGCGCTACACCGTAACTGGGTGATGATCCCGCACGTCACCAATCATGACGAATGCGATATCACCGAGCTTGAGGAATTCCGCAAGCAGCTTAACAAGGAAAATGAGAAATCCGGCACGCGCGTCAGCATGCTTGCCTTTATGATTAAGGCGGCGGTGGCATCGCTCAAGAAATTTCCGGAATTCAATTCGTCGCTCGAAGGCGACAACCTTATCCTCAAGAAATATTACAATATCGGCTTCGCAGCGGACACGCCGCAGGGCCTCGTCGTCCCTGTCATCCGCGATGCCGACAAGAAAGGCGTTCTCGATATCGCCAAGGAAATGGCGGAACTCGCCAAGCTCGCTCGCGACGGAAAGCTCAAGCCCGATCAAATGCAGGGTGGAACATTTACGATATCCAGTCTCGGCGGCATTGGCGGAACGTATTTCACGCCAATCATCAACGCGCCGGAGGTTGCCATCATGGGTGCCTGTCGTTCGTTCGAGAAGCCGGTATGGGACGGCAAACAGTTCGTACCGCGACTTTATCAGCCGCTATCGCTGTCCTGGGATCACCGCGTTATCGACGGTGCTGCCGCTGCACGCTTCAACGCCTATTTTGGCAGTCTCCTTACCGACATGCGCCGCGCCCTCGTATAGGGAAATCACTGATGGCAAATCTGATCGACGTCAAAGTCCCGGATATCGGCGATTTCAAGGACGTGCCGGTGATCGATGTCTTGGTGCGTCCGGGCGACCGGATCACGACCGAGCAACCCTTGCTCACGCTCGAATCCGACAAAGCATCGATGGATGTCCCGTCGCCGCTCGACGGTGTGGTGAAAGAATTGATGATCAAAGTGGGCGACAAGGTCTCGCAAGGCTCGCTCATTCTCGTCGCCGAAGCGGAAGCGGCGCCCGCCGGCGTCGCCCCGAAGGAGAAGGTCACAGGCGGAGGCGCTTCGTCGGGCGAGGGCGCACCGATTGCCGACTACGGGGCCGCAGCCGGCGTCTACGAGGTGATCGAAGTCCGCGTCCCGGACATCGGCGATTTCAAGGATGTGCCGGTCATCGAAGTGGCGGTGACGAGCGGTGACAAAGTCAAACCGGAGGAGCCGCTTATCACGCTCGAGTCGGACAAGGCCTCGATGGAAGTCCCCTCGCCAGCAACCGGAACCGTGAAGGAGATGAAGGTCAAGATCGGCGACCGAGTGAGCGCGGGAACTTTGATCCTGACATTGGAAACGGGGGTCGCCGGGGCAGCCCCAACCCCGCCAGCGGCGGTGCATGCCGGTGCCCCAGCGCTGGCCGCGCCGGTGCCGATCGCGGCCAGGCATCCAGGCGGCGCCGATGTCGAATGCGAAATGCTCGTGCTTGGCGCCGGCCCCGGTGGCTATTCGGCTGCGTTTCGCGCCGCTGACTTAGGCATGACGACCGTCCTCATTGAGCGCTATCCAACTCTTGGAGGCGTTTGCCTCAATGTCGGGTGTATTCCCTCTAAGGCGTTGTTGCACACCGCTGCGGTCATGGATGAGGTAAAAGCGATGGCCGCTCACGGCATCGCCTTTGCTGCACCGCAGATTGATATTGCTAAACTGCGCGGTCACAAAGAAAAGGTCGTCGGCAAGTTGACTAACGGGCTCGCCGGCATGGCGAAGGCGCGTAAGGTGAATGTGATCCACGGCGTTGGTCAATTCCTCGATCCATATCATCTTAAGGTCATGCCGCGTAACGGCGGCGAACCTAAGGTCATCAAATTCGACAAAGCAATCATCGCCGCCGGATCGCAGTCGATAAAGCTGCCGTTCATGCCGGACGATCCGCGGATTGTCGACTCAACCGGCGCGCTTGAGCTGCCGGACATTCCTAAATCGATGCTGGTTATTGGCGGCGGCATCATCGGGCTCGAAATGGCCACAGTATATTCGACGCTGGGGACCCATATCGACGTCGTCGAAATGCTTGATGGGTTGATGACCGGCGCCGACCGCGACTTGGTGAAGGTTTGGGAGAAGAAAAACGCCGGCCGCTTCCGCAACGTCATGCTGAAGACCAAGACGGTGTCGGCAGAGGCTACGCCGGACGGAATCCGCGTCAGTTTCGAAGGCGAGAATGCGCCGGGACAACCCCAGCTCTACGACATGGTGCTCGTCGCCGTTGGCCGCGGCCCAAATGGTAAGGCGATCGAAGCCGAAAAAGCAGGCGTCGCCGTTAGCGAGCGTGGTTTCATTCCTATAGACAAGCAAATGCGTACAAATATGCCGCACATCTTTGCGATCGGCGATATTGTCGGGCAGCCTATGCTGGCGCACAAGGCCGTGCATGAGGCGCATGTCGCAGCCGAAACTGCGGCCGGCAAGAACAGTACGTTCATTGCGCGGCAAATCCCATCGGTTGCGTACACTGATCCCGAAGTCGCCTGGGCAGGACTGACCGAAGACCAGTGCAGGGCGCAAGGCTTGAAATACGGCAAGGCGGTCTTTCCGTGGGCGGCGTCGGGCCGCGCCATCGCCAATGGACGAGACGAGGGCTTCACCAAGCTCCTGTTCGATGAAGCCAACCATCGTCTTCTCGGTGGCGGTATCGTCGGTACCCATGCTGGCGATCTGATCGGCGAAGTGTGCCTCGCCGTCGAAATGGGATGCGACCCGACGGACATTGGCAAGACAATCCACCCGCATCCGACATTATGTGAATCAATCGGCATGGCGGCGGAGGTATTCGAGGGGACATGCACCGACCTGCCGCCGGCCAAAAAACACTAGGCGGGTGACATTGAGTTAAAGTGAGCACAATTGAGCAATTTGCGACTGAATAGGTTACGGGCTCGTGGAATCTAGCCAAGCGCAGCAGCTCACGATTACACTACTAACGTTCGACACCAGCCGATACATAATTCGGTTTGCCGATGGCCGGTACGAAGCCGGAGCACCAAAGGCCCGATTAGTCAGGACCAGACGACGGGAGAAACTCCTACGTCGAAACCAATCGCACTGGCCATGACCTTCTCAGCGACCCCCCTGCTCAATAAGGGCACGAGATTCACCGATTCAGAACGTTCCACATTATGTTGCGCCATTGTGCGCGAGGTGGAAATACCCTGGCCATCAGGTAACCGGGGCCGGATTAAAGACCGCGAGTGCATTGTGGATGCCCCAACGGTCCGACCAGGGCTTCTTTCGCCCGCTCGCGACTTCGAGGATTAGGCGGAACAGCTCCCATCCGATATCCTCGATGGTCTTCTCGCCGGTGGCGATGCGGCCGGCGTCGATGTCGATCAAATCGTGCCATCGCGTCGAGAGATCCTTGCGGGTGGCCATCTTTATCACCGGCACAGCGGCAAGACCGTAGGGCGTGCCGCGGCCAGTCGTAAACACCTGCAGCGTGATGCCCGAGGCAAGCTGCATTGTGCCGCAGATGAAGTCGGAAGCCGGCGTTGCAGCAAACACCAGACCTTTGCGGGTTGCCTTCTCGCCCGGCGCCAAGACGTCGGAGATGGTGCTGGTGCCGGACTTGGCGATCGAGCCGAGCGCTTTCTCGACTATGTTGGCGAGCCCGCCTTTCTTGTTACCCGGTGTCGGATTGGCACTGCGATCGGTCTCGCCGGCGGCAAGATACCGATCATACCAATCCATTTCGCGGATCAACTTGCGGCCGATTTCCGACGTCGCACACCGCGGGGTCAGTAGATGTACCGCATCGCGCACCTCGGTCACTTCCGAGAACATTGCCGTTGCGCCCCAACAGAAGCCAACCGCCGGATTCGCAGTGACACCCGAAAAGGCGTCCGAGCCGCCACACTGCATACCGATAACGAGGTCCGAGGCCGGGCATGTCTCACGGCGGCGCTGGTTCAGGGCAGCGAGCCGCCGGTCGGCCATCGCCATAATGGCGTCGATCATGGCCTGGAAGCCTTCAAACCGCTCGTCCTGCAGACGCATGATTAGGGGATCATCGGCATTCGCATCGGCCACGCCAACGGGAAGCAGCCGTTCGGGCTGCAGTTTCTCGCAGCCGAGCGATACCACCATGATCTCGCCGCCGAAGTTCGGATTTTGAGCAAGGTTCTGCAGCGCCCGGATTGGCACTACGGAAGCCGGTGCATTGATGGCGACGCCGCAGCCGTAAAGATGGTTGAGGCCAACCACGCCGTCGACATTCGGGTACTGCGGCAGAAGCCGCTCCTTGACGAGTCGCACCACGTGATCGACCACGCCAGCGACACACTGTACGCTGGTCGAGATTCCGAGGATGTTGCGGGTGCCGACTGAGCCATCCGGATTACGGTAGCCATCAAACGTGTAGCCATCGATTGGAGGCAGTGGCTTTGGCACGCGGGTGGCGAGCGGCAGCGAATCGAGAGCCGGTGGGTCCGGTAACCGGACCGAGAACTCGTCGATCCAGGAGCCGCGCAATAGCGGCCGGTCGGCAAAGCCGATTATCTCGCCATAACGGCGCACTATGCCACCCTCGGGAATGTCCTCGAGCGCAACCTTGTGGCCTTGAGGCACAGGGTCGACAAGCGTTAAGCCATCCTCGAACACGGTCCCGCGCGGCAGGCCGCCCGAGTTCGCGATAATTGCGACGTTGTCATCGGGATGCACCTTGATGCGAAGCGCCTTAGTGGCAGTCGCGACTACGGTGCCCATGGGATCGGCTCCTTTGTCATATTATTACTCAGCTTGACGCCGTTCATATCTTAATCGGCTTGTCCAAAACCTGCGATTTCCCATTCGCGTCAATACTCACGTGAAGTCGCCGGCACACTCAAGTCGGCATCTGCGTCGGCACTTCGATTACCACCGCTCGAAAGTCATTTACGTTCGTAAGCGTCGGGCCGGTCACTACAGCGTCACCCAGAGCGCCAAAAAAACCATGGCCGTCGTTGTTGGCGAGTGCATCCTTCGGCCGATAACCGAGTTGCCACGCGCGTGCTAATGAATCCGGAGTAAGCACGGCTCCGGCTATTTCTTCGACTCCGTCAACGCCGTCGGTGTCGCCAGCGAGTGCCCAGACCCCTTCAAGACTATCCAGCGCGATCCCGAGCGAAAGCAAGAACTCGACGTTGCGGCCACCACGCCCCTTGCCACGCACCGTAACTGTGGTTTCTCCACCCGTTAGAAGTACGCAAGGCGGGGGAAACGGCTGGCCGCGACGCACGATCTGTGTGATGATTCCGGCGAATACCGTTCCCACCTCGCGTGCCTCGCCCTGGATGGCATCGCCCAGAATATGTACGCTCCAACCGTTTTCGCGCGCCACCTTAGCCGCCGCTTCAAGTGCCATCTGAGGCGTGGCGACGAGGCATGTCTGTACCCGAGCCACCCGCGGATCGTCGGGCTTGATGGATTCGCCTTGTCCGCTTTCGAGTATCGCATGAACTCGATAAGGCAATTGGATTCCATATCTACGCACGATTGCGAGTGCGTCGGCACATGTGGTGCGATCGCTAACCGTCGGGCCAGAACCAATATCCGCAGGATCATCCCCCGGAACGTCGGATATAAGCAGATTCACGACTTTGGCCGGATAGGCAGCAGCGGCGAGACGTCCTCCTTTTATTGCCGATAAATGACGGCGCACACAATTCATCTCGGAGATTGTAGCTCCGGATGTCAAAAGAGCTTTATTGATTTCCTGCTTGTCTTGGAGGGTGATGCCATCCAAAGGCAGAGCAAGCAGAGCCGAGGCGCCGCCCGAGATAAGACAAAGCACCGTGTCATCGGCCCCCGCAGTCTTTACCAAATCAAAAATGCGCTGGGCAGCCCGCATCCCAGCGGCATCAGGGACCGGATGAGCGGCCTCTATCATCTCGATGCGCTCGCAGCGCACCGCATAGCCGTAACGGGTTACAACGATACCACCAAGTTTGCCCGGCCAATGATCTTCAACAGCGCGCGCCATAGCGGCGGATGCCTTGCCGGCGCCAATGACGATAAGACGCCCTTTGGGAACGGGAGGCAGGTAGGGAGGAACGCACACGCTGGGTTGTGCGGCAGCGATCGCTGCATCAAACATGCTTCGCAACAAGGAACGTCTGTCAGACATAGTACAACTTCCTTGAAGGTGCGGGACGATTTGTCCTCTGTACTTCACACGACCTACAGAAGTGCCCGTGTAAAGCCCAGGCAAAATGTGAAGAAGCGCTCAAGACCTAGATCGACGTCCGCCGCCGACGGAACGTGGTCGGGACGAGAATGCCTCGGGGAGACCCGTTGCAGGCTTTTACTCACTGACGTGCTCTCCCCTAGATTTTGCACTACTTGACAAACACCATGCGTTTGATTTCACCGACAATCACCAGATAGCTCACCGCCGCAACCAGGGCATTCGCGGCTACAAATACGAGTGCTCCGTTAAACGAACCGGTGATCTGGATTATGTATCCTATGACGATCGGTGTGGTGATCGATGACAGATTACCGCACATGTTGAAGACACCACCGGCAAAGCCGGTAATTTGCTTGGGCGCAGTATCGGACATCACTGCCCAACCGAGCGCACCAATACCCTTACCGAAGAAGGAAAGCGCCATCAGCGCTACCACGAGCCACTGAATGTCGGTGTAGTTGCAGGCGACCATAATCATTGACATCAGCATGCCGAGCACGATGGGTGTCTTGCGCGCGACTGATAGGCTGAATTTCATGCGCAGCATGAAATCAGAGAACACGCCGCCGAGCACGCCGCCAACAAATCCGCAAATAGCTGGAATGGACGCTATGAAACCAGCCTGGAGAATTGTCATGCCACGTGCCTGTACCAGGTACACCGGGAACCACGTAATAAAGAAGTAGGTCAGCGCATTAATGCAGTATTGGCCAAGGAATATGCCGACAAACATTCGGCTACTGAACAATTGCTTGATATTGTCCCAGGTATCGGCACCACCGGATACAGCGGATTTTTGCGTTCCTACGTCCAGTGATACAAGACCGCCGCCCGCGGCAATATAGTCGACTTCGGCCTTGTTGGCGTACGGATGCTCGGCGGGTGCGTAGATGAATTTCACCCACGTCGCGGCAAGGATGAGGCCTAGACCTCCCATCACGCCGAACACCCAGGGCCAGCCGAACGCGTAGATGATCCAGCCCATCAGTGGAGCAAAGATCACCGTCGCGAAATATTGCGCGGAATTGAAGATCGCCGTCGCCGTCGCGCGTTCCTGGCTCGGGAACCAAGCTGCCACGACGCGGCTGTTGCCCGGGAACGATGGTGATTCCGCCACGCCCAAGAGAAAGCGCAGCGAGAACAGCACGAAGACAGCGACGCCGCCCGTGAAGAAGCCGACCAGGCCCTGTGCCGCAGTGAACACCGACCAGGTGAAGATGCTCAGTGCATAGACGATCTTCGAACCGAAACGATCGAGCAGCCACCCTCCGGGGAGTTGAGCTAGAACGTAGGCCCATCCAAATGCCGAGAATATAAACCCCATTTGCGCAGCGTTGAGGCCCAACTGCTTGGATATCACCGGGCCCGCGAGGGAAACTGTCGCACGATCCGCATAGTTGACTGACGTCACGAGAAACAACAAAGCGACTATCAGCCAACGAACGTATGTTTTTCGGTCAGTGCTTTGTGACGATTCACGTCCCGTTAGCAAAGCTGTACTCATTGCATCCCCCTCGTACGGTGCACCCGGCATCTTTTTCCGCGCATCAAACCTCCGTTAGGTCTTAGATGGCTGCCCGATTTCAAAACCGGCCATGATTTCAAGCGCCTTCACCATACCGGAGTGGTCCCACCTCCGTGCGCGACGCAGCTGTTGAATAGCTCTTGCGCGGTTTCAGTGTTTGGAACGATCTTGCGCGCAGTCGAAAGTGCGAGGTTCAAGTCCTTCTGGTGCAGCTCGACGCGGAAACCCGGGTCGAAAGTGCGCTTGACCATGCGCTCTCCATGCAATTCGAGGATGCGCGAGGAAGCGAAGCCACCCATTAGCGCTTGCCGCACCTTGACTGGATCGGCACCGGCTTTGGCGGCGAACAGGAGCGCTTCACCTACCGAACCGACTTGCATGAGAGAAAACCTCAATTGAGTGACGATGAATTACGAAGTTGAGAGCAGCGTGTCCGGACCTATTTGCTCTCCTTGAAGCGCTGCGCGATCTGCTCTGATCCTCGCGCGAGCAAGCCTGTATCGGAACCGACCGCTGTGAACACGCATCCAGCTTTGATGTATTCACGGGCAAGATTCTCGTCGGGCGTTAAAATACCCGGGAGGTTGCCGGCAGCAGTAATCCGCTTGATCGCGTCCTTGATGACGCGCTGGACATCGGGGTGACCTTGATCGCCCAGATAGCCGATCCCGGCTGAGAGATCTCCCGGACCGATGAAGACGCCGTCGACGCCTTCCACGCGAGCAATTTTTTCAAGATTGTCGAGTCCTTTTTGGGTCTCAATCTGCACAAGAACGCAGATCTCCTCGATCGCGCGCTTGTGGTAGTCCTTAATGCGTCCGAACCGTGAGGCGCGGGTCGCAACAGCAAATCCGCGTACGCCGCTTGGAGGATAACGCGTGTAGGCGACCGCTTGTTGCGCTTCATCGGCGCTCTGGATCGTCGGGATTAGGAAGCTCTGCACGCCCGCATCGAGAAGACGCTTGATGACGACCATATCGTTCCATGGTGGCCGCACGATCGGATGCGTCGCATTCTCCATGGTTGCCTGGAGTTGGCTGTAAACCATTGGCAATTCGTTAGGCGAATGCTCGCAATCGAGCAAAAGCCAGTCGAAGCCTGATCCGGCGAGGATCTCGATCGAGATATTGCTGGCGAGATTGCACCAGAACCCGATCTGTTGCTGGCCTGATTTGATAGCCCGTTTGAAACGATTGACTGGCAGATCCAATGTTCTCTCCTAGAATGTAGTGTCAGCGCACAAGACAGGGTCGCTTGTTGTCGAATTTCCAGCCAGGGACCAGGAATTGCATCGCAGTCGCATCGTCGCGCGCGCCGAGCCCGTGTTTCTTGTAGAGTTCGTGCGCCGCCTCGATCCGCTCCATGTCGACTTCGACACCGAGGCCCGGCGCATCTGGAACCTTGATGTACCCCTTGACGATGGAGAGAGGTTCTTTCGTGAGTCTCTGTCCGTCCTGCCAAATCCAGTGCGTGTCGATCGCGGTGATGTGGCCCGGTGCGGCGGCGGCCACATGCGTGAACATCGCCAGTGAAATATCGAAATGGTTGTTCGAATGTGAACCCCAGGTGAGACCGAATTCCTTGCACATCTGGGCGACCCGCACCGAGCCTTGCAAAGTCCAGAAGTGCGGATCCGCCAGCGGGATATCGACCGAGTGCAGACGAACCGCGTGGCTCATCTGCCGCCAGTCGGTCGCGATCATATTGGTTGCGGTCGGCAGGCCGGTCGCCAAGCGGAACTCGGCCATGATCTCACGGCCTGAATATCCCTGCTCGGCACCGCAAGGGTCCTCGGCATAGGCGAGGACGTTTCTTAGGTTTTTGCAGAGACCGATCGCTTCGGCTAGCGACCACGCGCCGTTCGGATCGATCGTGACGCGGGCCTTGGGAAAACGTTTAGCTAGCGCGACGATGGTTTCGATTTCGGCCTCACCGGGAAGAACGCCACCCTTGAGCTTGAAATCCTGGAACCCATAGCGCGCCGTAGCTGCTTCTGCGAGTCGCACGACCGCCTCAGTCGTGATCGCTTCTTCACGGCGTAGTCTGAACCAGTCGTTATTCGCGTTCGGCTCTTCCAGGTAAGGCAGATTAGTCTTGCGCCGGTCGCCGACATAGAAAAGGTAACCTAGTATCAGGACGGCATCGCGCTGCTGCCCTTCGCCCAACAGCGCCGCCACCGGCAGACTGAGGAACTTGCCTAACAGATCGAGCAAGGCCGCCTCGATCGCTGTAACGACATGGATTGTGGTGCGGAGATCGAATGTCTGGAGCCCGCGACCTCCCGCGTCGCGATCCGCGAACTTTGCGCGCACACTGTTCAGGATCGAGTTATAGGCCCCGATCGACTTACCAACGACCAGTGGGCGAGAGTCTTCGAGCGTTTGGTGGATCTTTTCCCCACCGGGTACCTCGCCGACGCCGACATTCCCAGCATTATCCTTGAGAATAACGATGTTACGGGTAAAAAACGGACCGTGTGCGCCACTTAGGTTCAACAGCATGCTGTCGTGCCCAGCGACCGGAACAACCATCATTTCGGTGACGATCGGCACACCTTTGCCAAGCGTGCCACATTGCTGGACCATGGGCATCCTCCTGCTGGTCATCGGTCCCGGTGGTTCTCCGAGACTCACGCAAAATTCGACGTTTTGCTTGGGAGCCTTGCTTAGGCCTGTGATCGAGCAAGGTCCAAACCAAAGGATGAATTGATCGATACAGTTTCGGTATCGATCACCCCTTCCTTGTCCGTGCGACCAGACTACGCGCGACCGTGAGGAACCTGGGCAGGAGTGGAGCGTCATCATGGCGACGCCACGCAATGTGCAGTTCGACCGGGCGGGGCGGTGTCAATCGAATTGTGCGGAGCACGACGTGCTCGACGTGCAGCGAGCCAGCAGACTCCGGAATCAACGCCAGCCCGAGGCCTGCCCGGACCAGCGCGAGGATCGAGTGGATTTGGCTGAGATGTTGGACGTAACGAGGCAAAATTCTCGCTTTCGCAAACTGGCTCACGAGAAGATCATAGAAATATCGAGCCTCGAAAGGCGCGTACATGACGAACGGCTCGCCATCCAGATCCTTGATCAGTATTTCCCTCCGCCGACCCAACCGGTGCCCTTTCGGCACAGCGACCAGTAGCGACTCGGACAATACCTGCAAAGAATCGAACTCTGGATGCACGATCGGTGGCCGCAAAAGACCAATATCAATTTGTCCCGACTCCAACGCATCAATCTGATCGCCACTGACCATTTCCTTCAACAATAGATTAACACCGGGCAATAGCTTACGACATTCGGTAACAAGGGTGGGCAAGAAGCTTTGCGCAGATCCTGCAGTAAATCCAATCTTCACAGTTCCGGCCTTGCCAGACGAGATTGACTTCGCAACCAGCGCAGCGCTCTCGGCAAGTTTAAGTAAACGTAGTGCTTCTGGAAGAAAACTACGCCCGGCGGGAGTAATGCGAACTGAGCGGCTTGTGCGCACAAAGAGTTGAGCCTCTAGAACATGCTCAAGTATCTTTATTTGTCGACTTAGTGGTGGCTGGGTCATGTGCAGACGGGCGGCGGCGCGACCAAAGTGAAGCTCTTCCGCGACCGCAACAAAGCATTGCAACTGGCTGAGATCGAACATGAGTGGTCGGCGTCTCATCGGAGTCGCAAGTCAACCACATAATACGTCGTGCGCTAGCCTCGCAACAAGGAGTCAGAGGGTGTTACATCGCCTGGTTAGAGCGCGGCACAACAAACCCAAGTAGACTCATATGAACGCCGTTCGGTTGATAAAGATTGATCGCCGCTCTCGCCCGGAACGGCGATACTGAGCTTTCGGCAAGCGGATAACCGATGATTAACTGGTACGAACAAATTAGACACGCCTTCGTGTTGCTCTCGCCGACGCACTCGATAGCCGAATACAATCGGGGACACAGGTCCTTCGATGTTGCCCACGCACTTGAAGATCGCCCTCGCTCTGCCGATTTTTGTTCCCGCGCTACCAGTTTTGTGCCAATTAATTATTTAGGCACGATAATTTTAGAAGTCATTCCAATGTTAATGAACAAGCGCGCCCTCTCCGTCGAATTTGGTCACTGCGATCCATCCGGGATTGTCTATAACCCAAACTATTTCATCTGGTTTGATATGTCCGTTCACGCCTTGCTGGCGCGAGGTGGCCTTAGCTTAAAAGAAATGATGGCTGAGTTCGGGATCGACGGCATTCCTGTGGTCGAGTACAAGTGCAAGTTTCTGGCACCGGCGCGATGGGCTGATGAATTGCTCTTAGAAACTAGCGTGGTCACGCTTCACCGTTGCGCCTTCGACATCCAACACCACGTCTTCAACGCCGGTGTTCTGGCTGCCGAATGTCTGGAAACAAGGGTGTGCACGGCGGTTGATCCGCTTGAGGGGCGGGTCAAGGCGCGGACGTTGCCCGAAAAGTTAGTAGACATATTTAACGGCCGCGGCGCAGACACCGAGCAAAATAAAATCAGAGATAGAAAGGGGCCGGAGCCGACATGATCGATCATCCCGCCTTGCCTTTTCTCAAGCGTAACGAGAAGGGAAAGGTCGTCTCCGCTGCGGACGCGGTGAAGCTCATCCGCGATGGCGACACACTGGCGACGGGCGGCTTCGTCGGTATCGGATTCGCCGAGGAAATCGCGATTGCGATCGAGAAGCGTTTCCTCGGTTCGCGCGACGTGGAAGCCTCCACCCCCGGTCATCCGCGCGATCTCACGCTCGTCTATGCGGCTGGTCAGGGCGATGGCCACGAGCGGGGACTCAATCATCTCGCGCACCATGGACTGGTGAAGAAAATTATCGGTGGACATTGGGGCCTCGTGCCAAAGCTGCAACACCTCGCCGTGACGAACCAGATTGAGGCCTACAACCTACCGCAGGGCGTGATCACGCATCTCTACCGCGATATCGCCGCGCACCGACCGGTTCATATCACTCGTGTGGGCCTAGGCACCTTCGTCGATCCACGTAATGGCGGCGGCAAACTCAATGAAAAGACGAAGGAGGACGTTGTCCGCCTCATCGACATTGATGGCGAGGAATGCCTGCTCTACAGGACATTCCCGATCAATGTCGGGATCATAAGGGCAACGACCGGCGATCCGGACGGCAATCTGACGATGGAAAAGGAGGCGCTGACGCTCGAGGCACTCGCGATTGCCATGGCCGCGCGTAACTCCGGCGGCATTGTGATCGCCCAGGTCGAACGCGTCGCCGAAAGCGGCTCGCTAAATCCGCGGCTGGTGAAAGTGCCGGGCGTAATGGTCGACTGCGTCGTTGTCGCAAAGCCGGAGAACCATTGGCAGACATTCGCGACCCAATACGACCCGGCCTATTCCGCAGAAATCCGCGCGCGCGAAGGATCGCTGCCGCCCATGCTGCTGGGCCCCCGCAAGATCATCGCGCGGCGTGCGGCGCTCGAGCTGACGCCCAACAGCGTCGTCAATCTCGGCATCGGTATGCCCGAGGGCGTGGCGTCCGTGGCCAATGAGGAGAAGATCGCCGATCTCATCACTCTCACCGCGGAGCCTGGCGTGATCGGCGGGATCCCTGCGAGCGGCATGGATTTCGGTGCGGCCACCAACACGCAGGCGGTCATCGATCAGCCCTATCAGTTCGATTTCTACGACGGCGGCGGACTGGACGTGGCTTTTCTCGGGCTGGCGCAGGCCGATCAATTCGGCTCGCTCAACGTCTCGAAATTCGGTCCGCGACTGGCAGGCGCCGGTGGGTTCATTAACATCAGCCAGAATGCCAAGAAAGTTGTCTTCACCGGCACCTTCGTAACCGGGGCCCTCGAGATCGAGTGCCGGGACGGATCGCTGCGCATCGTGCGCGACGGAAACATAAAAAAATTCGTCACCAAGGTCGAGCACGTCACTTTCTCTGGCGATGTCGCGCGCAGAAGCGGCAAGGTTGTGCTCTACGTCACCGAGCGCTGTGTCTTCCGGCTCACGATGGACGGGCTTGAGCTTATCGAGATAGCGCCGGGCATCGATCTCGGCCGCGACATTCTGGCAAAAATGGATTTCAAACCGCTCATCCCGAAGAAACCTGCGCTTATGGACAAGCGAATTTTCGCGGCCGAACCCATGGGTCTCAGAGAGGATATGCTGTCGATCCCGCTTGAGCAGCGTTTCACCTACGACGAAGCGACAAACCATTTCTATGTCAACCTCGAGCGGTTCGCCATGCGCGATGAACGCGACATCGAACGCATCCGGCAAATCGTCATCGATCGCATCGCGCCGCTCGGCAAACGTGTTTACGCCATTGTCAACTATGACAATTTCACGATAGCGCCCGAACTGCTCGACCCTTATTCGGCTATGGTGAGGGGCCTGATGGACAAATATTATGCAGAGGTGACGCGCTACACGACGAGCGGATTTTTGCGCATGAAGCTCGGCGACGCGTTGGAAAAACGCGGCGTCGCGCCGCACATATACGAGAGCGCGGGGGAAGCAGAAAAGTCTTTGCAGGAGATCGAGGGTTCGAGGCGCTAAGTCTGATATCCAGCGCGGACAACGCGTATCCGGAGTGCACTCGCCCCGTCTGCTTTGGGCGACGAACGGACATGCGAAGTCGCGCGCCATCGGAACAAAAATAGCCCGGCACTTGGCCGGGCTCAAAGCAAGGTGCAATCGTTATCGTATGCTACTGCTAACGATCCGCCGTACGAAGACCAGCGCCCCCGCCGCTAAGGGCAATATTGCCAGCCGGCTTGAGGCTGTGACCGTCAAAGCTGAATATCTGCAAGTTCTTCTCGACCATGCACTCGATCACAACGGTCTTGTTATCTTTGCTCCAGGCCGCGCCCTGGCACCAATGGCCGACCTTAGCTTCATCGATCTTGGCGAGCTTGGTGCCATCGATCGAATAGACTTGCAGCAGGCCAAAGTCATTGAATGTCGGGTGCGTTTTTGCGCGGTTGGAGCCATTCATAACGGTCACCGCCAGATAGGCGCCGTCGCCAGACATGGCGACACCTTCAGGCGTCTGACCGACGCTGATGGTATCGACCACGCGCGGCGGATTGGCTTTCAGGTCGATGACACTAACGGTGTCGGCGTCCCCTTGTCCGCCGCCTTGGTTGCCGACCACGGCAATGTCGCCCCTCGCGCTAATTTCAATGCCGTATGGGCGATAGCCGCCGACCATGAATTTCTTGGTATCGGTGACGGTGTTGCCATCCACCGACAAGATTGAAATCTTGTGGTCGCCGTCGCGAGTCACAAGCGCCATCTTGCCGTCGGGTGTAAACGCCGCGTGACAGGGTCCCGATTTGGTATCGCCGAAATCGATCGTGCCCGCCGGGGTCAGTGTCTTGCCCGAGATCGTGAACACCGAGACAGTACCTTCGTTGCGGTTGGCGACCAGTGCCAGCGTGCCGGCGCGGTTGATCGAAACACCAGCCGCGCCCTTGCCAGCATGCAGCGTGGCGATCACTGCGGGCGGATTGGCCTTGAGATCGATTACCGAAAGCGCATCGTTCGGCACCACCTTCTTCGGGTCGGTCGGATCGATTTTGAAGGCGCCGGTCACCAGCGCATAGCTTTCATCCTTTGAGATGGCCACACTCTGCGGTGGACCGACGACGCTCGTCGGTGCGTTGACCTCGCCAATCACCTTTGGGGGCGATGCATTCAGATCGATGATAGTGACAGTATCTGGCGCCGGATTGTCGGGTACCACTGTGGCGCCATTGACCAACACGGCTTTGTTGTCATTTGCGGATACAGCGATTTGTGCAGAAGCGGCAGACGCCAGTAGCGACAAAACGAGCAGCGAACTGCCGAGCTTCCCCAATTGCCATCGATGGCATTTCATGACGTTGCCCTGGCTCGGATGGTTATGACGAGCACCCTCAGCACGCCGAGCACGTACCATGGTAGTCAAGACTAACACCTTAGGCGGTGAAGCGGCGGGAAAGTCGCATGCCCGATCGGAAGTTTCGGGCCAGATCTTAGCCTTCGCGTTCGTGGCCTGGCGTCTCCGAAAAGTCTTGTCCTGGCCGATATTCCGCTACGGCGTGTGTCCGTTTTCGTGCGGACCTTGCATCCGGAAATCGTGGGCGGAGGGCTTATCTGAACTGCTGGAAACTGATCGTTTTCAAGACAGCCATTCCTCGACGTTGCTATTTGGCCGCACCAGGGTGGTCGGACTTGTCGCTGGAGATCTTTAAAGACTCATCATCCGTCAAACCTTATCTTTCCAGCTTCAGCCTCATGCAGGATCAAACCTTCGAGGGGATCAAAATCACGCGTCCAAGGCGCCTGTTTGAGCACACGTGTTGTGTCAGCGTTGCCTGCACTCCATCGGTACATAATCCCGCTTGGGCTGAAATCGATATCTTTGGAATGGTCCTCACCCGCAAGCGGTGGCGCAAGGAGACGCACGACATGCATGCGAGTTACGCAACCATATGACGCAAGCTCGCGCGTTTCCGGCAATTCCGACACATCCCGCGGGAGCTTCCCAGCAAGCTGCATAATTACATGTCGTAACTTATGAAGTTGCTTCTGGCGCGCGATGTGACTCGCTGCGCGGCTCGAATATTGTAGATCCTTTTGACGAGCCAAGACCTTCGAAATGCTGTCAGGTTCAGGTCCATTCGGACCCCACAAATGTACCGCAAAGACAATGCCGCTACGTCTGGGGTTATCATCAAAAACAGCCTCGACCGGGGTGTTAGAAAGCACGCCTCCATCCCAATAGAGTTGATCACCAATGCGGACGGCAGGAAAAGCCGGAGGCAAAGCTCCAGAGGCCATGACGTGTTGAATCGTTAACGGCGTTTCACGGCTATCGAAATAATGCATCTCGCCGGTTTGCACATTTGCGGCACCAACGGTGAGTCGAGGCCTACAAGCATTTAGTAGCTTTGGATCGATCAAAGCCTGAAGGGTGACCTCAAGAGGCTTCGTGGAATAGTACCCAGCAAACTCAGACCCTAGCGAAACGTTCATTCCGAAAAAAGCGTGCAGGTTTGGTTCGAAAAAGTTGGGAACGCCAGATGCTAGCGTCATTGCATTTGCCGCCCACTGTCCAAACATGGAAGCGGCTCGAACGACCTGGGTGAGCGGCCCGTGTTGGACACGCGTCCAGAATTCTCTAAGCCGTGCTACGCGTAATTCGGGCGGATTGCCGGCGATGATCGCTGCATTGATGGCGCCGATTGATGTTCCAATGACCCAGTCTGGTTCGATATCAGCTTCGCTCAGTGCCTGATAGACGCCGGCCTGATAGGCGCCAAGGGCGCCGCCACCCTGCAGCACCAGAACAACTTGCCCGAGGGTCCCCCGATCAAATTTGGGTGCGAATTCCGTGTCTGCCATGAGTTTACATGAATGCATTCCTGGAATGTAGCGTAGCACGGGCACAGAAACGTCGCGTTCAAGTCCAAGACATGGAAACGGCCGCAACATTCACGGGTTCGCGAGCAAGGTGACAATAGTCGGCGCCCGTTGCATACGTAGCAGCATTGTTCGGTGCAGCTATGTGAATTCGCGTCGGCTCATTCGATCACTTCGTCGGCACGGCCGAGCAGCGACAGAGGAACGGTAAGGCCGAGCGCTTTTGCGGTCTTAAGGTTTACTATGAGTTCAGTCTTCGTAAATTGCACGACGGGCAGATCGCCCGGCTTCGCGCCATTGAGAATTTTCCCAGTATAAACGCCGACCGGCCGATAGTATTCCGTTTCATCGCTTCCATAGCTTAAAAGACCACCAGAGGCGACGAACGGGCGGTACTGATAAACTGTCGGCACTGCGTAGCGGACCGAAAGTTCGGCAATCTGTTTGCTACGCGAATTGAAGAAGATGTCCGGACTAATCACGAGTGCGGCTCCTCGCATCTGGGCCAACGCCGCGAAGGCCTTATCAAGGTCGCCATCAGTGTTCGCATCCAAGAACCGGAGTTGCACCCCGAGGGCTTGAGCCGCCGGGCGCAAAACTTGGGTAAACGGTTCGCCTGTTCCACTGCTCGGGTTCACGAGCACGGCGATAACCGCTACCCCAGGCAGCAACTCGCGGAGCAGTTGCAGTCGCTTCGGGTCCATTTCTGCGTTCAGGTTGGCTACCCCTGTCACGTTGCCGCCCGGTCGATTGAGGCTCGTGACCAGCCCAAGCTCGATAGGGTTGGTTGCCACGGCGAAAACGATTGGGATGGTCGCAGTCGCCGCTTTGGCTGCTATTGCCGAAGGGGTGCCGCCAGCAGCCACCAGTACAGCAACCGGACGGCGAACTAGAACTAGCTCGGCCGCAAGCACGGGAAGTCGATTGTTCTGGCCTTCCGCCCAGCGATATTCGATCCTTACGTTCTCGTTCTCGACATAT
>Ga0207784_1000014_pt1 | contig 31118 bp, 24 predicted proteins | sample LuqExpMetageno66_FD_187823 | JGI IMG/M metagenome (GOLD analysis project Ga0207784, IMG submission 187823) | Tropical forest soil microbial communities from Luquillo Experimental Forest, Puerto Rico - Sample 66 (SPAdes) | ecosystem: Environmental > Terrestrial > Soil > Tropical forest ... | reverse complement strand
ATAAGCGAGATCATAGATACGGCTGAACTCGTCGAATGGTAAATGTTGGGGGACATTGATCGTCTTCGAGATCGAATTATCGACATGCGGCTGCAAGGCGGCGCCGTGAATTCTGCATCATCATTCTCCATGCCGTGATGCCACCCCCAAAAATAACGATCGATTGGGCTGAACGTTTCCGGGCCCGCGCGGGTGACCAGCGGAACACCACGCCGGCGCGGCCTTCCTGAAGAAGCAGGCTGCCGATCACCGATGCTTTGACACAACGCCGGCCCCCCCGGTGCAGAACGATTGACGCTTCGAGCGGCCCTAAAATCGGCCCCAAAGTGTTCTGAACAACGCTCCAGCGCGGCGGAAACCTCGTCGCTGACCGTACCGCCGAACTCTGCAAGCCGGTGGCGCCGCGTCTATGTTCGTGATGCCCAGCGCCCATTATCGCCTTAGCAATACTCCCGATATCTACGGCCGCTTGCCTCTACGACTTCGGGCTGCCTGCTCCGGCCCCATCGTCAACACACGGTGACAATGTTGGGCCCCGAGCCTATTCGCAATCGCACCCGCGGCGCGGTCAGGCGCAGAGTTGAGCGGAAGCCATTTAGCCATCGAGAACCGATGAGCCTCCGACTTCTTTAACTTCCGTATCGCCCCCCGGCGGACTTGACGGGTGCATTAGGGCCCCGAAAGACGACCGACCTTTGACGATCTGACCAGCGTCCATCTCAATCACGCGATCAGCAACGTGAAAATAGGCCTCGTCATGAGAGATGACGATTAGCGTCTTTCCAGCCCGCTTCATACTGGGCAAGAGTTCCTCATAGAAGACACGTCGGAGAGCCGGATCCTGATCTGCGGCCCATTCGTCGAGCACGATAATCGGCCGATCCTCAAGAAAGACGTGGATCAAAGCTAGGCGCTTGCGTTGGCCTGTTGAGAGATCAATCGTCGAAAACACTCCGTTTTGGATCCTCACTCTTTGAGTAATTTCTAATCGGTTTAAATAGTCTTCTACACAGGGGAGGCTTGCTGAATTGGCGGCGATGAGATTATCGAAAAGATAGTAATCAAAAAAGATCACAGAGAAGAGCTGACGATAAACATCCAGTTCCCGCGGTTGCACTAGTCTTCCATCGCAGAATATTTGGCCTTGCTGCGGCGTGTAGAGGCCAACCAGGAGTTTGATTAACGTCGTTTTTCCGCATCCGTTCTTACCTATGATAAATAATGTTTCGCCAGCATTAATGGCCAGATTTATCGGTCCCAGCACGAAGGGCTCGACCCCGTGTTGCGGGGGGAATTGGTAGCGCACGTCACGCAGTTCGATTGTTGCGCCAGCAAATTCTCCGGCAGCAAATGTCTCAGACAGCGAGAGATCTTCTGTTCCCGAAATGGCAGCCGATAATTCGGCGACTTTTCGGAAGGAAGCCTGCGCTTGGCCAAATAAGGGTAGGGCGGCGACGATTTGTTCGATTGGGCTCCTCACATAAAGCAGAACCAAAATAAAGCCACTAAGGGCTGTGTCATGGACATGTGCATTGGTAGCGAGCAACAGTACCAAAAGAATAGTCACGTAGAAGAACAGCAAATTAAATGCCCGCGCTGCAAAAAATACGCGCATTGCATGGATGAATCGTTCGGCAATTTGATCAATGTTGCCCGTGAGTCGATCGATAATTTGCGTTCGCCTTTGCCTATTGATTCGCACTTCCTTCGCGCCTTCGATGATGGTGCGATAATTCTTCTGTAACTCCTCATGTGCGTTACGGACCCCATAATAGGAGTCGACCTCCATTCGGCTTGCAATTACTTGGCTCGCAAACATCAGGATAATTGCCAGCAGCACGATCGTGAACATCGGGGGTGACAGGATTGCAAGATAAACGAAGCAACCCAGCGTGACCGAAAAAGCAATGGCGACCATCGAAAAGTTGAACGTGAAGCCACCGATCGTATCGACATCGTGGGTGAGGACTGTCAGCAGCCTGTGTGGCTGGAAACGTTCAATTTCAGATAGGGGCGCGGTGAGAATCTTCAGCGACAACTCTTTGCGCAATTGGGCAATTATTCGCTGTCCGACCAGATTATTTCCGACGTTGCCGAGGAAGTCACCGGCAAGCGCCAGCACGCATAGCCCTACGAAGCCGGTTAGAATGCCAAGCAAGTTCGTGCTTGGACCATGCACGGCTTGGTTCACGATGGCGAGCAAAGATGCGCTAGCAAGGCCGCTCACGCCGCCGGCGATTCCTGCAAATAAAGCGATCGGCCAGAATGTTTTGAGAATTCGAAGGGATTCAGCCAGAGTGGCGCGTGACCCGACGTTCATGGCTTCCGTTCTTCTCTTGGGCTAAGGCTCTGTGCATACCATCGGGTTTGCGAGGACTTCCAATATGAACTTGCCGATCGACAACTGCTGGAACAGCAATTCACGATGGCGCCCGCATTCGCGCCACTACCAGCGACCTGGGTCACCGTACGGACGGTCCGGCTTTTATACCCGGGCTGAACGACCAATTCGACGTGCTGTGCGAGTCGAAGGGTGGGACGCGCGACATACCAATTAGCGAGTTTACACCACATCAACGTTCTTTATCGTAGCGCCGCTGAAGCGTTTTGGCACCGTATTTCTGGAGTTCTGTGCAGCGAAGCTGAGCCCCGACGTCGCAAGCAATAAGCCGGCGACAATTGCTATGGCTATCCTGATCGCCTGGCAGCGGCCGCCGATTGGTGCGAGGATCTGGCTCCTCTTTTTTCGAACCCAAAACCCTCATTCGCGACCGGACCTATGATGCAGCTGTTGATTGAAATCAATGCCGCCAATCCTGCGTATATTTTGATAGCAACCTGCAAATAAAGGCTCAAAATGGCAGACAACAAAGATTACGTACGCTGGTTTTCTGATATTCGCTTGAACGATGTCCCGCTGGTGGGCGGCAAGAACGCCTCGTTGGGCGAGATGTACTCGGTGCTTGTCAATGTGGGTGTACGTGTTCCCAATGGCTTTGCGGTCACTGCCGATGCGTACCGGAATGCGCTGGCCGCAGCAAAGGCATGGGAGCGACTGCATCAGCTTCTGGACGGGCTGGACAAACGGCACGTCGACATTCTGGCCGAGCACGCCGCCGCAGCGCGCGAAATCGTTTACGAGGCGACGGCGAACGGCCCGCTACGCGAGCAGATTCACCGTGCCTATCGCCGGCTTGAAGCGGAATACGGCGCGAACCTCGCTGTCGCTGTTCGAAGTTCGGCCACCGCGGAAGACCTTCCGTCGGCGAGTTTTGCTGGCCAGCACGAGAGTTATCTGAACGTTCGTGGTGCGGAAGCATTGTTTGAAGCCTGCCGCCGCTGCTTTGCATCTATCTTCACCGACCGCGCGATCTCTTATCGAATTGACAAGGGATTCGACCATTTTAAGGTCGCGCTTTCGGTCGGCGTAATGAAGATGGTGCGAGCGGACAGCGCCGCCAGCGGCGTGATGTTCACGTTGGACACTGAATCCGGCTTCCGCGACGTCGTATTTATTACCGCAATCTACGGGCTGGGCGAGAACATCGTGCAAGGAACGGTCGACCCCGACGAGTTCTACGTGCATAAGCTGACATTCCGCGCTGGTCATCGGGCCGTCCTGAGGCGGTCGCTGGGAAGCAAGCATTTGCGCATGGTCTATGCCGACGGCAGCGGCGGCACTAGGGGCACTAAGAATGTCCCGGTCCCCCAGATCGAGCGCGGACGCTTCTGCATCGCCGACGCGGTAGTGCTCAAGCTCGCCGGCGACGCAATCGCGATCGAGGATCACTATTCGAAGATGGCAGGCCATCCCGTGCCCATGGATATCGAATGGGCCAAGGATGCCAATGATGGGCAGATTTACATCATCCAGGCGCGGCCAGAGACGGTGGCGTCGCAACGGGCGCCGACTGGGTTCGAGACCTATGCGCTTGGTGCGAGGGGCACAGTGCTCGCGACTGGGCGCGCGGTCGGTGAGAAAATCACAGCCGGTCCCGTGCGTATCATCGCCGACGCGCAGCAACTCAAGGATTTCAATCCCGGCGAGGTCCTGGTAGCGGAGACGACCACTCCCGATTGGGAGCCGGTGATGAAGCTTTCCGCCGGCATCGTCACGGAGCGCGGCGGGCGCACTTGCCACGCGGCCATCGTTGCGCGCGAACTCGGCATTCCGGCCGTGGTCGGCGCTGCTGATGCAAAGAGGGCTCTGAAGACTGGCGTCCCTGTGACGGTGTCCTGCGCCGAGGGAGATATTGGCCGCGTCTACGATGGAGTCCTTCCGATCAAGACCACGCATATAGAGCTGAGCGAGATCAAAAGGCCGCGTACGGAGATCATGCTCAACCTCGGCAATCCCGGACTCGCATTCCGGACCGCAATGCTTCCCAATGATGGCATCGGCTTAGCGCGCATGGAGTTTATCATATCCGAGCACATTAAGGTGCATCCGATGGCGCTGGTTAGTCCGGAAAAGGTCACTTCCACACGGGCGCGTCAGGAGATTGAGAAGCTCGTGCGCAACTATCCACGGCCGGCGGATTACTTCGTCGAGAAGTTATCTGAAGGCATTGGCACCATCGGGGCAGCATTCTATCCCAAGCCGGTGATCGTGCGGCTGTCCGACTTCAAGACTAATGAATATGCGCGGCTCTTGGGCGGCGAGAGCTTCGAGCCAAAAGAAGAGAATCCCATGATCGGCTTCCGCGGCGCCGCCCGCTATGCGCACCCCGCCTATGCCGCTGGCTTCGCGCTTGAATGTGCGGCGCTCAAGCGCGTGCGCGACGATATGGGCCTTACCAACATCCGCATTATGGTGCCGTTCTGTCGCCGTTTGGACGAAGCACGACGTGTCATCGATGCCATGGCGGATCATGGTCTCAGACGCGGCGAAGACTGTCTCGAGATCTACGTCATGTGCGAGATCCCGAACAATGTCATCCAAATCGACGCTTTTGCCAAACTATTCGACGGTTTCTCGATCGGCTCCAACGATCTGACGCAACTTACGCTGGGGGTCGATCGCGACTCCGAAATCGTCGCCTTCGATTTTGACGAACGAGACCCTGGCATGCTGGAGATGCTGAGGCTCGCGGTCACCGGCGCCAAGCGCAACGCGCGTCATATAGGCATCTGCGGAGAGGCCCCGGCCAATTATCCCGAGATCGCGCGCTATTTGGCGCAGCTCGGCATCGACTCCATCAGTGTCAATCCCTCGAGCATCCTGCGCACCATGCAGGTTGTCAGCGACGCGGAAAGCGCCGCTGTGACGCTTGACGGTTAGGCGGAAGGACGCCTTAGTGGGCGTCGCGATGGCGAAAGCGTCGAAAAATAAAGGCAGAATACAACGGATCATAGTGGCTACCGACGGGTCGGACAGCGCCGGCCGTGCGGTCGACGCCGCTGCGCGCGTGGCGAAGATCTGCGGCGCCGAGCTCATCATTGTGACAATCGGCGGCAGCGTCACGGGTGCCGAGTTGCGTCAACTCGCGAGCAAGAGTGGCGATCTCAGTAAGTCACTTCAAGCCGCGGCCGACAAAGTTCTGCGTCGCGCGAGTAGACGGGCCACGAGAGGCGGCGCGGCCAAGATCAAGCTGCAAACCGGCTGGGGCGATCCGGCGGAAGCGATCATCGACCTCACAAGAAGCCTGAAGGTCGATCTGTTGGTGGTCGGACGGCGCGGGCAAAGCCGGCTCTCCGGCCTGCTACTTGGTAGCGTTTCGCAGAAGCTCGCAAACCGCTCGCCCTGTCTCGTAATAGTCGTTCCTTAGAGGCTGCCCAGCTACGCGGCGATTGCGCAGAGCAAGCTCGCGATGTGCCCTTCGTCCTACATCGGCAAGAGTAAACGCTTAACGCCGTCCCTGTGATACGTCGGCGCGCGCGCTTTTGATAGTCGCGTTCGCTTGCGCCGCGAAATAGGCCAGCGGCCTTTTGAGTTCAATTTCGTTGGAGAACTTTCCGGCAAGATCGGCGTCGTAAGCTTCGTGGATTTTCTGGCCGACAATGTTGAAGCGGAAGCGCTGCGGCTGCTCGAATATTTCGACCACCATTAGTCGGTCTTCCAGATCAGGCAGCTTCGGCAGTTCAAAATCGCGGGCGAACGGCATCTTGTTGTCCGCGTGCTTAAGTCCGCTCCAGTACGCGTTGACACGTGCAAGGTCGGCGGCGGGCGTGGTAGGCAGCGCGAATGGGGCATATCCGGCTCCAGACTGTCGCGGGTAACCAGCGCACCGTGGCAGGCTTGTACGGATCAATCGTCCGAATACTATGCGGTCCTGTTGCAACTAACTCGTGAGACAATGCACCCTTTTCGCCATGCCGCGGAGATTTTCGAAAACAGGAAGCTCCTTGCGCGCTTCTGGCACTCGGCCTCGAAATTCTGGCGGATCGGCGCGTCGCGCGGGCCTGCCCTCGCAGGGTTTCTGATCGTGATCGTCCTGCTGCAGCTCCTCATTCAGGTGCTGCTCAATATATGGAACCGCAATTTTTTCGACGCGGTCGAGCGGCGCGATGGCGCCGCGTTGCTGTTTCAGGCAGAGATCTTTGTGCCGCTGGCGCTGACCAGCATCCTGTTGCAGGCGGCCTCGGTGTGGGGCCGCATGACGACGCAGCGCAGCTGGCGCGAATTCATGACGCGCAACGTCATCGAGAAATGGCTCACCAATGACCGCTTTCGCCAGCTCGGCCATCTGACAAAAGGGACGGAGAATCCCGAATACCGCATCGCTGTCGACGTGCGCATAGCAACCGACGCGCCCGTCGATCTCACGCTCGCTCTGTTTTCGTCCGTGCTCACCTCCTTCACGTTCTTCGGCGTGCTGTGGAGTATCGGCGGCGGCGTCGACGTTCCCGCGTTCGGTACAGTGATCACCATTCCCGGCTATCTCGTGTTCGGCGTCATCATCTATTCGACCGCCGTAACGGCCCTGATGATTTTCTTCGGCCATCACCTAACTGGCGTCATCGAGCGTTCGAACCAGGCGGAGGCCGAGTTGCGCGCTGCGGTCGATGCTTTCCGTGAGGCGAATGGACAGTCCAAGCGTCCGCCGACAACCACACTGCGGCAAACGTTGCAACTCAAGTTGCAGGCGGTGCTGCTGTGGTGGCGCGAACTATGCTGGCAGCTCGTGCGCACGACGTTAGTTTCGCAAGGGAACGTACTGTTTGCGCCGGTCGTGGCGTCGTTTCTGTGCGTGCCAAAATATCTGAGCGGCGCAATGACGTTGGGCGAGCTGACACAGTCGGCCGCTGCGTTTGTTGTCGTGCAAACGGCGTTCAATTGGCTGGTGGACAATTACGGCCGCCTTGCCGACTGGCAGTCCTCGGCACACCGCGTCGCGACGCTGCTCCTGACGCTCGATGAACTGGAAGAAAAAGAAAGCATCGCCACCGGCACACGCAATCACTCAGACCACGGCAATCGTTAGAACCCATGGCAACCAGTCAAGCAGCCGCAATCACGACTTGCGGCGCTAGCCGCGCCACTTCAGCCGGACGGCTGAGTTCGGTACCCTCGTGAATGAGCGCAGCAGAACCCGCGGCAACCGCCAGCCGGAACGCATCTACAATCGGCTCGTTTTTCGCCAGGCTGTAGACTAGGGCACCGAGAAAACTGTCTCCGGCACCGACCGAGTTGACGGTTTTGACCGGCAATGCCTGTGCACGGAGCGCCTGGTCACCGGTGACGAGCAGTGCGCCGAGGTGCCCTAGCGAGAGTGCGACAATCTTCGCGTTGCTCGCCCCGATCAATCGGCGTGCGGCAGCAACGCGCGCGGCATCACTATCGAGCTGGCCGCCGGTCAGCTCACACATTTCGCGCAGGTTCGGCTTTATCAGGTCGACGCCAGCCTCGACCGCTGCTTTCAGCGGCTGGCCGGACGTGTCGAGGAAAAATTTGGCGCCGGCCTTGTGCGCTGCGGTTGCTGCCTGCGCGTAGAAGTCCTTCGGGACGCCCGGCGGAAGGCTGCCGCTCGCGACGACGATCGCCGGCGCCGTGGCAGCGAGCGCGTCAAGACACCGCTTCCATTCGCTTTCGCGCAGCGGCTCGCCAGGCAGGACGAAACGGAATTGCTTGGCCGTTGTTCGCTCATTGACCGAGAAATTCTCGCGCGTTTCTGCAGCAACCTCGATATAGCGCGCGGCAATGCCTTCCTTCTCGATGAGGCTGCGCAGCAGGTGGCCGGTGAATCCGCCGATGGTGACAATCGCTTCGACATCACCGCCGAAACGCCTCACCACCCGCGCAACGTTTACGCCACCGCCGCCGGCATCGCGTCGATATAGGGCGCAGCGCAGCTTCGCGGACGGAAGCACGCGCTCGACCGACGTGGAGAGATCGAGCGCGGGATTGACGGTGAGCGTGACGATCTTTGCCAGGGTGCCTCGCTATGCGCTCCAGCCGCGCCGTGCAGCGAGCGCGTGCAGCCCGAGAAAGGCCGGATCGTCGTGCAATATGAGATAGACCGGAATCTGGGCAACGTATGGGCTCATCCGGCCCTTGGCGTCAAAGCGCGCGCGAAACTGCGATTGCGGCAGGTATTTGCGCAGGTGCTTGGGGATGCCGCCGGCAAGATAGACGCCGCCCGCGGCGCCGAAGCTCAACGCCAGATTGCCTGCTGCTTCACCGAGCATGTCGCAGAACATGTCGACCGCAGCGCGACTTACCGCGCAAGTGTCGGCGGCAGCGGCCTGCATGATCTCGGGAGCCTTTCGCTCCGCCACGCGCTTGCCGTCGACCGCGGAAATGGCGCCATAGAGATTTTCGAGACCTTGGCCGGAGAGAACACGCTCGACCGACACGTGTCCGAACTCCTTGCGCAGGAGCGCGATGATCGCATCCTCGCGCGCGGAACCACCCGGCATGGTCGCATGACCGCCTTCACCATGCAGCACGAAGCCGCCCGCGCGCGGCACGTAAGCGGCAACGCCGAAACCGGTTCCCGGCCCAATCGCCAGCATCGGTGCATCTGGCTGCGCCGCGCCACCTCCGTGCTGCATGAGGTCTTTCGCTTTCAGCGCCAGCAGCGACCAGGCTACCGCTTCGAAATCGTTAATGAGGTGTACGTCGGTAAAGCCGAAGCGCGCCCGCAACTCCTTCCCGTCGACCACCCAATCATTGTTGGTAAGTCGGCAATACTCGCCATCCACCACGCCGGCGACGTCGAACAAAATGCGGTGCGCAGCTTTCGTCTCAGGCTGTCGCGCCAGAAAAGCTGCGAGTGCATCAGCGAACTGTGTGTGATCGGCAACCGCCATGTGCTCAACTTGCGTGACCTCGCCACGGCTTAGCATCGCAAAACGCACATTGGTCCCGCCGATGTCGGCCAGCACCAGGTCGCCTGAGCTGCGTGGCTGTTGCATCATCGCGCCCGTGCCGCCTTGATAAGGTTGCGGTACCATTCAAACGAGGCCTTTGGAATGCGCCGCTGCGTCGGATAGTCGACGTAAACAAGGCCGAACCGCACACTGTAGCCGGCGTCCCATTCGAAATTGTCGAGCAGAGACCAGACGAAATAGCCGCGCACATCGGCGCCGCGCGAAACCGCGTCGTTCATTGCATTGATATAGGCGCGCAGGAATTCGATGCGTTTCTCGTCGTTCACGGCGCCGCGCGCGTCGGGCTCATCGTATCCGCCCATACCGTTTTCGGTGATATAGATCGGCAACTTGTAACGCTGGGTCAGTTCGACGAGCGTGTCGCCGAACGCCTGCGGCATGATCGGCCAGTTGATTGGCGTAAGCTTGGTCCCTTCCGGCCGGTCGCCGAAACCGAAGCCAACAATTTCCTTGTCGTCTGCTTTGACGAACACCGGGCTATAGTGATTGAAGCCGAACCAGTCCATCGGGCGGTGGATGCGCTCGAGATCGCCTGCCTGCATGTGCGGCGTGATTTTTTCCAGCAGGTACGGCGGATACGTGCCGAGACATTGCGGGTCGGTATAGGCCTTGTTCCAGTAGAGGTCGGCTCGTGCGGCTGCCCGCGCGTCTGCCGGCGAGGACGGCAGGCATGGCTGATAATTGTGGATGGCCGCGAGGGACGCATTCGGCACATTCGCACGCAACGCATCGATCGCCGCTCCGTGGGCTAGATTTACGTGATGAATGCTGCGATGCAATGCATCGGCATTGGCCGTCGCGCGTTGATTGCCGAAGCCGAGCCCAAATAGAATGAAGATCGACGGCTCGTTGAAGGTCGCGAAGCGCTTCACACGGTCGCCATATCGCCTGCCGATCAGCGCTGCGTAGTCGTGAAACCAACCGACAATATTGCGCGTGGTCCAGCCGCCGAGATCGTCGAGTGCCTGCGGCAGATCCCAATGATAGAGACAGATCCAAGGCTCGATGCCAGCCAAAAGCAATTCGTCGATGAGCCGGTCATAGAATGCGAGGCCCAATTCATTCGGCGCGCCGCGTCCTTGCGGCAGCGCGCGCGGCCAGGCGACCGAAAAGCGATAAGCGTTCACGCCGAGCTTCTGCATCAGTGCGATATCTTCGCCATAGCGGTGATAGTGGTCGCAGGCGATGTCGCCGGTGTCGTCGTTCTTGATCTTGCCCCGGTGGCTGTACGTGTCCCACACGCTCAAGCCGCGGCCATCCTCGTGCGCCGCGCCCTCGATCTGATAGCTCGAAGTGGATACGCCCCAGATGAAGTCGCGGGCTAGCCTCTCAATCGGGAACGCGCCGGCGGCCAAGGGCTTCTTTCCTCTCTGTCTCATTGGCGCGGTTAGGCTAGGCTACGCGTGGATCGTTCTTATTGAGACAAATCAAGATGTTAGCGTGTCGTTGCGGCAACGTGTCGGCAGGTTCGCCCAGGAAATGACAAAAGCGCAAATGGTACGAACTCGGTGGGGCGGTATTGCCGACGGCGCGCAAAAGCCAAGCGGGTTTTTCCGCGTGGCCGAGCGCGGCGGCATTTTTTGGCTGGTCGATCCCGACGGCGGGCAGTTTCTCTCGAAGGGGATCAACACAGTGCGCTTCGATCAGGACAAGATCCAGAACAGCGGGCGCATTCCCTATGCTGAAAACTGCGCGCGGAAGTATGGCAGCGAGGATGCGTGGCGGCGCGCCGCCGCTGCGCGCATTGTTGCCTGGGGCTTTAATACGCTCGGCTCCTGGTCGGACGAGGCCGTGGCGAAGGCTGCGCCCGTGCTGCTCGCGCTCACGCCCAATCTCGATCTTGGAATGTCGTTTGCTTGGCAGACGAATGACACGTCGAAAGACAAACTGCGTCAGGATTTCCCCGACGTGTTCGACCCGGATTTCGAACGGCACGTGCGTAAGCGCGCTGCCGCAATGTGTGCGCCGCGACGCAACGATGCAAATATCATCGGCTGGTTCGTCGACAACGAACTGCGCTGGGGACCGGACTGGCGCGGTGAAGACGAACTGCTCACTCTGTTTCTGTCGCTTACCCCGGGAACGCCAGGCCGCAACGGGGCGCTTGCCTTCCTACGCGCGCGTTACGGCGATTTCGCAAAATTCGATGCGGCATGGCACAGTGCGGCGGGCGACTGGCAGAGCCTTGCCGCGCTCACTCATGTCGAACCACCCTACCGCCGCACGCCGTCCTACGCGCGCAACGACCGGGATGAACAGGGAGCAAATCGCGAAAGTCCCGGCCGCGCATCGTACGCTGCCGATTGCGATGCGTTTGCCGATGAGATTGCCGAACGCTATTTCTCTTTGACGACGGCGTCGATCAAAGCCGCCGATCCAAACCATCTCGTGCTCGGCGCCCGATTCGCCTATCCGCCGCGGCACGGCATCGTCGAGGCCTGCGGCCGACGCGCCGATGTGCTTTCGTTCAACTGCTACGGCGATGACCCTGAGAAAAACATCGACACCTACGCTGTCGTTGGCAAGCCGTGCCTGATCGGCGAATTCTCCTTCCGCGCAATGGACTCTGGCCTGCCAAACACCAACGGCGCTGGGCCGGTAGTGACCACCCAAGACGTGCGTGCAGCTGCCTTCCGCCGTTACGTGACATCTGCGCTGCGCAAGCCCTCCGTCGTCGGCTATCACTGGTTCGAGCATGCTGACCAGCCAGTCGAAGGCCGCTTTGACGGCGAGAATTCGAATTTCGGAACGGTGACGATTCGTGACGAAGTTTATGAGCTCCTCACGAATGCGATGACCAGCATGAACGCCGAGGCGGAGCAAGTCCACACCGCTGTTACGGTGACGGCATGAGCAATCCGGCCAAGATTGTCTTTCTCGGTGCGACCAGCATGTCGTTCGGCTTGAACATGCTACGCGACGTATTCAGCGCGGACGAACTACGCGGCTGTACGCTCACTTTGGTTGGCCGCCATCTCGACACGCTGTCAAAAGTCGCCACGCTCGCGAAACTGCTAAACACAAAATCTCGCGCCGGCCTTATCATCGAGCAGACCACCGACCGCCGCGCGGCGCTGAACGGCGCAAGCTTTGTCGTCAACGCGACCGCCATTGACCGCACCCGGTTGTGGAAGCTCGATTTCGAAATTCCACGAAAATACGGCATCCGCCACACGCTCGGTGAAAATGGCGGCCCCGGCGGCCTGTTCTTCACGCTGCGCACACTGCCGCTCGTCTTCGATATTGTGCGCGACATGGAGCAGCTGTGTCCGAAGGCGCTATTCATCAATTTCTCCAATCCGGAAAGTCGCATCGTGCTCGCGCTCGGCAAGTACAGCCGGATTAGGGCACTCGGCCTCTGCCACGGGATCTTCATGGGCCAAGGCGCAGTGGCCGACATTATGGGATTGCCCTACGAGCAGGTGGAAGTTGCGGGCTCCGGCATCAATCACTTCCAGTGTCTGCTGACGATTCGAGACCGCGACACTGGCGAGGACCTCTATCCGCGGCTACGCGCGCGAGAAAAAAATCTTAATCCGGCTTACCTCCCGTTGACGCGCCGTCTATTCCGCAGCTTCGGGTACTGGTTCACGTGCAGCGACGACCATCTCGGCGAATATCTCGCCTACGGCTGGGAAGCGGGCGAGCAGGGCTACGATTTTGCCGCCGACGAGCGCGGGCGCGCGCACTTTGCGCGCACGCTCGAAGGCGTGCTCGCCGGCGCCCCGCTGCCCCCTGATTGGCTGACGCCGTCCGGCGAACGCGGCGCGGCGGTGATCGGCGGGATTATTCACGACAAGAAACGTGCGGTCGAATCCGGCATCGTTCCCAATCGTGGAACCATTCCCAATCTGCCGCACGATGCAGCGGTCGAAGTGCCCATCATGGTTGACGCCGGCGGCGTCCATCCGGTCTCGCTTGGGCCGCTGCCCGATCCGGTCGCCAAGCTCCTGATGATGCCGGTGAACGTGCAGGATCTTGCAGTCGAAGCCGCGGTGCGTGCCTCGAAGGAGATCGCCTTGCAGGCACTCCTGATCGATCCTGTGGTGAATTCCGCCGTCGCTGCCGAAAAGCTGCTCGACGAATTGTGGGAGATCAACCGGCCTTACATCCGGCCGTGCATTTGAGCGGATCGGTCGGACAGACGATCAGTGCCACTCACCGACCCAGAACAACTCGTCGGCCGGCGAACAGCTTCTACATTAGCTCCGCATCGGGGTAGTGGTTTATGTCTGAGTTCACAAAAAAAGGCCGGTCGACGAGTTCACGCGCAAGTGCCTTGAGATCGGCCCTCGTTGCGTATCGGGTCAATGCCACCCGGTGTCATCGAGACTTTGGCTGATGCCATGTTGTTGAAGGGAAGCCGGGCTAGATCCGCTCGCACAATGGGTCCGAGACGTCGCCAAAGGGCTGCGGCACAGGATACAGCTTGTTTTCTTGATGGGGGTCAATGCGATCTCTGGCGCACAGTGGCTTATTTCTTTTATTCAAATTGAACGTTGCGGGGGGGAGTGGCCTGAACCGCTTCATCCAAAAAACGAATATGCTTGTCGGGAGAACTGCCGGCCGGAGTGACCTGGCACCCGACCTGCCACCTCATCTCACTAAGCTCGGCATCGTTAGTTTTCTCACGGCAATGTCATCCGCGATGGTGTATGGCGTATTGCCGATCTTCCTTGTGCGAGTACTTGGGATAACCACTGCCTCCGTCGGCCTGATTGAAGGTGCCGCTGAAGGCGGCATGGCGCTGGCCCGAATTTTATCTGGATTGGCGAGCGACCGGCTCGGCCGTCGCAAGCCGCTACTTCTGCTTGGTTACGCCGTATCCGCTCTGAATAAGCTTTTGTTTCCGCTGGCTACTGGGATGTCCATGATCCTTGCCGCGCGGATGATTGATCGCATTGGCAAAGGGTTGCGCGATGCACCGCGCGACGCGTTCATGACCGACCTCACGCCGGCACGAGTGCGGGGATCAGGTTTTGGCTTGCGCCTTGCTTTTTACACTATGGGCTACGTTGCTGGCCCGCTGCTCGCAATGGCGGTCATGGAGGTGAGCGGAGACAATTTCCGATTGGTGTTCTGGATCGCGGTCATCCCGGCTGCGCTCGCGATTGTTGTTCTGGTGCTGGGCATTCAGGAGATACCGCCGCGGAGCTTTGCCCCGCGCCCACTAAAGCTGCGCCGCCATGAGTTGTCGCGCTTCGCAGCGCCTTTCTGGCGGGCGATCGCGGTCGCAAGCCTGCTGTCGCTGGCGCGGTTTAGCCACGCGTTTCTTCTTCTGAAGGCGCATGGAGCCGGGCTCGATTCAGCCTATGTCCCGCTCGTCTTGATCCTGATGCACTTGGTTTATGCCGCCGCGGCCTATCCATTCGGCGTGCTTGCCGACCGTATTGATCGGCACCGGCAGCTCATGCTTGGCGCCGGCGTGCTCATCTTTGCCGATATCGTGCTGGCCTCCGCAGCCGGGCCCTGGGTCGTCATGATCGGCGCCGGTTTCTGGGGCTTACAGTTTGCAGTGACTCAGGGCCTACTCGCGGCTGCGATCGCTGACTCCGCACCCGCCGAACTGCGTGGCACCGCGTTCGGTATTTTCGATTTTGCGGTCGGCACAGCGAGCTTCATCGCGAGTGCGGCCGCAGGCGCGTTGTGGGTAGCCTTCGGGCCAGAATGGACCTTCGCGGTCAGCGCGGCAGCTGGGCTCGTTGCCATGTTTGTTTCGGCAGTGCGGCCTGGGAGCGGGGCTTCAGCAAGTGCTCGTGTTTTTGTCGCACTGAAGATGAAATCCGAGCTCGCGGAAGAGCTTGCCGGATTGAGTGCGGGCGTGGAGAAGTTCGGGGTTCGTCGCATCCCCGCGAGCGACATCCATCTCACGATCGTGCCGCCGTGGAACGAGACGTCGATCTCCGATGCTGTCGTTAAGCTGAGCCGGGCCGCAGCTGCTCATGCGCCATTCGAGTTGAAATTCCGCCGAGTCTGCTACGGTCCCGAGCGGCGTCATCCCCGGCTGCTATGGGTGGAATGCAAGGCAAGCAGCGAGCTCGTTGCGCTACGTAATGACTTGCTAATGGCATTCGAGGTCACAAACGATCGTCAATTCCGGCCGCACGTGACTCTGGGTCGGGTACGCAGGCTCAGCGCATCTCTGTCCAGAAATCACTCGATCAAACACGATCTGGCTCTCTCACAGCAAGTCAGCTCAGTAGAATTGATGCAATCGCCGCCGCAGGGCGCTAGGGGCTATACTGTACTCGCGTCGGTGCCACTCGCAGGATCGGCGGTCCCTTGAAGAGTTTCGAGCGGCCACTCGTTCTTTGGCCGGCGGAGTTGTTCGATCACTCTTTGGCCTGGTATCTGCCTGATGTGAGTCAAAGACTCGGATCGAATGTCTGTTAGCCTCTAACTATGCCCGTTCAGAATGCTGAAATCGCGGCGATGTTCGATCAGGCTGCGGACCTGTTGGAGATCGAGGGCGAGAACCAGTTTCGCGTCCGCGCTTACCGACGCGCTGCGCGCACGATCGAAGGCCTGCCGCAAAACGTAAGGAGCCTTATCGCTGCGCACGAGGACCTGTCCGAGTTGCCCGGCATCGGCAAGGACTTGGCCGGCAAGATCGAGAATATTGTCAGCAGCGGGCACTTCGATCTGCTCGACAAACTGAAGAAAGAGCTGCCCGGCGACCTCGGCGAAATGGCCAGCCTGCCTGGTTTGGGGCCGAAGCGGATCAAGCTGCTCTACGACAAAGTCAAAGTGCGCACGCTCGACGATCTGCGCAAAGCGATTCAGAAGGGCAAGCTGCGCGGCCTGCACGGCTTCGGGCCGGTGATCGAGCAAAAACTAGCTGCCGCGCTGGAGAAACCCGCTCCCGAAAAGCGCTTCCGACTGGCCACGGCTGAGGCCGAAGCAGAGGCGCTCGTCAATTTCCTCCAGGATAAGGGTCGTGTGGTGGTGGCCGGCAGCTATCGCCGCCGGCGTGAGACGGTGGGCGATCTGGACATTCTGGCCACTTCGAAGCACGCGGCCACCGTTTGCGACAAGCTTGCGATATACGAAAATGTCGAGAAGGTGCTGGCGCACGGGCCAACACGGACGACGGTCGTCCTGCGTTCCGGCATCCAGGTCGATCTGCGCGCCGTGTCAGAAGAAAGCTATGGCGCAGCCTTGCTCTATTTCACCGGCTCCAAGGCGCACAACATCGCCTTGCGCGGGCTCGCCGTTAAGCGCAAATGGAAGCTCAGTGAATACGGTCTGTTTTCCGGCAAGCGGCGGATCGCCGGTGCAACAGAAGAGGAGGTCTACAAAAAGCTTGGACTTGCTTACATCCCGCCTGAAATGCGCGAGGACCGCGGCGAAATAGCGCTTGCTCAGAAGGGCGCGCTGCCGCGCCTGATCGCGATTGATGATATCCGTGGCGATTTGCACGTCCACTCCGACTGGACCGACGGTACGGCGCCACTTTCCGACATGGTCACTGCTGCGCAGGCGCGCGGCTACAGCTATATGGCCCTAACCGACCATTCGCGGCGGCAAGCAATGTCGCATGGACTCGATCCGGCCAAGATCGCCCGTCAGTGCCGCGAAGTCGATAAGCTCAATGCCAAGCTGAAAGGCTTCACCATCCTAAAAGGGATCGAGGTCGACATCCTGAAGGATGGCAAGCTTGATCTGCCGGATACGGCGTTAGCGGAGCTCGATGTTGTCATCGCATCCGTGCATTCGTTTTTCGATCTGTCCTCCGACGAGCAGACAGCCCGCATCCTCCGTGCGATGCAGAACCCGTGCGTGTCGATCATCGGTCATCCGACCGGAAGGCTGATCGGCGAACGCGAACCTTACGCCGTGGACATGGATCGGATCACCTCGGCCGCGCGCAACTTGAACTGCTGTCTTGAGATCAATGCCGAGCCCGATCGGCTGGATCTCAACGACTTACACGCGCATATGGCCAAATCAAAAGACGTGAAAATCGCCATTTCGACTGACGCGCACTCGGTGAATGCGTTTGCCTACATGCGCTATGGCGTTGACCAGGCTCGGCGCGCTTGGCTGACCGCTGCCGACGTGATCAACACGCGCCCGCTGACAGAACTGCGCAAGCTGCTGAAGCGTTGAAAACGCAGTTTTTTTGCTTGCGCCAAATCAATGCGATTTTTGACGGAGTTGAGAAAGCTAGATCGGTTTAAGATGGGAGTAGGTCATGGAAACACCGGTCGAAATCGATTTCCAAGGCATGCCGGCGCAGCCATCAATTCGCGATGCGATTGCTAAGCACATCGACGAGCTCGAACGGCGGTTCGGGCGCATCACGGCCGGTCGCGTCGTCGTCAAAGCACCTGGTACGCATCACCGTATCGGACTTTACGAGATCAACATCCGGCTGGCTCTTCCGGATGGTCATGACGTCAACGTCGGGCGGACGCCGAAAGAGGACGAGCGCCAATCCGATTTGAAATTCGCAATCAACGATGCATTCAAGCACGCCCGCCGTCAGTTGCAAGATGAAGTGCGCCGGATGCAGGGACAGGTAAAGCAGCATGAACATGAGCCCGCTGCCCTGGTCGCGCGGATCGATCCGTCCGGCGAGTTCGGCTTCCTCGAAACCAGCGATGGCCGCGAGATTTACTTTCATCGCAACAGTGTGATCGGCGGCGTGCCATTGAAACAAGGCGCGCGCGTCACGTTTGTCGAGGAGGCGGGCGACAAAGGCTCGCAGGCGAGCGCGGTCAAGTTGATGGGTAAACACAGTTTGCGAATCTAATGACGTCTGGCGCTCTAGGAAGCACGGCTCGCTGGGAACACTTCCCGCACGAGGCAGATGTCGGCGTGCGCGGGCTCGGGGCCACTCCGGCTGAAGCGTTCGAGCAAGCAGCACTTGCTCTGACTGCGATCGTGACAGATGCGCGGATTGAGCCGAGGAGCAAAGTTGAGATCGATGCAGAAGCTCCCGACCTGGAAATTCTGCTGGCTGAATGGCTCAATTTGATCATCTACGAAATGGCAGTCCGCAAGATGCTGTTTTCGCGGTTCGAGGTCCGTATCGCAGGCACGCGATTAAGGGCGACCGCCTGGGGTGAGCCGATCGATGTTGAGCGGCATGCGCCCGCCTGCGAGCCGAAGGGTGCGACTTATACGGCCTTGAAGGTCGCCCAGGACGAAAAGGGGACCTGGTCGGCCGGCTGCGTCGTTGACGTGTAGCGGAGACGGCGATGGATCCCGCTCGTTTCACTCGGTTGGACGAGACGGCCTGGCGCATTGAGCCGGAGGGCGCGATGCGCGTTCCCGCGATCATCTATGCGGATGAAAGCTTGATCCGCGAGATGGACGACAAAGTCTACGTGCAAGCGGCCAATGTCGCCACACTGCCCGGTATTGTACAGGCGTCCTACGCCATGCCCGATGCGCACTGGGGTTACGGCTTTCCGATCGGCGGCGTGGCAGCCTTCGATCCGGAGCAGGGCGGGGTGATCTCGGCGGGGGGAGTTGGGTTCGATATCTCCTGCGGCGTGCGCACGATGCTGACCGGCCTCAGTGTGTCCGATGTTCTTCCACTCCAGAAGCAGCTTGCAGACTCGTTGTTTCAGCAAATTCCGGCCGGACTGGGCAGCAAAGGTGCGATCACGCTCGACGCCTTCGATATGGATGCGATGCTTTCAGGCGGCGCCCGCTGGGCGATTGCCCGGGGCTGGGGCGAACCGCGCGATCTCGATCGCATAGAAGAGGGCGGACAAATGCTCCGGGCCCAGCCCGAGCAAGTTTCTGACAGAGCGAGAGAGCGTCAGCGCAAGGAAATGGGCACGCTCGGTTCCGGCAATCATTATCTCGAAGTGCAGGCGGTCGTCGAGATCTTCGACGCGGGTGCGGCGAAGGTCTACAGAATCGATAAGGGCGACGTGGTCGTGACTATTCACTGTGGCTCACGTGGCCTCGGCCATCAAATCGGTACCGAGTATCTGCGCGAGATGGCAGTCGCGGCAAAAGAGCACGGCATCGAACTGCCAGATCGCGAGCTCGCCTGCGCGCCAATCAAATCCGGTATTGGGCAACGGTACCTCGGAGCGATGCGGGCCGCGATCAATTGCGCGCTGGCCAATCGCGAGATCCTCGGGCATCTCGTACGACGTGTATTCGCACACTTCTTCCCGGACCATCGAATGGACCTGCTGTTCGATGTGTCTCACAATACCTGCAAGGTCGAGACGCATGAGGTGACCGGAAAGCGGCGTGAGCTGTTCGTCCACCGCAAGGGTGCCACGCGTGCGTTTGGTCCTGGACATCCCAGCCTGCCCGAGGCACTGCGCTCAGTCGGCCAGCCGGTGCTGATTGGCGGCAGCATGGGCACCGGCTCGTATATTTTGGCGGGTGCAGCAACTGGCGAGCAGAAGGCCTTTTCGTCCGCCTGCCACGGCGCCGGGCGCGCGATGTCACGGCACGCGGCGCTTAGGCAATGGAGCGGGCGCAGGATTCAGGACGACCTGGCCGTCCAGGGGATCCTGGTGCGCAGCCCGTCGACCCGCGGCATCGCGGAAGAGGCGCCCGGCGCCTACAAGGACGTCGGCGCCGTTGTTGCCGCGGCCGAGCGGGCGGGCCTCGCGCGCCGAGTTGCGCGCTTGCGGCCACTGATATGTGTCAAAGGCTAGATCGTATCGTGGGTCTGAACGGGCGCGCTCGAGTCGTCAGGCACATTTTTCGCCAGTTCTTCTAGCCAGAGGTCGGCACGCGCGTCGGAAGGTGCGCGCCAGTCACTGCGCGGCGACAACGACCCGCCAGACGAGATTTTCGGTCCGTTGGGTAATGCCGAGCGTTTGAATTGGTTCGCGAAGAAGCGCGTGAGAAAAACCGCCAACCACTCCCGAATTTCGTTCAATGTGTAGGCCTTCCGCTGATTATCTGGGATGTCCACTGGCCAGACGCCGCAGTTGGCGTCAGCCCAGGCGTGATGCGCGAGAAACGCGATCTTGGAGGGTCGGAATCCATAACGCGTTAGATAGAACAGATTGAAATCTTGGAGCGCGTATGGACCGATCGTCCGTTCGCTTGATTGAATCGCCTCATTCGCGCTAGGTGGCACCAGCTCAGGCGAGATTTCAGTGGCAAGGATGGCGTGAAGCACGCGTACGGTTGCCTCGTCCACCTGTTTGGAGTCGGCGACAAACCGGATGAGATGTTGAACCAAGGTCTTCGCTACGGACGCATTAACATTATAATGTGACATCTGGTCGCCTACGCCATAAGTGCACCAGCCTAGCGCAAGCTCGGAGAGATCGCCGGTGCCGACTACCAGAGCGTGTTTCTGATTGGCCAGCCGAAACAGATAATCTGTCCGCAATCCGGCCTGCACGTTTTCAAAGGTGGTGTCGTAGACCTGCTCAGCGCGTACGAAAGGATGATTGATATCCTTCAACAGCTGCTGCGCCGCCGGACGGATATCAATTTCGGCACCGCTGACTCCGAGTGCCTGCATCAGCGCCCATGCATTGCGCTTGGTGTATTCAGAAGTGGCAAAGCCGGGCAACGTATAGGCGCACACGTTCGTGCGCGGTAAGTTTAGCCAATCCATCGCTCGCGCGGCGACGATCAGCGCCTGTGTCGAGTCGAGACCTCCGGAAACGCCGACGACCGCGCGGTCGACCTTGGCGGCTTTGAGCCGCATCGCCAGGCCCTGAACCTGGATATTGTAGGCTTCGTAACAGTGCTCGCGTAGTTTCGTCGGATCTGCCGGCACATAGGGGAACCGGTCCACCTTGCGCCGGAGCGTGGTCGGTTCCTCGGGTGCATTAAGAACAAATCTGATGTTTTGGAATACCGCGGCTCGCTTCGATTCCTGATCCGCACAATCGCGAAACGTGTTGAATCGCATGCGCTCCTGACGAATGCGCCCGAGATCGATGTCCGCTGTGATCAGTGTCGAACCGTGAGGAAACCGATCGCTCTCGATAAGCTCATCTCCGCATTCGAAAATCGCAGCTTGGCCATCCCAGGCGAGATCTGTCGTTGATTCGCCAAGGCCCGCAGCGGAATAGACGTAGGCCGCGATCGCGCGCTGCGACTGGCTCGCGCAGAGGAGGCGCCGTGTGTCGGGCTTGCCGATAACGACGTTGCTCGCCGACAGATTGAGCAGTACCTCGGCTCCGGCCAGTGCCGCATCGGTCGACGGCGGAAGTGGAGCCCAGAAGTCTTCGCAAATCTCAATGTGGAAAGCGAAAGGCACCGATCCAATCGAACGAAACAGAAGATCTACGCCGAACGGCGCATCTTGGCCGCAGAGCCGCAAGTATCGCTGACGGATACCGGCGCCCGAGGTGAAGTGCCGACGCTCGTAGAATTCACGATAATTTGGCAGGTAAGTTTTTGGTACGACGCCGAGAATCCTGCCGCGATGCAGGGCGACAGCAGCGTTGAACAACCGGCCTTCGTGCCGCAGGGGAGCCCCAACGACGAAAACGGGGTAGAGCTGCTGCGAGCTCTCGATCAATTGCTCAATGCCTTTTTCGACGCCGTCGAGCAGAGCATCCTGGAAGAGTAGGTCGTCGATTGCGTATGATGATAGGCCGAGCTCGGGAAACAGCATCAGCGCGGCCTTGCGCGTATGTCCCTCGCGAGCCAACCGAATAGTCTCGTCGACATTGCTGATCGTATCGGCTACCTGTGTCCGAGGGGCACATGTGGCGATCCGAACGAAATCATGCGTGTACAGTGAATAAAATGCCGATGTCATCGATGAAGCTCACAAACTAACGGCAGATTTGGCCTAGACGGACCTCGAAGAGGAGAGAAGTTGCATCACATCACTTGCTACCAGTTCACCTACTTAATCTGAGAATTGAGAGTTGGCACACGGCGCTGCCCACTGAATTGGCAAGGCTAGGATGCGTCGCTTTTGATCGCCAAATTGGCGACATCAATATAATGTACCAGTTCGTTCCAATCCGAGCTGGTGCTGCCACGATTGGCGATGTGCTCGGCGACTGCCAGCACGCAACCGAGTTCGTCAAGCGGGTTGTGGGGCCGAGGCAAGGTGATCTCGCAAAATGACCTCTACTTCCTTGATAGCGATGTACTTCCTTGTGATTCGTTCACTCAGCTCCCTGGAGAGCAACACGTTGATCTTAATCAGAAGACGTCGAACGATCCGCCGAGTAGTGTTTTGCGGTATTTTTTGCTCATGAAGAGCGCGGCTGCTGCCCGAGAATGTGCATCAGGCGATCTTGAAGTTGACGTACGTCAAGGGAACAAACCCCAAGTTGGCACATCTCCATAGAGCTGAACTAGAGAGGTCTCACGTGGGCACCGATAATGGCGAAAAGGGTACGTCTGTTCAACCCTTGGCCGCCGGACAGCTCTACCGTGCGACTGATCTTGATCATCTGAAGTTTGCAACGACAGCTGAACTGGCCGCGCTCGACAGCCTTGTCGGTCAGGAGCGGGCCTTCGAAGCAATCCGGTTCGGCACCGGTGTCGACAGTCGCGGCTTCAATCTTTTCGTTATCGGCCCGCATGGTGCGCATATGCAGCAGGCGATCAAGGCTCTGCTTGTCGACGCGTGCTGCAATAAGCCTAAGCCACCCGATTGGGTCTACGTCCATAACTTCAAGAATGGAGGCCGCCCGGTCGCACTTGAGCTGCCTGCGGGCCGTGCACGTCAGTTTCACGATGCGATGCACAAACTCATCGATGATCTCAAGACCGCATTGCCTGCCGTCTTTCAGAGCGAGGATTATCAGACCAGGCGTGGTGCCATTGACGATTCATTCCAGAAGAAGCAGGGCGAGGCCTTCTCAGAATTGCAGGAAAAGACCAGCCGAGAGGGGATCGCACTGCTGCGTACTCCGCTCGGCTTTGCTCTCGCCCCCGCAAAGGACGGCAAGGTCGTGCCGCCGGATGAGTTCGAGACTTGGCCCGAAGACAAGCGGCGTGACGTTCAGCGTACGATCGAAGTTCTAGAAAAGGACCTCGAACATATCATCCATCAGATCCCGGAGTGGGACCGACAGCGACGCGACAAAATCCGCCAACTCAATCGCGACACGGCCAACTATGCCGTGAACTTGACGATTGAGGAAACCAAAACGGAATTCAAAGATATCCCGCGTGTCATCGAGCACATCGAGGCTGTACGCTCAGATCTCATCGAGAACGTCGCGCTGTTCGTGCTGAAGGGCGATACTGATGAGAACACAAGTGAATCGCTGACGGGTAGTCATTTCGACCGATATGAGGTCAACGTTCTGGTCTCGCAAGACAGCAGCCAGTCTGGAGCGCCGATCATCGAAGAACTGCACCCCACGATCGCCAATCTCATCGGTTGCATCGAGTACGTGTCAATTCGGGGGGCGCTGGTGACTAACTTCCGCCTGATCAAAGCGGGTGCGCTACACCGCGCCAATGGGGGTTTTTTGATGCTCGACGCACACAGCCTTCTGATGGAGCCGTTCAGTTGGGCAGCACTGAAGCGGGTGCTGCGACGCGGCGAGATCGCGATCGAAGACATTGCGCGATTTCTCGGCCTAACCAGCACGGTATCGCTTGAACCCGACCCCATTCCGCTCAGACTCAAAGTCGTCCTGTTTGGCGAGCGACTCTTGTATTTCTTGCTTGCCGCGCTCGATCCAGAGCTCGCTGAGCACTTCAAAGTGCTTGCCGATTTCGAAAACGACTTCAGCCGCACGCCCGAGAATGAAGCCCTGCTTGCCCGTCTTCTCGCCATGCTGGCGCAGCGCGATGGATTGCGAGCGCTCGATCGCGAGGCCGTGGGGCTCGTTATCGATCAGGCTGCCCGGCGGGCCGATCACGCCGGCAAGCTCTCGCTCATTTTGGAGCATCTGCGCGAGATTTTGATCGAAGCCGATTTCTGTGCTCGACAACAAAAACGCGAAGTCGTCTCGCGCGCTGATGTGCAGCAGGCGATCGACGCCAGGATCCGGCGCGCGGCACGGCTGCGGGATCGGGAGCAAGAGGTGATTCTGGACAAGGTCGCGCTGATCAGCACGGACGGCGCTCATGTCGGCCAGATCAACGGGCTTAGCGTCATCGAGCTCGGCGGCTTCACATTCGGGCGGCCGACCCGCATCACCTGCCAGGTGCGGCCTGGCAGCGGCAAGGTGGTCGATATCGAGCGGGAAGTGGAACTCGGCGGCCCGCTGCATTCCAAAGGCGTACTGATTCTCTCGGGCTTTCTTGCCGGGCGGTATGCGCTCGACACGCCGATGTCGTTGTTCGCGAGCCTGGTGTTCGAGCAGTCCTATGCTGGGGTCGAAGGCGATAGCGCCTCATCGGCCGAGCTCTACGCGTTGATTTCAGCGCTGGCCGACGTGCCGCTTCGGCAGGATCTTGCAGTAACAGGGTCGGTCAATCAACACGGCGAGGTGCAGGCGATCGGGGGCGTGAACGAGAAGATTGAGGGATTTTTTGATATCTGCTCAAAGCGCGGGCTGACCGGAATGCAAGGAGTGATCGTTCCGCAGTCCAACGTGCAACATTTGATGTTGCGCGCGGATGTAGTTGAAGCATGCAAGGCCGGTCGTTTCGCAGTTTACCCGGTGAGAACGATTGATGAGGGGATGACATTGCTGACCGGACTAACAGCCGGGATGAGGAGAGAGGATGGTTGCTACCCGTCAGACAGCGTCAATGCGAGGGTCGAGAATCGGCTGCGTTCGTTTGCCATGATCAGACGAAGCTTCATCAGCGAACCAGCGGGCGGAGCTGCAAAGCAAACATGACAACTCGGCGTCACAAATTCCGCCGCCTGGTGCTCGGCTTTCAGTCTGGTACGCCCGTAACAAGCGTGCAAGTGGCCGCCCGTTTGGCCGCTACGCTGCAACTCGACCTGCTCGGGCTGTTTCTCGCAGGGGGAGGTCTTCGTGAGCTCGCGGGCCTGCCATTCGTGCACGAGATCACTCTCACGGGAGGGCGGCGGCCCATCGATATCGAGCAGATATCAGGGGACATCGCTTTCCGTGCCCAAGAGCTGGAGCGGATGTTCGCCGCCGCGGTTGAAGGGCTGTCCATAGCAACGGAATTTCAGATATGGGGAGGTTCAGTCCAGGACAGCGTGGCAGAATTTTCGCGCACCGAAGACATCCTCGTGGTAAGCGAGCCGGAAAAACCGGCAGATCGGGCAGCCGCGCAATTCGCTTGGTTTCTTGAAGCGGCATACAGTTCTTCGGCCGCAGTACTGCTTGTACCTCCTGCCGTAATCCGGAGCAGCGGCTCCATCATGGCCATTGCCGCAACGGCGGATGATCCCAGCATTGCGGCGGCAGCACTTATTGCAGAAGCTACGAATGAACGGCTAATCATTGTGAATATTGGGCACGCGGGCGACACTGAAGCGATTCGTCAACACTCTGGAATATTAGGCGAAAACGTGAAGTGCATTGCTATGTCAATCGAACGACTGCGAGCCGACCTGATGTTTCAAGAAAGACTGATCGTGCTGACCCGTGGCGCTGGTTCCAAATCCACTGCTTTCGCAATTGCCTCCGAGCGTGAAGTTCCGGTGCTCATTGTGTAGTTTGGCCGCTGGTCTATCTAGTCCTCGAAGACGGGCGATTCGGGCTCCTTTTCCTCCGATACTCGTTCTACAGGCTCGCGTTCATCGTCTGGCAGTTCGTGTTCGATCTCCGTTGTCTCCTGCTCGATCAATCGGCCGGGCTCGTCGACACTAGGGTTGTCGGAGTAATGTTGCCGCTGTCGTGGACCATAACTTCGGTGCAGATCGATTGAAACTTGCGTGATGACCTCCCATCATCCGATGGCATTTGCCGGAACACGCGCTATCCCGAGACTGTGCATGAGATCGTGGGCGGCGCGCATTGATCTATCGACATCAATTCCGCGACAGGCATCCTCGATGACAATTGCTTCAAAGCCTTCGCGATGCGCGTCTTCGGCCGAATAGCGGACGCAAAAATCGAATGCGAGGCCTGCGAGGAAAATCCGCTTGAATCCGCGCTCGCGCAGATACCCGATCAGTCCCGTCGGAGTCTTGCGGTCGTTTTCGTAAAAGGCCGAATAAGAATCGATTGTCCGATGATAGCCTTTGCGCAGCACCAATTCGGCGTGCGGAATATGGAGATCGGGGCGGAACGCGGCGCCAGGCGTGTCCTGTATGCAATGGTCCGGCCATAAGGCTTGCGGCCCATAGGAAACCTCGATCGCTTGGTATGGCTGCGCTCCGGGATGCGAGGATGCAAACGAGAGATGACCGCGCGGATGCCAGTCCTGCGTCAGCACCACATGCGCGAAATTGGCCGCGAGCCGATTGACGGTCGCTACGATCTCATCGCCGCGCGGGACAGCCAACGCCCCGCCCGGGCAGAAGTCGTTCTGCACATCAACGACGAGCAAAATATCCGCTTCGCCAATGTTGAAGCGGTCGGTCATGACAAACCGTCGCTTCTGGCGATGCGCTCGTCCACTTCTGCTGCAAGCCGGACCAGCGCATCGGCTACCGCGACCCGATAATGAGCGTCCAGATCGAGTGCTCGCAACGCGGCCGGCAGGCGCTCCAGGTCACGCTCGGCGCGCGCGCGGATTTCGCTGAGCGGGTTGCTCGGCTGCAAGCGCTTGCCTTCGCGCATCACCGGTACGAGCAGCGGCTCGCCCGCTTGGGCATCGTCCTCCAATGACAGCACGTCACCCGCCATACGGCCGTTCGGATCGTACCGCCGCCAGACCTGCTTGCGTCCGGGCCACGTGGCTTTTCCAGCCGAGCGTTTGCGCCGAGCAAACCCGGCATATTCCTGAAGCTTGTAGGCGCAATCGAGCGCAGGCACGTCGGACGAGGTGGTCAGGCTGGTGCCGACGCCGAAGCCATCGATCGGCGCGCCTGTAATAATAATCTCTTTAATATTGTCTTCATCGAGGCCGCCACTGGCGAAAATAGTCACCGCGCCGAGGCCGCCGGCATCTAGAATCGTGCGCACGCGCTTTGACAATTCGATCAGATCGCCGCTGTCGAGTCGAACCGCTCGAAGCGTGATTCCTTGTGTGGCAAGGCGCGGTGCCAACGCGACGACGCGATGCGCGGCTTTTTCCGTGTCGTATGTGTCGAGTAGCAGGGTAAGATTTTTCGGCCGGGAGTGCGCGAAAGCCTCGAAGGCGGCGCTCTCGCTATCATGGGCCTCGATAAAGGAATGCGCCATCGTGCCGTAGACGGGAATCCCGAACTCATGCTCTGCCATCAGGGTGGCAGTACCGGCAAAGCCTGCAATGTAGCTCGCCCGCGCCGCCATCAGCCCGGCTTGTGCTTCGTGTGCGCGGCGCAGACCGAAATCGACCAGCAATTTGCCAGGGGCGGCGAGCGCTACGCGGGCGGCTTTCGAGGCAATGAGCGTCTGAAAATGCAAGATATTGATCAGGCGCGTTTCGACGAGCTGCGCCTGCTGCATCGGTGCGACGACACGCAGGATCGGCTCGTTTTCGAAGACGATTCGCCCCTCGGGGACGGCGTGGACCTCACCGGTAAAGCGAAAGCTTGCAAGGTGATCCAGTAGGCTGCACTCGAAACGTTCCGTTTGCGCCAGCCATTCGATCTCTTCGCTGGTGAAGTGAAGTGCTTCCAGAAAATCGATCGCTTGCTCAAGTCCTGCGGCGAGCAGAAAGCCGCGCCGCGGCGGAAGCTTGCGGACGAAAAATTCGAATACGGCTGTCTCGGTCTGACCATGATCGAGATAAGCCTGGATCATATTGAGATGATACAGGTCTGTAAGCAGCGGACTGGTCAGTGGATTCATCGCACTGGACTCCGGCCCGCGTATCGATGCGCGGGCTTGACGCTCAACCGCGCGATTCCTCCTCTTCGTCCGCCGTGAGGATTGTGACAATTTTCGAGGCGGTGCCCTTCAGCGGCTCCGCCGCGCCGAACACGTCGCGGTCACCGGACAGCCACATGGCGGCTTCTTCGAGTTCGGTCGTGCTCGGCTGCAACTCGACAACTGCAAGCAGCTTGTCGAGATCGAGATTGCCAAGAATAGCTTTGATCTCATCATGTGTCGCTGAGGGCATGGGCCACCTGTTCGATGCTCATCCGGACGCGTCGGCCTTGACCCGTGACTTGATCGGATGCCGAGCCAGCAGATCGATCACTTCAGAGTCGGAGACTTGACGGAAATCCTCATAGAAGAAGCCGATCGCGCCGAAATTCTCATAATCTTCCAAACAGACGACCTCGTCCGCTTCGGTACGCAAGTCGGGGAGGTTCTGCGTCGGCGCAACTGGCACGGCCAGCACGAGTTTGCGCGGTTGCCGCATCCGGATCGCGCGTAGTGCGGCGCGGGTAGTAGCTCCGGTCGCGATCCCGTCATCGACGATGATGACAGTCTGGCCCTTCAATTCGGGATGCGGGCGATCGCCAAGATAGAGTTTGCGCCTGCGCTCAATTTCGGCGAGTTCGTGATCGCGCGCGGTCGCGAACTCCGACTCTTCGATTCCCGCCGCGCTGATCACGTTTTCATTGCGCACGATCACCGGATCGCGGCCGTCCACGACGGCTCCCATCGCCAACTCCGGCTGAAACGGCACGCCGATCTTGCGCACGAGGATAAGATCAAGTGGCGCTTCGAGGGCAGCCGCGATCTCCGCCGCGACCGGTACTCCGCCGCGCGGAAGCGCGAGGACGACAGGATGCCGGCGTTTGTAGTCTCGCAGCGCCTTGGCGAGTTGCCGGCCGGCGTCCACACGGTCGCGGAAGGGCATGCTTTGTCTCCATCACCCAGGGTGTCGGACGAGATGACGGTCGAACCAATCTCCGGCCAATTCGAAGACGCGTTCCAGCGCGCCTGGCTCGGGAAACAAGTGTGACGCGCCCGGAACGATCTCCAGCGCCTTTTCGGTATTCAATCGAACGAGAGCTTCTTCGTTCAGTTCGATCACTTCAGCATCGAAGCCGCCGACGATTAACAGCGTTGGCGCGGTGACCTGATCCAGAATCTGCTTGGCCAAGTCCGGACGTCCGCCGCGCGACACCACCGCGCCGATCCGGCTGCCCATGCGGGCCGCGGCGACCAAGGCCGCCGCGGCGCCCGTGCTCGCGCCGAATAGCCCCAGAGGCAGGCGAGCAAGATCAGCCTCATGCTCGACCCATCGCACGGCCGTGATCAGACGTTCCGCCAGCAAAGGAATATCGAACACGTTGCGGCGATCTCGCTCTTCCGCCGGATCGAGCAAGTCGAACAACAGCGTCGCCATGCCGCGTTCGTTGAACGCTCGCGCTACCGCACGGTTGCGTGGGCTGAGGCGGCTCGATCCGCTACCATGCGCGAAGACGATCAGCGCGCCTGCGTTCATGGGGACGTGCAGATCGCCGGGCAAACGCAGCGGGCCAATCGTCACCTCCCGCCTGTTAATGGCGCGAGCGTGTCGATGAAGTACGGTGCCGATGCCGACCATAGCGGCTCTCCAGCCTATGAGTAGTATGGTGGCGAGCTCTTATGGCGCCTTGATGAGCATCAACTCGCGCCCGTGTGGCGCAGCTATTTTGTGAAGATGAATGAGATTTGGCCGGTGCAGACATCAGTCAGCTCGGACAGCCATTTTACGCTTCAAGCCAAGGTGGCTTTCCTGAGCCGTCCACAGGCCTATTCTCCGGCGCCTGCCGATGTCATCGTGCGTGAGACCCACATGTCCTGGGTCTTCCTCGCGGGTAACCGGGTCTACAAGCTCAAAAAACCGGTCCGATTTCCGTATCTGGATTTTTCAACAATCGAGAGACGTGAACGCGCCTGCCGTGCCGAACTAGGCCTCAATCGTCGACTGGCGCGTGATATTTACCTCGACGTCTTTCCATTAGTCGCGACGGGAGGCGGCTTGGCGATTGATGGTCGCGGGACGCCAATCGATTGGCTGGTTTGCATGCGGCGGCTGGGTGAGCGCAGCATGATGGACCGTCTCCTTTTGGAGAGCCGGCTGGGGTTGGGCCATATCGAGCGACTGTCAGACGTTCTTGCATCGTTTTACTCGACGGCGCCACCGGCCCTGTCGGCATCGGAGGGGCATCTCGCGGAGCTGCGCCGGACGATGGCCTATAACAAGCGTATTCTCTTGGACGGTCGTTTTAAACTCCCTGCGGGACTGGTGCGCCGTATCGATCGCTGTCAACATTTGTTCCTGGATCGATACCGCAGCGCAGTAGCCGCGAGATTTCGACGTCGACGCATCGTGGACGGTCATGGCGACCTGCGACCAGAGCACATCTGCATAAACGACGATATACGCATCATCGACTGTCTCGAATTCAATGCGCGTCTGCGCATCGTTGATCCATTCGACGAGGTGGCCTATCTAGCGTTGGAATGCGAACGGCTTGGCGCGGCCTGGGCCGGCAAGGCATTGCGGAAGCGGATGAAGCATAAGCTGCGTGACGGACCGGTCGACGCATTGTTTGATTTCTACACATGCTACCGCGCTACCTTGCGCGCGAGGCTTGCCATCGCCCATCTTTACGAAGAGCACCCGCGGACACCAGAAAAATGGTCGGGTTTGGCTATCGATTATCTGCAGCTTGCCTCGCGCAGCGCGCGGAGGCTCGAAAGTTCATTCAGAACACGCCCAAATCGGTAAGGCTGCGGCCTTCGTGCAGGCGGCGGATGGCTTTGGCCAGCAGAGGGGCGGATGGGAGTAGGGCGAGCTTGTCGTTGTGTTCGGGATGTTCAAGTCGAAACGGCGGCACGGAATCGGTCACGACCACTTGGTCTAGCGTGGGATCTGCGAGCACTTCGGCCGAACCGCGCATGAAAAGCCCATGCGTGACCAAGGCAATGACGCGGCGGGCACCGGCCGCACGAGCC
>Ga0207784_1000013_pt1 | contig 31420 bp, 31 predicted proteins | sample LuqExpMetageno66_FD_187823 | JGI IMG/M metagenome (GOLD analysis project Ga0207784, IMG submission 187823) | Tropical forest soil microbial communities from Luquillo Experimental Forest, Puerto Rico - Sample 66 (SPAdes) | ecosystem: Environmental > Terrestrial > Soil > Tropical forest ... | reverse complement strand
ACACCCTTCCTTTGTTAGGAGGACAGTTTTGCCCCTCGGCACCGGTGTCCTCGGCTCGCCGGTCACGTGCTTTTCAAAGGGTCTCCCCTTTGGCTGAATTGTGCATAGCACACTTTATTGTGCAGTGCAATATATTTCTTGACGATGAAACCCTAAGCTGAACAACTCGCCCGACCAAATCAGTCTTTTTGGTTAAAATGCTCGTGTTTTCATATACTTATTTTGATCGTAAAATAATCAGTGACCCTATTCGTCTGCTGGAAGGACAGGTATACCTTTTTTGCAGTGCAACAATACTACCAAGGAGCCGCCCGATTGATACGGGCATCAGGCATCGCGCTAGGCGCAGTTCGCGCCACTTATTTCGACGCCATCGATAGGCCATCACAAAACCCAGCATTTGGTTCGCCGTGGCTCCGTGGCGTAACCGGCGGCATAAGGCAGTAAATTGGGGCATCGTTTCCAAATCCGAAATCAGGAGAACGTGAAATGATGCTGATTCGTTACATCCTGTTGATGAGCGGTTTGCTGCTCACAGCCGCCTGTACTGGAGCGGCTTTAGCGCAATCAGGCGCGCAAAGCACGAAGCCCATGGTGACGCTCCAAATGCCCGCGCTCCCGGACCCTGTTCCGGTTTCGGTTAAAGCTCCGACCACAGCACTGCTGGTCTTCGATATCGTCGATCCAATTTGCACGACGCAGCCGAAATGTATGGCAACGATGGTCCCGGCCATCACTTCGCTTCTGGCAAAGGCGAGAAGCGCTGGTATGCTCGTACTGTACGGCACGCGGGGACCGACACTCTCAAAGTGGCTCACGCAAGTTGCTCCGGCCCCTGGTGACCGGGTAATCCAGTCTTATGCCCAGGACCGCTTCTTCAACACGGACTTGGACAAGATTCTGAAGGACAAGGGCATCACGACGCTGATTCTCACTGGCTGGAAAGTCAGCGGCTCGGTTGTCTATACGTCAGTGGGGGCCACAGCGCGGGGTTACACCGTCGTCGTGCCCGTAGATGCCAGCTTGGCCACCACGGACTACGAAACGACCATCGGTCTCTTCCAAATTCTGACTCAGTTTGATGCGAACATCACAAATGAGCCGTTGAAGGCGAAAGCCTCGACCTTAAGCCGCACTGATATGATCACAATTCAATGACTCGCCGCGGCGAGAACACCGGCGAATTTGTCAGCTTCGAAGTCAACATCCTGCAGCGAAGTCGGAGAACGTGGAGCAGCAACCGCAGCTTCCCGTCCTCCTGCTCTCTTTACTGCTCGAGATAGCGAGCCGGCGGATAGTCGCGCGAATACACCGGATTTTTCAAAAACTCCTTCGGATCATAAGTCCAGAATTGGCTTACATTCGGGTAGGTCTTGATAATTGAATTGACCAAACGTCCATCTACCCTTGTCACCTTGCGAATGTAGACGTTACCAACCACGTTTCCGTATTCGTCGAAGGACACGGGCCCCCTGCAAGTGTCAGCCTTGATGTTGCGCAGCGCCTTCATCAAGACGTTTTTGTCATCGATCTTTCCATTGAGCGACTTCACCGCTGTTTCGAGCACCGCACCGTTCGTGTAAGTTGCCGCAGCATAGAAGCCGGGATCGTACGAATATTTCTTTCTAAAGGCAGGAGCGAATGCCCTATTAATCGGATTATCGAGCTCGGCCGAATACCAGCAGGTCGTAATCGTGCCCAGAGCCTCATCTCCCATGTTTCGTAGCACGGCCTCGTCCAGATGCGTCATGCCTCCCACGATCGGAAGTTTGTCCTTGAGGCCGTATTCGACGAACTGTCGCGTAAAGCGGAAGCCGTTCGTTCCTTCAAATGCAGAAAAAATCGCGTCCGCATTGGTTTTCAGCTGAGCGATGAATGTCGAGTAATCCGGCGCGACCAGAGTGGGCCAGAGCTTCTGAATTATCTTGCCGCCATTGTCCTCGAATACGCGCTGGAAACCAGCGCACATTTCCTGTCCATACGCCGTGTCGCTGGCAATTGTGATCATTCGCTTATAGCCAAGTTCCTTGGCGCAATAGTCGGCCAGTGGCTGCGCGCATTGCGAAGAGGTCGAGGTCGCACGAACGAACCACGGGATGGCCTGCCGCTGCGTCATGTCCTCGGCGGCGGCAACTGACAATGTCGGGATCTCTTTCTCCTTAATATAATCCTGAATGGCTAGCGCTTCGAAGGCAGCAAGGGGGCCGATATAACAATGCACGCGGTCCTTCTCGACCAACTCCAGTGCTTTCGAGCGTGTAGTAGTTGGGTTGGAAGCGCAGTCCACCGATATTAAGTTTACCTTCCTCCCGGCCATGGTGTAGTTGCGTTCTTCAAAAAACATCATCATGCCGCGCTCCATGTCGATGCCACCGGAGGCGACTGGCCCAGTTTTGTCGGCAAGTAATCCGACGCGGATTTCCTCACTGCTTTGCGCCTTAACATAGGGAGAGCTTAACGCGGCGACACCAAAGCCAGCCGCTCCTTGCACAAAACGCCGTCGTGAAACATGCATAGCTTCCTCCGTTCTTTGCTTATTTGTGTTGAGTGTGATGATCTCTTTAGTTGTTACGCGTTTTGAAAAACCCCGAGATGTTGAATGATCATGTTTGGGTTGTTGCGCACATCCTCGACTGAGCCGTCGAAGACGCACCGTCCAATGTTAAGAATGACGACATGATCCGATACATCGAGCGCTAGGTTGCTATTCTGCTCTACCAGGATAATAGACTGCCCCCAGTCCTTTAACTTCCTAATGGTGCGTCCAACCTCAGCAACGATCAAGGGAGCCAGGCCTTCCGAGGGCTCATCAAGTAGAAGTACGCGCGGATTGCTTACCAGAGCACGGGCGATCGCCAGCATCTGCTGCTCGCCTCCGGAAAGCGAGCCTGCGACCTGCCGCTGACGTTCTCCAAGCGCGGGAAATAGCTCAAAAATTCGGTTCAGCGTCCAGGGGGTGTCGGTGGATTTTTCACGCTGTCGCGCAATGATGAGATTCTCACGCACGCTGAGAGAGGCAAATATTCGCCGGCCTTGCGGTACAAGCCCTATGCCCAACTGAGAAATTGACTCCGGTGGTAACCCGCTGATCTCAGTTCCGAAGAGTTCAATTCTGCCACGCCGCACCGGCAAGAATCCGATAATGCTCGAGATACAAGTAGTCTTCCCAGCGCCATTGCGGCCGAGAAGCGCGAGTACTCGGCCCTCCTCAAGTGCAAAGGTGACGTCATGTAGGACATGGCTGTCGCCATAATAGGTATTTATGTTTGAGACCTTTAGCGCTTCAGTGGCCAAGATAGACCTCCCTCGCGCGTTGGTCTGAAATCACCTCCTGACGAGTCCCTTCGACGATGATTTTTCCGTAATGAAGAAGTGTAATGCTCTCCGCGAGATCGAGCGCGGTATCCATATCATGCTCAATCATCAGAATGGTGGTTTCTCGCGGAATGCTCGCGACCAGCGACTTAATACTTTTTCTCTCTGCTGAGGAAAGTCCAGCCAACGGCTCGTCCAACAGCAATAATTTTGGTTTCTGCGCTAGCGCCATTGCAATCTCAACGCGGCGCTTTTCTCCGTAGGCAATTTCCGCGATTGGACGATCGGCAAGATGCTCCAGACCGACAAGACTTAGCACTCGGCGCGCTTCGTCGTGAATGTCCTTCGAGGTCGGTCGGAAAATGTTCCACCGCGAGCTGCGCAACGCGAGTAAGCCAAGCGTTACGTTGTGTTCAAGTGTATCATGCGGAAAAAGTGTAATGATCTGATAAGTCCTCGACATCCCGCGATGCGCGCGCTGATGCGTAGGTAGATTCGTAACGTCTTCTCCGAACAACCTTATCCGTCCGGAATCCGGTGGTCGATCGCCCGTTATCAAATTGAAAATAGTTGTCTTGCCAGCACCGTTGGGGCCGAGCAGAAGACGACGCTCGCCGGGGCGCACCTTAATTGAGACATCCTGAGTCGCCGGAAGACCGCCAAACTGTTTACAGAGACCAATCGTTTCGAGCGCATAAACATTTGAAGCGTTCATTTCCGCGCTCTCCACATCGCTTGCAACCTGTGGAGTCCTGGAACGATGCCATCGGGCATTACAACCACTATAATCAGGAAGACAAAGCCAAGCAGCATATTCCAGCGTTCGAGATAGGAAGAAACGTAATTCTTCAGAAATGTGACCAAGGCGGCACCGATGATAGGACCAACGAGTGTGCCTGAGCCGCCGGCGATTACACCTAAGATTCCTTCTGCCGATGTCGTGATCGACAGTGATGTCGGGTGGATGTATTTATTGTAGTAGACGTACAGCAGCCCAGCGATGCCGCCCCAGAAGCCGGCATAAATAAAGGTGATCCAGCGGATCATCCACACATTGTAACCGAGCGCCGACATTCGTCGGCTCTGGTCGCGCGTACCAGTTACGGAATCGCCGAAAGCTGAACGCACAAAAATCGCGATTAAGATAAATGAAACAAGGGTAACAATTAGAGCGAACCAGTAGAACGACGCTGCACTATCGATGGAAATCCCGAGGGGTTGTGGCCGACTTAATCGAGTCATGCCGTTGTCCCCATTGGTAACTGAAACCCACCGATAAGCTAATCCCCAGAGCACCTGCGACAGCGCGAGCGTGATCATCAGGAAGCCAAGTCCGGATGCGCGCAGGGCAATCAGCCCGAAACCCGCGGCAACGAGGATCGTACCTAAAATTGACAGCAAGGCCGCTGACCCGTGTCCGAGGCCGGCACGCGTTGTGAGCCAGGCGGACAGATAGGCAGCAAGACCAAGAAAAGCCGCCTGTCCCAGCGATGTCAGACCGGCATAACCGACCAAAAGATTGAAGCTGAGCGCAAATACCGCCGCGATCATGATCTGACTGCCGAGGTTAATGTAGAAATCGCCCGCAAAAACCGGCAGCAGCGCGAAAAGACCAGCTACGAGAACGGACAGGAAAGCGATCCGTTTCATGCAGGACGTCTCCCAAACAATCCCTGCGGTCTGAAAGCGATGACAATAATCATCGGGAGGAACAGGATGACGTAAGCGAGATCCGGGAACAGCGCGGATCCGAAGGTGTAAATGAACCCGATCAGAAAACTGCCAATAAAAGCGCCAACCAAGCTCCCTACGCCGCCCAAGATGACCACAATGAGCGCGAGTGGAAGCATGTCTGCATCAAGGCCGGGATAGGCGGAGAGAATGGGTCCGCCAAGCACCCCGCCCATTCCTGCGATACCGGCCCCGAGACAAAAAACTGCGGTGAATAACCGTGAAATCCTGATGCCAACCGCACGCGTCATCTGCATGTCGTCAACGCCGGCGCGAATCATGGCGCCAAGCCGGGTCCAATCCAGCAGCGCGTAAAGTGCAACAGCTGCGACCACAGCAAGCCCTACCAGCACTAGGCGATAGGTTGGAAATGCAAAGCCAAACAAAAATGTCGGCGCACGCATGAGCGCGGGCGTGGACACGGGGATTGGATCACCTCCCCAAACCACGAGACACGCGTCCGAGATGATGAACGAAATGCCCAGCGTTACCAGAACTTGGCCGAGAGGCTTCTCGCTGAGGCGGCGCAGAACAAGACGCTCCAACACGCCCCCGATTGCCGCGACGGCTAGACCACTGCCAATCGCGGCGATCCAAAAATTTAGCCAGGGATATGACCGGAGCGCGCTAGCGCCAAAATAAGCGCCAAGCATAAAAAACGCGCCATGTGTCAAATTGGCGATCCGCATCAAGCCGAAGATCAGAGAAAAACCTGAGGCCAATAGAAACAAAAGGCCGCCCAACGCCAGGCTATTAAGACTCTGGATGATCCAGAACTGCATTGTTCATTTCTCATCCGGGCAAAGGATGAAGAAACCGTCGAGACGACAAATGAATTTGCTCTGGGATACTGGCGCTGGTGTCGTCTGTGCTCGGTGCGTTCCGCCGAGTGTCCATACCGCAACCAGACGAGTTATTGGCAAGCCCCCTCCCCGCACCCCAAGAAGCTTCAAAGGTTGACTTTGTGCATGGCGAACCGTCACAGACCACACCTTATTGGATTCTTAGCCGATCTTGCGCGCGCCAGCCCACTCAATTTTGCAGCTGAGAAGAACCATCCTGTCAGTTGATCACAGACAGAAAGCTCGAATAGGCTCAATTAGCGTAAGGGTTGGTGGTAATTCAGCACACCTCCTTTGATCTCCAAAACCGAAGAGGCATTCATGCGAGCCGCCGTTGGTTTTAGCCTATCAGCACATGGCGCAACGATGCCGGCCATCGGCTTTGGCACGATGGAATTGCCAGAACGGCCCGCCGAGTTGGTGGCTGCCGCCATCAACGTGGGCTATCGACATATCGATACGGCTCGCAAGTACGGTACCGAAGCCTATGTAGGCGAAGGCATAAGAACTTCTGGAATCGCACGAGGGGAGCTCTTTGTTACCACGAAAGTGACCGAGCTTGACGCGCGTGAAGCCGATTTCATGCACTCAGTCGAAACAAGTCTCTCCACACTGCAGCTCGACTATGTAGACCTTTTACTCGTCCACTGGCCGCAACCGAAGGTTCCTTTTTCAGTAACACTAGGTGCCTTAGCGAAAGCCAAGCGGCTCGGCCTAACCCGCCATATTGGCGTCTCGAACTTTACTCTCGCAATGCTTGATGAGGCGGTCGCCGTCTGTCCAGAGCCGTTGATTACCAATCAAGTCGAATATCATGCCTATCTGCCGCAGGATCGCATGCTCGCAGCGCTGAAAAAATATGGAATGATTCTGACCGCCTATTGCCCGCTCGCGCGTGGAAAGCTGCTCCAGGATCCAGTTCTGCGTGAAATCGGAGAGGCTCACGGCAAAACCATTGCGCAAATTGCGCTGCGCTGGCTCGTGCAACAGCCAATGGTGGCAGCAGTACCGCGTGCACTTACCGAAGGCTCCATCGAAGAAAATCTGAACGTTTTTGATTTCGCGCTGTCAGACCAAGAAATGCAAAGAATTTCTCTCCTCCGGAAGAACCGGATGCGCATTGCCGATCCGCCGGAACGCGCCCCGAAATGGGACTTCGAACCTGTCTAGGGTCAATTACACCGGAGCAAAGGTTCGACATGGCCTCGATCAAACTCAGCGCACCGGCTGCGTTCTCCTTCGACCCGGCATGCCTGTATCTCTTGGGTCCGGACGATAAGTGCATTGGCGCAACCCCGTAGGATGTTTTCCAGACCAATCAGACCAATTTCCGCCATCCGCTCAACACAGAACACGTCGAGGAACCCATGGATTACAGAGAAAAAAACGAAATCCGCGATGGCATGCGGATCGACTGGGACATGCCGATCAAAATGGATGACGGCATCGTGCTCCGCTGCGACATCTACCGGCCAGTCGCCGAGGGCAAGTACCCGGTGATCATGACCTACGGGCCGTACGGCAAATGGCTGCACTTCGCCGACCTGTACACTGATCAGTGGCGGCGCATGTGCGCCGATCAGCCGGACGTACCGACCAACTCGACCAACAAGTATCAATGTTGGGAAGTGGTCGACCCGGAGAAATGGGTGCCGGATGGCTACGTCTGCATCCGGGTCGACAGCCGCGGCGCCGGCCGCTCGCCAGGTGTCATCGACATTTGGTCGCTGCACGAGGCACAAGACCTGGCGCGATGTGTCGATTGGGCCGGTGTACAGCCCTGGTCGAATGGCAAGGTCGGTTTGAACGGCATCTCCTATTACGCAGAAAACCAATGGCAGACTGCGGCGCTGCAGCCCAAACATCTCGCGGCGATCTGCACCTGGGAAGGCGCGGCCGATTTCTACCGCGACATGGCACACCACGGAGGCATCTTCTGCCGCGGCTTCGTGCAGGACTGGTCGAAGGCGCAGGTCTACACCGTGCAGAACGGACGCGGCACGCGCGGCTTCAAGAGCCGCATGACCGGCGATTGGGTATCCGGCCCCGAGACCTTGTCGGAGGAGCAGCTCGGCAAGAACCGCCGCGACTTTTACGAAGATTGCATCTCGCGCAAGCTTGACACCGACGAATATTGGCAGTCGCGCATGCCGGATTGGAGCAAGGTCAAGACGCCGCTGCTCTCATCCGCAAATTGGGGCGGCCAAGGCCTGCATCCGCGCGGCAATTTCGAAGGCTTCGTGCGTTCGGCCTCGGAGCACAAGTGGCTCGAATGCCACGGCATCGAGCACTGGACCCATTTCTACACCAACTACGGTTTGGGGCTGCAGAAGAAGTTCTTCGGCTATTTCCTTAAGGACGAGAATACCGGCTGGAGAAAGCAACCCAAAGTGCTGCTGCAGGTACGCCACCCCGGCGAGAAATTCGTCGAGCGGCATGAGAACGAATGGCCGCTCGCGCGCACGGAATGGACCAAGTTCTACGTTCACCCTGACGACTTGACGATGTCGAACACGCCGCAGAAGGCGGCGAGTTCGGTCACCTATGCCGGCTTTGGCGATGGCGTCACATTCCTCACTGAGCCGCTCGAACGAGAGGTGGAAATCACCGGTCCCATCGCCGCGAAGCTTTGGGTTTCATCGGCTACCGAAGACGCCGACCTGTTCCTGGTCGTGCGCGCCTTCACGCCCGACCTCAAGGAAGTGACCTTCCAGGGCGCGCTCGATCCGCACACGCCCATAGCCCAGGGCTGGCTGCGCTGCTCGCACCGCAAGCTCGATCCCAAGCTCACGCTGCCCTACCGGCCGTATCATACCCACGACGAGGAGCAGAAGCTTAAGCCGGGCCAAGTGTACGAGGTCGACGTCGAGGTTTGGCCAACCTGCATCGTGCTGCCCAAGGGCTACCGTCTTGCTCTCTCGGTGCGCGGACGCGATTACGTCTACCCCGGCGAGCCGGGCGAAGGCCTGGAGACCCTGGGCAAGGTGTGGACCGGCTGCGCCGTGTTCACGCACGATGATCCGCGCGACCGTCCGCCCGCAGTCTTCGGCGGCGACGTCACTCTGCACGCAGGTCCGAACCGGCAAGCGCACGTGCTACTGCCCGTCATCCCTAAGAAATAGTCAGAACGAGTTTTTTGGAGTGAGCGATCATGAGCTATCGCGAGGTCAGTGAAGTGCGGGACGGCATGCGCATCGATTGGGACGTGCCGATCACTATGGATGACGGGCTGGTGCTGTGCTGCGACGTGTTCCGGCCGATCGCGAAAGGCCGCTATCCGGTCATCCTGAGCCACGGCCCTTACGGCAAGTGGCTGCACTTCGAGGACGGCTATAAGACCGCATGGAAGCGCATGGAGCAGAAGCACCCCGACGTCATGGCGGGTTCGAGCAACAAGTATCAAAGCTGGGAGGTCTGCGACCCCGAGAAGTGGGTACCCGACGGCTACGTCTGCGTGCGCGTAGACTCGCGCGGCTGCGGCCGTTCACCGGGCTATGTCGAACATTGGTCGCCGCGCGAAACACAGGATTTCTACAATTGCATCGAATGGGCCGGCGTGCAGCCGTGGTCGAACGGCAAAGTCGGCTTAAGTGGCATCTCCTACTACGCCATCAATCAATGGCAGGTGGCGAGCATGCAGCCGAAGCATCTTGCCGCGATTTGTGTGTGGGAAGGTTTTGCTGACTTCTACCGCGAGCTCAGCCACAACGGCGGTATCTACAATACATTTGCGCAGAACTGGTACGACATGCAGGTCAAGACCGTGCAGCACGGGGTCGGCACGCGCGGGCACCGCAGCCGCATGAACGGCGACTGGGTGTCGGGACCCGAAACGCTCACCGATGAAGAGATGGGCGCTAACCGGTATGACCTCGGAAAGACCTATTTCGCGCATCCGCTCGACGACGACTTCTACAAGGCGATGCTGCCGGACTGGTCGAAAGTAAAAGTGCCGCTGCTCTCGGCGGCCAACTGGGGGGGCCAGCCGCTGCATCCGCGCGGCAACTTTGAAGGCTTCTTCCGATCGGCTTCCAAACAGAAATGGCTCGAAGTGCACGGCATCGAGCATTGGACGCATTACTACACAGATTATGGCGTCAATCTGCAGAAGAAGTTCTTTGGTTATTTCCTCAAACGAGAAAGGAACGGCTGGGACAAGCAGCCGCGGGTCCAACTCAACATTCGCCATCCGGGCGAAAAGTTCGTCATCCGCCATGAGAGCGATTGGCCACTGCCGCAGACGCAATGGACGAAGTTTCATCTGGCAACAGAGGCGCAGAAGCTAACGACCGCGACGCCGAACGGCTCGGCCACCGTGATATTCGACGCGATGGGTGACGGAGTGACGTTCCTGACCGATCCGATGCGAGAGGCGACGGAGATCACCGGGCCGGTCGCCGCCAAGCTGCACGTGTCATCGAGCACTGCGGACGCAGATATTTTCTTGGTGCTGCGGGTGTTCGCCCCCGATATGAAGGAAGTCGTATTCCAAGGTGCGCTCGATCCGCACACGTCGATTGGGCAAGGCTGGCTGCGCGCATCGCATCGCAAGCTCGATCGGAAACTCACCTTGCCCTTCCGGCCTTATCACAGTCACGACGAGAAGCAGCCACTCAAGCCCGGACAGGTCTACGAACTCGATATCGAAATCATTCCGACCTGCATCGTCGTACCGAAAGGCTACCGTGTCGGATTGAGCATACGCGGTCGCGACTACGTCTATCCGGGCGGTTCCGGCGGCAGGCTTTCCAACATGAAGAACGAATTCACCGGCAATGGGCCCTTCCTACACGATGACCCGCGCGACCGCCCCCCTGATATTTACGGCGGCCGCACGACGCTTCATCTCGGCGGGGAGCGTGAAAATTTCTTGCTGCTCCCGATTATCCCGGCCGGGCCGGCGGCAAAATCAAGGTCGGCGTCAAAGCGCATAAGTAAAGCAAAGAAGCCCCGCTGAACGTCAGCCGCGGTCCAAGTAGCGCTTGTCCAGCATCACGTGGATGCCCTTGTTGCCGTTGACGACCTGCGTAACACGCAGGTCGGCAACAAGGCTGAGCAACGCATAGGCCTGATAGCGGTCGAGTCCCGTCCTCGCGCAAACCAGGTCGATCATTTGCCGCAAGGCAATGACCACACAATCGTCGAGATCGGGGTCGAAGGCCATGGTGATCATGTGGGTGGGCGTTTCGGCAAGCGGCCATTCGAGGCGCATGTCGTCGCGCACCGTAAGCCGGAATGTGCCCACCAGGCCCGTCTCGATCGCAGTGACGCAAACTTCGCCGTCGCCTTGCGCTCCGTGCCCGTCACCGACGGAGAACAGCGCACCATCGGCGAAGATCGGCAGATACAAGCTCGTGCCGGCAACCAGCTCCTTGTTGTCGAGATTGCCGCCATTTCGGCGGGGCGGCGGGGTCGGTATTCGGCCCCACTCGGCCGGAGGCGCCACCGCCATCACCCCGAAGAACGGCCTTAAGGGAATCTCCTGGCCCCAAGGCAGGCGCCCCGTCATCGCGGCCCGATCGAGTGAAATATAGATCGGCCGGTAGTCCGGAAAATCATCCGGCAATGCACCGACAAGCGGCCGGATGACATTGTAACCCCAGTCGTAATGCAGATCGATGGTTTCGATATCGACTTGCAGCGTGTGCCCCGCCTTTGCACCGCGCACCGCAACCGGGCCGGTGCACATGTGGCCGAAGAAGCGCTGCGGCCCGTTGGCCGCGTGAATGGCGGGCAATGCCGGCGGGATCTCGAACGGCGGCGGCGGCAGCAGTTCGGGACTGCCTGAGACCGACGAAATCGTTACGCGCTCGCCGCTGTCGATGGTGAGAACCGCAGGCAGTTTGGCATCGAAGAATCCCCAGTGCACGGTCGAGGGGCCGGCGTCAACGCGGGGAATATTGTGCGACTTATGCAATCGATATAACTCCAAGATGATGCGGCGGTGAGATCAGCAACACTAGCGAAGTTTCATGACAACGTCAGCCGACGACTCGCCTAGAATGGATATGCAGCTCTGGCGTACCGGCTACGACACCAGCAACGGGTTTCGCCAGTTTTACCGCGAGTGGCTGCCACGCGCCTCGCCCTATCTGCCAGTTCTCGCGTTGCACGGCTCGCTCACGCAGAGCGGCATGTGGATTGTGCCCGCGGAAATGGCAGGCTCGATTCACCTGCTGTGCCCGGACCAACGTGGCTTTGGCCGAAGCGAAGATCCGGACGGTGATTCCTGTGCAGAGTTTGCCGCGGACGCAGTAGCGGTGGCGCACACTTTGTTGCCGGACCGCTACGTGGTCATGGGCCACTCGTTCGCCTGCTCGATTGCGCTGGAGGTGGCACAGCTCTCTCCCTCTCAGATAGCCTCGGTCGTCTTGGTGGATCCTGTCATCCCTATGGGAACTCGGCCGAGCGCGCCGTCCCTTCTGGTGCCCGACAGCTTTGGCTCGCTCAGCGAGGCCGAGCATCATTTCCGTGAAACGGAAGAAGGAAAATGGGAGGACGCCGCGCTGATGCGTTTCGTCAAAGACATCATGATCGAAGATGGGCAGCGTTGGTGCTTTCCCTATTCCACCGCACGTCTGCGGCGCTTGCGGGCTTTTACCGCCTCGGGCGCGAGCGACTATGATCTATTCGCCAAAGCCAAAGCGGTCCGGTGCCCGATACTCATTTTTCGCGGCGGCATGAGCAAGAGGTTTCCCGCCGCGGCTGAACGGAAATTTCTTGGGGCATTTACTTCGAAAACCAAGCTAGTGGTGTGCCCCGAAAGTGGTCATTTCCCGACAGCGACCGAACCAAAACTTATTGTTGACGAACTGCGGCGTTTCCTCAGGCCTGATCGACCGCTCTGCATACCTTGATTACAGCCACTGCTTGAAGCGGCGGATGTATACGGTCTTTATGAGTTGGGTGAGCAGGCAATAACTCATCAGAATGCCAGCCAACCACCCGAAATAAGACAACGGCAGTGGCACCATGCCGAGATGCGCACCGATCGGCGAGAACGGCAGATAAATGCCGATCGCCATGATGCTGGCGGTCAGCAGGATAACTGGTGTAGCTGCGCGGCTCTCAATGAAAGGAACGTGTTGCGTACGGATCATGTGCACGATCAGCGTCTGCGTTAACAGGCCCTCGATGAACCAACCAGACTGGAATAGTGACTGGTGTTCAACCGAGTTGGCGAGGAACACGTGCCACATCACAAAGAAAGTCACGATATCGAAAATCGAGCTGATCGGGCCGATAAAGATCATGAAGCGCGCAATTCCGGCGGCGTCCCACTTGCGCGGCAGCTTGAGATAGTCGCGGTCCACGTCATCCCAAGGGATGGAGACCTGAGAAATGTCGTAGAGCAAATTCTGGACCAGCAGTTGAATCGGCAGCATCGGCAGAAATGGCAGAAAGATGCTAGCGATGAGCACGCTGAATACGTTGCCGAAGTTCGAGCTTGCCGTCATCTTGATGTATTTGATGATATTGGCAAAGGTTTTGCGCCCCTCCACGACCGCTTCTTCGAGAACAAGCAGACTTTTCTCCAGCAAGATGATATCCGCGGACTCCTTGGCAATATCAACGGCGGTATCAACTGAAATCCCGACATCCGCGTCCTTTAGGGCTGCGGCATCGTTGATGCCGTCACCGAGATAGCCAACGGTATGACCCTTTTTTTGCAACGCCCGGATCACGCGCGATTTCTGTATGGGTGACATTTTGGCAAAGATAGTGGTTTCTTCTGCCATTTCTTCGAGTTTGGCGTCCGCTAGTTTCTCTACATCTTTGCCCAGCATGGCGTGCTCGATCGGCAGCCCGACTTCCTTGCAGATCTTGCGGGTAACCACCTCGTTGTCGCCAGTGATGATCTTGACCGCAACGCCATGCTCGCGCAGGACCGCGATGGCCTCACGCGCGGTTTCTTTCGGCGGATCAAGGAATGCAACGTATCCAGACAGAGTCAGGCCTTTTTCATCTTCAACGGTATAAGTCCGCTCTTCGGCCGGTAGCCACTTATACGCTACAGCGAGCGCGCGAAGGCCTTCCTGGTTCAGCTTGCGGGTGACCCGGCGCACTTCCTTGCGCATCTCGGTCGTGAAGGGCACGACCCCTCCCTCCGCATTTCGATCCGCAGCGGATATGCAGAGTGGGAGCACCTCCTCGATGGCGCCTTTGCAGACTAAAAGATTTTGATTGTCGCCGTTACGCACGATGACTGACATCCGCCGACGCACAAAATCAAAGGGGATCTCATCGACTTTTCGAAAATGCTGCAGTTTCCAAGTCAACTCGTGTTGTTGCGCAAATTCCAGCACTGCAACGTCGAGCAGGTTCTTCAAGCCGGTCTGATGGTTGCTGTTCAGCCAAGCATATTCGAGCACCTGCAAGTCCTCGTGGCCATGCACATCGAGATGCCGTTCGAGGATGATCTTGTTTTGGGTCAGCGTGCCGGTCTTGTCGGTGCACAGGATGTCCATAGCACCGAAGTTCTGGATCGAGTTGAGCCGCTTAACGATGGTCTTGCGCCGTGCCATCATCACGGCGCCCTTGGCGAGGTTGGTGGTGACGATCATCGGCAGCATTTCCGGCGTTAGCCCCACCGCTACCGAAACCGCAAACAGAAGAGCCTCCAACCAATCGCCTTTGCTGATCCCGTTGATCAGAAGCACCAAAGGCGTCATGACCATCAGAAAACGGACGAGCATCCAGCTGACTTTGCTGATGCCCTTATCGAAGCTGGTAAGCGGTCGTGCGCCGACAATGTCCTTCGCCATCGCGCCGAATTGGGTAGCGTCGCCGGTCGCCGCGACCACCGCGATGGCCGTGCCACTCACGACGTTGGTACCCATGAAGCATGCTGTCTCGCGTTCCAGAACACCTTGCGACGTCTGTTGAGCCTTTGTCGTCTTGGTCGGTGGTACAGCGTGCTTTTCGAGCGGAAGGGATTCGCCCGTCAACATGGCCTGGCTGACGAACAGATCTTTTGCTGACAGCAGGCGAACATCAGCCGGCACCATGTCCCCGGCCGACAGATAGACGATGTCGCCCGGAACGAGCATGGCGATGGGCATTTCCTGCGGCCGCTCCATTCCCGCGCGCAGCACGGCGGTGGTCGATGTGACCATCGCCTTGAGTTCTTCGGCCGCCTTGTTGGATCGAAATTCCTGCCAAAATCGCAGCAGCGTGCTGAGCAGAATCATAGTGATTAAGACTATGATCGTTCGGAACGAGCGATCTTCCGGCGCCGCAAAAATGACGTCAGAAAACAGCGAGACCAGGCTGACCGCAAACAGCACGCCATTAAATGGCGTTAGGAAGGCATGAAAAAGCTGCGCGTACCAGGTTGGTGGCTTTTCATGCGTGACTTCGTTGGGGCCATATCGCTCGAGCCGTGCCTCGACCTGTTCTTCCGTAAGCCCGCTCTTGTTGGCTTCGAGCCGCGCAAGTGCCTCTTCTGGCGCGCAAGCGCATAGCTCGGGGAGCACGGACGGCTGGCGCTTGCCATTGCTGGGGCCCGACGGAAGCGGCGTAGTGGTGAGTTCTTTATTCATAGCGGAACCTCTCGTATCAGAGGTTTGTGAATCGGCTCAAAGCGCGGAATGAAGTGTGCGTAATGCACATGACTTCAATGTCACAGGACCCTTTTACGGATTTGTGACAGCCGGCGCATCAGAATGCGTCGTCTGTGCCTGGAGACACCGCATAATTGGCCCTCGGCAGCTGTTGCCTCCAAGGACCAACAGCATTCGAGCCGCTGTGTTTCAGGGCAAATATGCCATTTGGCGACCAGGCGGCCAGGCGCCCGGCGAATGGCAACACGGGTCCTTACGGTTTGGTAACGCACGCTAGCCACTGGGACGGGCCGGCGACGCGAGGCCGCCCGATCCAAAAAGGCGTTACGGACGATGAAAAGATTTGCGCGTGTAAGCTTCATGGCTCACCTCCTTATCGGTCCCGGTTGACCGAGGAGGTGAGAGAGCGAGGCTTTCTAGGCCCTAGCTTTCCTCACCGGCCGAGCACCGGGAGCGATCCGTTTAAGCCAAATTAGCGCCCGGCAAGCCAACGTTCTGAACGCCGCGGCGCGACTAGGGTAGCTGTCCATTTTGTCCTGACACGAGTTGTTCGAGGTTCCCCCCGAACGTTTTGGCCTTACGCCCATCTATCGCAATCTGTCAATGAAAAATGATCGCAAAAAGCGAAATTCGTTCTTTCTGGCACCCTGACCTCATGCTCAAATGTTCGCAATCTCGTCGCGGCCGGGGGATGCGGATCACGTATGAACGGGACGCTTGAGTGGTTGCAAAAGACCTCGGGTCCTCGGGAGTATCCAGATTCGTCAAGAAACGCGATGCCCGGCCCTGCAACAAAAAGCAATCGGAATTTCATGACCGGCCATACACCCCCGTCTGCGCACGAATCCCGGGGCCTCAACAGCGCCTACTCTCGTGGCACTCACGTACCGGCGGAACAGGCGCCCACAGCATCAGAAGCGCCACGACGCTTCCCCTAAAGCTAAGAAGTGTTTATCATTTTAACGTGCGCGGGGAACTGCAATGACCAAAACCAACCGTCCGTGGTATACAGTTCTGTACATACAGGTGCTAATTGCGATCGCTATTGGCATTTTGGTTGGCCATTTCTGGCCTGATCTAGGCAAAGATATGAAGCCGCTTGGCGACGGCTTTATCTCGCTGATCAAAATGATGATTGGACCGGTGATCTTCTGCACTGTAGTGCATGGGATCGGGTCGATGCGCGACCTCAAAAAAATTGGGCGCGTTGGTGTCAAGACTTTATTCTATTTCGAGGCGGTTTCGACTCTTGCGCTGGCTATAGGGTTGATCGTCGGAGAGTTCCTGCAGCCCGGCAAAGGTTTCAATATCGATCCGGCAACCCTCGATCCGAAGGCAGTGGCTAGTTACGTCACCAAGGCCAAGGAAGAGGGCATCGTTCCTCACTTGTTGGCAATAATTCCGGACACATTCATGGGAGCCTTTGCCAAAGGCGACCTGTTGCAAGTTCTACTCGTATCGATTCTTTCAGGCTTCGCGATCTCGCGCCTCGGCGACCTCGGCGAAAAGATTAGCCGGGTCGTTGACGCTATGGCCAAGATCTTTTTCGGCATGATCCGAATTATCGTTAGGGCAGCACCGATTGGTGCCTTTGGTGCGATGGCTTTTACCGTTGGCGCCTACGGCGTCGCTTCTCTAGTGAACCTAGTGGAGCTAATCGCCACGTTCTATCTGACGAGCCTGCTCTTTGTTCTGCTCGTCCTTGGCACCATTGCTCGCCTCGCCGGCTTTTCCATTCTGCGTTTCATCGCTTACATCAAGGATGAGTTGCTCATTGTCCTTGGAACGTCGTCGTCGGAAACCGTATTACCCCACATGATTCAGAAGATGGAGCGCCTTGGCGCGTCGCAGTCGGTGGTCGGCTTAGTGATCCCCACGGGCTACAGCTTCAATCTTGACGGCACGAACATTTATATGACGTTAGCAATACTATTTTTGGCACAGGCCACGAACACTCCGCTGACGTTCGGGCACCTCCTCGGCATTCTCGCGATCGCAATGATTACGTCGAAAGGTGCCTCTGGCGTGACCGGCGCCGGATTCGTGACGCTCGCAGCGACGCTTGCGATTGTCCCTGACATACCAATTCAGTCCCTCGCCATTTTGCTCGGCATCGATAAGTTCATGAGCGAATGTCGAGCTCTTACCAATCTGGTCGGCAACGGCATCGCAACCGTCGTCATTAGTCGATGGGAAGGCGAACTCGACCTGAAAAAGCTTCATGAAACGATGGCCCACCCGATAGCAGTTGGAGAAGAGTTTGAAGCACAGCCGGCCTGACCTTCGGTGAACTCAGGTTCGCTTTGGGTCGACGTTGTTGAAACGTCTCCGCCGATTAACGTGCGCACGGCATTAGAATTTAGATCGTGGATTTTTGAACAGATCTCGCGCGCGGGACGCCGTTCCTGAATCACAGTTGACCCCTTCAAAACCGCTGCAATGCTGTATCAGTACCTTCTGCGGAAGTTCATGGTTCGATTAGACCGTACTCGGCGCTCGCATATCGACCGCCAGCACTGAGGCCTTTCACCCGATACGAACGCCGCTCGATCGTGTTACAGCGATGCAATCGTCTATGCCGCGGTGAAAAAATCGGGGCCGCCAATGATTCATCCGTGTTTTTGTGTGGGCAGCTTACTGATAACCTAAAAGACATATTACGCAGCAGGGGCGAAGGATGCGGAATGGAGCCTGTGCGTTGGTTGCCCTCCTGCTCGGCGGCTGCGCCTCGCATACGACCTCCCTCGACGACGCGAGAAACCGGTTCCTTGAGGCGCAGGCAGATTATCAAGAGTGCTTAAATTCAGGGAGCGGCGAAACAATCAGTAATTGCGAGCCGAAACGCCTGAACGCCAAAATCGCAGAGCAAGCCTACAAAGACGCAATGAGCAACGGCACTGGCAACCCCTGACAGCTTGTGATGTCTAGAGACCGCCCCAGAGCTACAACGTGCGCTTTTTCCGCTCTGTCCCGCAGTGTCGGCTTTGCAATACTGCTAGCATGCACGATCTTGAACGTCCAACACGCGGTTGCCGCCAACACCGTCACGGTCGGCGGCCTCACCTACGTCAACAAGGGGTTGGTCGGAGTTGGACGTCTAGCGGCGGACTTGCGCGATAAATTCGGCGAAACGTTCGGCTCGGGTTCAGGTCTCGCCGTCGACCCAAGAAGTTGGTCGCGAGCGGGAAGCGGCTACCGCGGCACGCTCTACATGCTGCCTGACCGAGGTTACAACATCAGCGGAACTGAGGACTATCGCGCACGACTATACAAACTCACGTTTGTATTTAAGCCACCCGCCGATCCGAGTGCTCTTCCCGTCAAAGCGCGCCAGAACACCTTGCAGTTGACGCTCGCTGACACAATCCTGCTGAGGGATTTCGGCGGCAGGCCACTAAGCGGGCTTGATCCGACGGTTGATAGCATGCGGCACGCACGCAATGGATTTCCCGTGATGCCGCAGGCCACGAATGGCAAAATCAGCCTTGACGCTGAGGCCTTGGTCCTGATGCGCGACGGCACATTCTTCATCGGCGATGAATATGGGCCTTACATCTACCACTTCTCCGCGATCGGCCGCATGCTCTCCGCGATAAGACCGCCTGAAGCCTTTATTCCCAAGCGTCACGGCCACGATAGTTTTTCATCGAATAATCCGGGTCCAGGCGCGCCACCAGCGCAGCCGCCTGATCCGGAAACCGGCCGCCAAAACAATCAGGGTTTTGAAGGCGTGTCGGTGACGCCGAGCCGAAAATATCTAGCAGCAGTGCTGCAAAGCGCCACGTGGCAGGACGGGGGCGATTCGCCGGAGACGCGGCAGAACACTCGACTTCTTTATTACGACGTTACCGATCCGGATCGCGTAAAATTGGTTCACGAGTATGTCGTACCACTGCCCGTCTTCACGAATACACAGGGCAGGCGTAGGGTCGCGGCACAGAGTGAATTGCTTGCCCTCGACGATACACATTTCCTCCTGCTCTGCAGGGATACTGGAAACGGCTACGGGCTCCAAGGTTCGACCTCGCTTTATCGCAGGATCGAGCTTCTCGATATTTCCAAGGCGACTGATATCGCGGGATCAAAATATGACGGCTTGGTTCCGGTGGCACCCGAAGGCCAACTTGTCGACGGCATCGTGCCGGCATTACTGACCCCCTTCATCGACATCAACGACAATTCGCAACTCAACAAATTCGGCCTGCATAATGGCGAACCGAACGATCGCAACGACCTCTACCAGAAATGGGAAGGCATGGTCCTTTTATCGGCGCTCGATCCAAAAAATCCGCGCGACTACTTCCTGTTCGTTTCCAACGACAACGATTTCATCACACAGCACGGATTCCACGCGGGCAAAGCATACAAGGATCCGAGCGGCGTCGACGTCGATACAATGATGCTGGTCTATCGGGTGACACTTCCGGAAAGCCGATGATCGTTTCCCCGCCAGACACCATCCGAAAACATCATCAATCGGGATCGGCAGCCGAAGTTTTGTCAGCCTTTGCAAAACTCGGGGTAAGCTGCTTCGGCGGGCCGATCGCTCACATCGGTTATTTCAGACAGGAGTTTGTTGTCCGTCGTCGTTGGCTCGATGAGCGTAGTTATGCCGACCTTGTGGCGCTGTGCCAATTTCTACCTGGCCCCGCCAGTAGCCAGGTCGGTTTCTCTCTTGGTCTCATGCGGGGTGGTTACCTTGGCGGCCTCGCGGCTTGGGTTGGCTTTACGCTGCCATCGGCGATTGCCCTCGTACTATTCGCCTATGGTGCCAGCGCCCTGAAGGGTCCGGTCGGAACTGGCTTGCTTCACGGTCTCAAGCTTGTGGCAGTCGCAATCGTTGCCCAGGCGGTATGGGGCATGGCGCGAATGCTCTGCCCCGATCGCGAACGCGCTTCCATCGCTGTCATCTCGGCGCTGACAATTCTGTTTAGCTCCTCGTCCGTTGCTCAGATCGGCGCGATCGTTTTGGGCGGCGTTCTTGGTTTTTTGCTTTGCCGCGCAGGGCCGTCGCTACCATCAGATCAGGGGCATATGCCGGTGCCAGTTTCGCGCCAAGTCGGACTGCTTGCCCTCGCTGTTTTCTTCCTACTCCTTGCCGGGCTGCCCGTTCTGAAGGCGTTGGCCCATTCGCAGGGCGTGGCGTTGTTTGAAGCTTTCTATCGATCGGGGGCCCTTGTCTTTGGCGGCGGGCATGTCGTGTTGCCGCTTCTGCGCGAGGCGACGGTTTCCCCCGGGTGGGTAAGCGACAACGCATTTCTCGCTGGCTACGGTGCCGCGCAGGCAGTGCCCGGACCCTTGTTTACGTTCTCCGCCTATCTCGGGGCTGTCATGGGTCCATCGCCGAACGGGATAGCGGGCGCAGTGATCAGCCTCATCGCAATATTTATGCCTGGTCTTCTTGTACTCATTGGGACACTGCCGTTCTGGGAGACCTTCCGCCGACAGAGCTGGGCACAATCCGTGATGCGTGGCGTAAATGCCGCGGTTGTCGGTCTGTTGGGCGCGGCGCTCTACAATCCAGTATGGACGAGCTCGGTTAACGCGCCGATGGATTTCGGTCTGGCGCTCGTGGGGTTCGTACTTCTGACTGTGTGGGAAGCCCCGCCACTCGTGGCCGTCGCCGTCAGCGCAATCGGTGGCATTGTGCTTGCTATCGCGCCATTTTGAACCACGACTGACGACAAATAAGTTATGGTTGGATTAGTCCTCGATTGCAGCAAAAAGCTTTTCCGAGAGTGCATTTTCTCCCGGCACTCACGTTAGCGGGCGCAGGACTTCAGAACGCATCACAGACGAACATTTATTCTTGGGTACCAAATAACTTATTGAAGCTGCCGCAACAGCTTGAAGCCCACATACGGTTTGACCGCATCCTCTTTTGGAGCAGTCAGGGGTGCCGGTAACGGAACATTGTAGTTCCGCGGTCGATCAGTTTCTAGTTTCAACGAATAGTCGCCTAATTTTGTGGTGGTCGCGGCTTCGATTTTGTTTTTCTCATTCTCGCCCGCAAAGCAGCCATTGGCGAAGCCGAGTAAAAATACGAGCGCAACTGCCCCAGTCATACGCATGCATCACCCCCACTAGACCCACAGATTACAAAACCGCGACGCTGCATTCAACTGTCCGCATAAAGAAAGTGTCCGCATAAAGAAAGCCCCCAGTTTATCGCCTGCGAAGTGAGCCAAATGGCGCGATCCCCGAATCTTCAGCGTAAATCCCCAAACTGGGTCCGCAAGGCGGGGGTGGGCCCCGTCTATTGAGCGCCCAAGCTCTGGCAAACCTAGACGAAAATCTGTGGAGAGAGTAATCGGCTAATGCAGCAACGTCATCGCATTGGCAACGGCCGCAGCTAGCCCGGCGCCAGCGACGATCGCAAGACCCATCTTCAAAAGAATACGCATCACATAGGACTCCTAGTCCGTTTAACCATAAAAAGGCATCAGTCGCCCTTTTTCAAAGGGGCGAGGCGCTTTGCCGCACCCGCTGTGTTGCGGAAAGGTTGATGACTTGTTGAGCAATAAATGACTGAGCAAATGTCGATTTGATCAGAATTAAATTCAGGCCAAAAGTCGAAGGAGCACTGATTTTTGCAAAGACAAGTCTTCGAGCAGCAAGAACCAGACCGTTATGCTTGGGGTGGGCAGCGGGTCGGGACGACCGCTCGATCTTTTCCGACGAGCTTCGGTGCTTGCCCAGCGCGGGAACATTTTCGGCACATCGGTGTTTTTCCTTCTGGGGGGTAAGGCCGCAGCGGAGGTCGTGCCACCATGCAACGTCAATCTCAGCAAGCCGAAGTGATCCGGTACTCGACGTTTAGGCAAGCGCCGATGGATCGCGGTGAGCCCAAACTACTCATCCCGGGGCTGGCTAATTTTTATGAGGCGGTTTCCAGCCTTTGGTATCCAATGCTCCGCATTGTCGCCGCGGCGCCTCTGTTCGTTCATGCGTGGCCAAAACTTCACAATGGTCCCGCTGCCGTCGCCGTGACTATGGCCAAAGCAGGGTTTGTGCCAGGCCTGTTCTTCGCCTACGCCGCCATATTTCTGGAGACTGTCGGCGCAACCTGCGTGATCCTTGGCCTGTTCACACGTTTCTTCGCTGCCGCCCTAGCAATTGAAATGGCGTGCATCACCTTCGGCGTTTTTTTGCCGCAAGGCTGGGGACGCATGGAGCCGACCTTCATCTGGGGCATCCTCTTTTTCGCGATTGCGCTTCGTGGCGGCGGGCCTTACTCGCTCGATAGGGTGATCGGCAAGCAGCTTTGAAATTCCAATCGGAAAAGCTGCCGAATACATACGTCATTCACAGAGTGGAGAAATCTTATGAACCCAGGCCACAAAATGATGCTTGTTATTCTAGCCGGCGCCATAGCCGCGGTGACGTCGGCGAAGGCACAGGAGCCGCAGGCCGTACGCTTGCGCGGTGTCATCGAGAAGGTCGATGGCAACACGGTGATGGCGAGATCGGACAAAGACGACGAACTCAAGCTCAACCTTGCTGACAAGACTCTGGTTGTCGAGGTGGTGAAGGCGTCAATAGCGGATATCAGGGAGGGCTCATTCATCGGTAGCGGAGCGGTGCCACAAGCTGACGGCTCGCAGAAGGCAATCGAAGTTCACATTTTTCCGGAGTCCATGCGCGGCACCGGAGAGGGCTTCCGGCCATGGGACGGGGCTCCCCATGGCACCATGACCAACGGCACAGTCAGCGCTCCCAAGAGAACGCTGATTGGCGGCACGGTCGACACGACCAATACAAGCGCGCTGGGACCGACCATTACGGTAAAGTACAAGGACGGTGAAAAGGATATCATTGTGACACCGGATGTACCGATCGTGCGGTTTGAAGTTGGCGATATGAGCGCGATTAAGCCAGGGGTCGCCTTCACCGTGTTCCGGGCAGTGAAGAAGCCGGACGGCAGTTTTGACATCAACCGTGTCAACGTCGGCCGAGACCGCGTCGTCCCGCCCTAACGGCTCAGGGGCCGCACACTAATCCGAGAAGTCCTAGGATATGCTACCGATTACATAAGTTATCCAGTGTCGCCAGCGTCGAGCTGATCTCAAGACCAACAGCGGAATTCGGGTCTAGGTCCTGAAGCCGCTCCATCAAAGCGGCATATTCTGGACCCAGCTTCTGGCTTAGCTCATCCAGTTTCTTGAATAGCTCTTCGGCCGTCTTACTGTCGTTGTTCTGCTCAGCCTGATCCATCCGCTCGCCGAGCTTGACCGCATCACAGTAGGCCTGCACCTTAGCTTTGTCGCTGCTGATTATTTTTACGACATTTTGCGTGTCGGCCTTCAAGTTTGCAGCACTCGGCTCCTGAGCAAGTGCAGACACCGATGTGCCGATGATTACCAAAATGACAGCAACCGATCTTAGGTTCATTAGGATCGTCCCATTTTCTATTTTATCCAGTCAAAAATAACATAAGGACAACTCTCGACACCATTAGGGCGGTGTCGTTACATCAGCACCAAACCTCGGGTTAATTCCCTCACTTTGCCGGTGAAATTAGGTCGGCCAGCGACAGAAAAATTGCAGACGCTGGGTCTGCGCGTGCTCGGCATGACGCTTATGCACAAGCGCAAGAGCAATCGGGTCCATCAGAGAGAATTTCCATATCGCCACTCAAATGATTGGGTGGCTTCATTAGCTTCGTGATGCGATCAAAATGACCGCATAGCTTATGATCGCAACGATCGTCACAGGACCACTGATCGTACGAATATCAACGCTGTTAAAGAGATCCGCTGTCGTGCGCAAGAGAAGCGAAAGGTGTAAAAGGACGAGTGGCCCATAAACAGCCGCACTATACCGAACGCGCAATCCAATCACCGCGGGCAGAATGATAGGAGCGTGTCCGAAAATCATTGATAAAACGAAGCCGATCGCGACGGCATGGACGGCTGCATCGTACGAAAAGATGGTCGTGCCGGGCAGCGCAATGAGGAACAATAGACCGGCAATGCCCAACCAAAAGTACCCCGCGAGCAGGCAGCTTGCCGAGAAGCGCGCTTGTCCAGAGAGGCGGATGGTCCTGAGGGCAATGTCATGCTTGACAAGCCACACTGTCATCGCAAGAAGACCGACGCCGGTGAATGGCGCCCCTTGGCCGGCAATTTCGCCCCGTACCATTCCGATGATGATTAGCGCCAACGCGAATACGAAAGTCACTTGGCTTGAACGCGGCGGTGACAGTAAGCGGCTGAGTTCTAAACGTTCAGCAGCTATGGTGAAAACTAGAAATGCAAGCCACCATCCGGCGACGTTTGCTGCTCCAGCCCCCTGGATCCAAATGATTGTCCCGCATACCCAACACGCCGCCGCAATGGTTAGAAGGACCGTGAAGAGTGCGGGTTGACGTGCGGCGATTGTCCCTGAATTAACAGTAAGGCCGATACTCGCGAGCAGAAACGCGCCACTGGCGAATACCGGCGCATCGACAATAAGCCCGACCGCCCCGATGGCAGAAAGCATGGGTGCCGCATAAGCCCACCATCGTCCGATCGCCACTGCACGTTCGAGGCAGATCACAGTTCCAAGAAAGCCACTGATCATCAGGGCACCGTGGAGCTCGGCCACGGCGGGTGTTCCGCCCGGCAATGTCAGGCCAAGTCGAGCAAGACCAAGCCAGAGGCCAACGAGGAACGAACCCACACCCGCCGCGAGCGGGATCAGGCGCAGCCTTCGCCATTTTTCGATTGCTACCAACGCGCGGACCGAGCCCATCACCGCGGAGCGATTGTTGCCCTAAAGCATGCCGAGTTGCCGGCGCGATTCCTCGCTCATCAACTCGGGAGACCAGGGCGGATCCCAGACCAGTTCGACCCGCACGTCCGTTAGGTCCGGGAATCGATTGCGCAGAACCAACTTAATTTCCTCGCTCATCATCTCGCCAAGAGGACAAGCGGGTGTCGTCATCGTCAACGCGATATCAATTTTATCCGCATTGCGCACGGCGTGATAAACGAGCCCAAGGTCGACAATGTTAATGCCGAGCTCGGGATCGATGACCGTTTTCAGAGCAGACAGGATATCATCGTCCATTTAACAACCTCGTTTGCACATTCCGCCATCTTTCGCTGGGGGGTCGCCTCGTCGTGTGGCGTTGGGCTGAATTAGGTGAGCTTGCCGGGAATGCCGGCCCACCCTTTCGCATTAGCGGGCGGTATTCCCTTCTGCGTGATGTTAGGCCACTTGGTCGAATAATCGCGATTAAGTTTTAGCCAATTTCCCAGTCCAGGCTCGGCATATTATATTTCGTTTTCGAAAGCAATATGTTAAATGCATGTTATAGCGTTGCCAGCCACGCATTGATGGAGCTCAAGGTGCGACTGACGGTCTATACGGACTATTCATTGCGTGTGCTCATGTTTCTCGCACTCAAGCGCGACGGTCTCGCTACCATCGCGGAAATTGCCAAGGCTTACGACATCTCGAAAAACCATTTGATGAAGGTGGCCTATCAACTCGGTCTTGCCGGATATGTGGAAACGGTGCGCGGCAAGGGCGGCGGCTTGCGCCTTGCGCGCGCGCCGCGGCACATCGTGATTGGCGAGGTGGTGCGACGCACGGAACCTGACATGATGTTGGTGCCGTGCTTTGCGCCGGATGACGCGTATTGCACGATTCTTCCAAGCTGCGCGCTCCGGGGTGTGCTTTTCAAAGCGCGGGATGCATTCCTTTCGGCCCTAGACGACCACACTTTGGCGGATCTTGTACGCCCGCGCGCCCCACTGCGGAATTTATTGTCATTCAATTCAAACGAAAGTGCACTCCCACGAACCTCGCGGTCGGCTCGGCGGGCATAGCTTTCAGGACTTCGAGGAGAGGCTTGAAAAAACCATCGTGATCAAACCGGAGCCTCCAGCGGCTATGTGGTGTGAGACAAAGAGCAGATCTAGGATCATTAAATTCGCCGCCGATTTTTTCGCACCGGAGATTCGGGCATGGCGTGGCGAGAAGCCGCTTTGGATCGTATTCTGGATTTATGGAGTTGCTACCAGCACCCTTATTGCCGTCCCCTACGCTGTCACGCTTTACGATGGTCGCAACGTGCTTCGGCAGATCCTTTTACTTTGCTTCGCCGCCTACACGGCCTGGATTCTTGTCTCGGTGTGGCGATGCGCCGGTAACACCCAAAAGCAGCTCTGGGGCCTACTGGCGCGCTTCTTAACGGTAGCCTGGGTAGGAAACGCGATCATGGTTCTAGCTTTTCTCCAACTGGATCTCTTGATGGGATATTTTTCAAAGTAAGCAAACGACGACGTAAAGAGTTGGATTGCGATCAGAACCTCTCTTTCATTCGCCCTGATGCATTTTGTCCGTTTGCTATCGCAATGTGATTAAATCAAAAAAGGAAATCGGCAATACTCACCTTAGGTGGTTAGCGAATACTCCCAAAGTTACCGCTCCGATAGTGGAACACGAGCTCATGACATCAAAATCTGTCGTTGCACTTCGACACATTCATTTCGAGGATCTCGGTCACTTCTCACCAGCACTCAAACGGAAAGGCTACGGCCTTACATATTATGATATCGGCATTGATCATCTTGAGAAACTAGATCCACTGGCAGCAGACCTGCTCATTGTGCTCGGGGGTCCGATTGGCGCTTACGAGGAACAACAATATCCGTTCATTCATGAGGAGCTTGCGCTTCTTACCCGTCGACTTGCCGCCAATCGACCAACGCTTGGCATATGCCTAGGTAGCCAGCTTATTGCTCGCGCCCTTGGTGCACGAGTTTACCCGATGGGCATCAAGGAAATCGGTTTCTCGCCCATAAGTCTCACAACAGAGGGAATGCATTCGTGCCTTTTTCCCTTCGCTAGGGACGGAACGGTCTTGCATTGGCACGGCGACACCTTTGAGCTGCCGCACGGTGCCACGCATCTAGCCTCTACGGAGATTTGCCCTAACCAAGCTTTTGCATATGGACCCAATGTGCTTGGTCTGCAATTTCATGCTGAGGTGTCGGCACGTCACTTCGAGCGCTGGCTCATCGGTCACGCTTGCGAGCTTGCCGGGGCCGGCGTATCGATCGCGGACCTGCGAGCAAGCGCTTTGCATCACGCTCCCATGATGGCTGTTAAGGGTGAGGCCTTGCTTGATCGATGGCTCGGGGGAGCAAATAGCTGATAAGTTGATGTGTGCCCTTGTTTGGCTATTTTTATCTTCAAAGGCAATGTAGAAGCAATCGCGAGGTGAAAATGAGCCGAGATCTTCCATCTGGTGCCAAGCGACTAGCCGAGCGTCATGCGAAAGTATGGGCGGCTTACGAAAAGCTCGGGGAGGCGGTTGCGGAAGGTGGCCCACTCGATGCTAACACCCGGCGTTTGGTGAAGTTGGCTCTTTCAATTGGATGCTCTTCCGAGGGAGCCGTGCATTCACACATTCGTCGGGCCCTAGCTGAAGGCATGAACGCGGATCAGTTGCGACATGTCATGCTGTTAGCCATTCCCACACTCGGGTTGCCGACGGCGGTGAAGGCTTTAACTTGGATCGATGATATTCTTGATGGACAATAGTATTACTGACACGTGGATCGAGCGGCTTCGATCCCTCGCGGAACGCTCGGAATAAAAAATTGGCGCGGGCTGGTGTTTGCAATTTGCTGCTTATGCTGTTGCTGGCATGGAAGTTGCGGTTAAGCGTGGAGGACTGGTTGTGGAAACGCTGATCATAGGGTTCTGTATTCTCGCGGGTATATGGATTGTCGTTTTATGGGGTGCTCGGTATTTCGGACCGCGCGACGCTTAAAGTAAGCGGCTGCGAGCGACATACGTAATCAGCCAGTACCTTCACAAGGGTCGGGATAGGTCAGGAACCCCGAACTGTGCCACCTTGCCGCTGCGGTCATGAGCGCTGGCTCGGTCCGCCTTAGCCCGACAATATGGAAAACCGTTTCGCCCACGGCCAGAAGGTAGTCTGCGATGATCCGCCGATGGCATCGCCACCATAAGGTCTCAGCGCACATAATGGCACAGCGTTGCGAGTGACCGAGATCAAGGAGCTGCGTCAGGCCGTTGCGAAAACTTTCGCTCATCGCGTAGTCGGCGTAGTTGTGAAAGCTGTTGTTTTGCCAAAACGCATTGATACTTGCTGGCACATCGCGATTCTTGCCGCGCAGACCGCCAAGTGCCGCGATATGCCTATATCCAATAGCGAATGGTTCGAGCGCCTGCGGCAGCGTCTCGTGGTTATATTGCGGGTTGGTGCGCGAGCGTGGCACGGTTCGGACATCGGCGACGAGCGTCACCTGTGCGTTCTGCAGCAAATCTACAAATTCACCAATTGGACGCGTCGCGTGGCCAATAGTGTGGAACGGATACGCCATGCACAGGACGCATTAGTCTTTATTGACGCGGCTATCTCATCGGCGCAGCGCAGCGCGAGGCACGCAATCACGGCTATCAGCAGCGGCGAAGGGCCGTGCGTCTATCGGTTGCGTTCCGTCCACGCCGGTCTCTTCGTCGTTAGGTATGCTTCGTGCCAGAGCCGATACTACGCTCAAGGTTTGTTAGTTGCAGTCCTCCCAACGTCAGCGAGTGCTTGCTTCAATGCGCGCATCTCATTGTAGCGTGCGGTCACATCACGCATGATTGCGGCCATACCGATCATCTGCTCTGCCTCATTCTTCAGCGGCACGACGGTGAACTCGACCGAGATGATGGTGCCATCCTTGCGGAGGGCCGGCACCGAGAGCACGTCGCCCTGACCGTAGCGACTTTGGCCCGTCTGCATAACCCGGCTATAGCCGTCCCAATGACGTTTCCGCAATCGCTCCGGGATGATGAGATCGAGTGAGCGACTTACGGCCTCCTCGCGGGAATAGCCGAAAAGGCGCTCGGCGCCTGGGTTCCAAAAGCCGATGATACCGTCACGATCTGCGGAGACGATCGCGTCTGACCGTGTAGATAAAATAGTCTCGGCGAGTCGATCGGGAAGACTCACGATAGCACTCCGCGGTTCAAACGCGGCATCACCCGTTGGCGCCCAGCGTCGCAGATGCCTCAATGCGGTGCCCTAATGCAGGGCAGATGATTTATGAGCATCCATGGAGTTAATTGAAACCGTTAGTCCGGAACTCACACGACGTTTGGAGTCTCTTAAAGCGGAAATTGCTCAAGATCAATCCGTTGGAGCCACTGATGAAAACAAGGTCAGAGAATTTAGAGATTTGACCCCGACGGGACGTGGCCGCTTGAGTCCACATGCTTTAGGCGAGTACAGCTTCAGCCAGTAAAATAAGGGCGCTAGCAAATTAATTGCTAACAAAAAGGACAGATAGTGACGACGAAAACTTCAGCAGAGTGAACCCAGTGAACTCAATCAACGTTATAGCGCCCTACAGGCACCACGGTATGTGGGTCTTTGATGATGAACGGGTTGGTCTATCGCAGGAACCATTTGTTGCCGGTGCTGACACGATGATCGACCGTGTTGTTGCTGGCATACCTGACGCCGAGAATGGCTTTGTGATGGCCTTTTCAGCAACGCCATTTCCAGGCCACCAATACCGTCTTGATTGGCGACGTGAGGATAGCGGAGGAAACGTCTACTACTCAGCGGAGCTTGACATGGAAGGATGGCTGTGTCCTGCACTGCTGAGATATTTCTCTGAGGCACCAAAACAGATTTACGTCCAAGTAAGGCCCCCGTCCTTGTAATCAAAATCATTTGGTGTGTCCCGACTATAGGTTATGCCTCCTTGATGTAGTCAAAGACGACTTCACCGAGCCCGAGAGTAAGGTCGGTGAGGTAGTGCGAGGCGGAAACAACCTCACGCACTGGAAGGCGCGCAACGTCACACTGGGCGTGATCGAACAGTTGCAGCGCCGCGGGCCCGCGCCACGCGCCTTTGAGCGTCACATCCTCCAAGTAATAGCGGACCAGTTCGCAGATGCGCGGCCCGCAATCGACATCCGGGATAATCTTGATCATGAAACTCGGCTTGGCGAGGTTTTTGAGTAAGGGCTCTCGGTCGATCTCGTGATGTTTGTAGCCCATAGTGGCCGCCACACAGAGCACCGATCCATAGTGCAACGTACAGACGAGCGTCTCACTCTCATGCGAAATCTTCGGACTAGCCAGCTTCTTCGGAAAGCCCCAGATCTCGCGCCCGCCGGCAATCGGCGCATTGTCGTCAAGATACATTGCATGCACATAGCCGCCTTCCTGCGCGACACCGTCGGCGCCACGAAAGCGAACCGGAATAACCTGACCTGTTTCCGTGTAGTCGCCGAACCCGGTCGAGTCCGGCATGCGGATGAACTCATAGTTGACCATGTCGCCGATGACTTCCAAGGGTTCCGGCACGACCGCACGCAGGACGTCAGGGTCGGTGCGGTAGCTGATCACCACATACTCGCGATCGTAAAACTTGTAAGGGCCTCTCGGATATGCCGGATTATTCAACGGCATTGCGAATGCACTTGCGCGAACATCGGCCAGTTTCATCACGGGCGCTCCTTCGGTGATGGCACACGATGGCCAGGGCTTAGTCGTACCGCTTCGGCGATTGGTCAGAACCAACCACACCGCTAGAGATCGGCATTCGAAACCAGGCGAAGGCTACCAACCTCCCTGTACCCTCGCCTACAATTAGTCGTGAAGAAGGGACGAATATTTTATCCCTCACGTTTGGCGGACGTCCGCGCCGTTGTCCCGAACGCCGATCTCCACCGGTGCATCGTAATTTGCACTTTCTGGAGCATACCGAATTGCCAAAATTGCAAAGCGTCAGTATTGTTGACCCGTTAGCGCCTCGCGAAGCGCCTTCCGTACATTGACCCAGTGAGTGCGCGCGAGTTAGCTGAGCGCGCGTACTGTGGCGAGAATGCTTTCTTGCGGGGTCATCATGTCAGAGCACGATGAGATGTCAGAGCACGGCGACGAAAGCGAGCACACGCATCAGCACCCTCACGATAACCATCATGCCTGCGCCAATCTCTTTGGAT
>Ga0207784_1000010_pt1 | contig 32640 bp, 34 predicted proteins | sample LuqExpMetageno66_FD_187823 | JGI IMG/M metagenome (GOLD analysis project Ga0207784, IMG submission 187823) | Tropical forest soil microbial communities from Luquillo Experimental Forest, Puerto Rico - Sample 66 (SPAdes) | ecosystem: Environmental > Terrestrial > Soil > Tropical forest ... | reverse complement strand
ATCAAGTCGCAAGGCTATCGCATGTCGACCATGGTGGCCTTTTCGGGCGAGGTTAAAGACCCGGAGGGAGATGGCGACCCGCTGACCGAAACCAGCGCCAAACTCAATCCGACGCTCAAGGGGCGCGACATCCGCGAAGCCTTCACCGATGAGGATGCCAAGATCCTGTTGGTGGCCAACAAATTCCAGACTGGCTTCGATCAACCGCTGCTGTGCGGCATGTATGTCGACCGGAGGCTCGCAGGCATTCAGGCCGTGCAGACCCTGTCACGCCTCAACCGCGCCCACCCCGGCAAGGATACGACCTACATCCTCGATTTCGTCAACAGTTCGGACGAAGTGCTGGAGGCTTTCCGCACCTATTACGACACCGCCGAGATTGCGGCCGCCACCGATCCGAACCTTATCTTCGACTTGCGCGCGAAACTGGATGCCTCAGGCCATTATGACAACCATGAGGTCGAGCGGCTGGTTCGGGTTGAACTCGACCCGCAAGCTACCCAGGGGCAGTTGATCGGTGCGCTGGAACCCGTCGCGCAGCGCCTGCTGGTCCAATACAAGGAGGCCTTCGCCCGCAGACAGGCAGCGCTGGACAAAAAAGATCAGAAGGCCGCTGACGAAGCCAAAGATGAGATCAATGTCCTGATCCTGTTCAAGAGCGACATGCAGAGCTTTGTCAGCCTCTACACCTTCCTATCCCAGATTTTTGACTATGGCAGCAGCGATATCGAAAAGCGCTTCCTGTTCTACAAGCGCCTGATCCCGCTGCTGGAGTTTGGACGGGAGCGTGAGGGGGTAGACCTCTCCGGCGTGAAGCTGACCCATCACACGTTGAAGGATCTCGGCCAGCGTAACATCAGCGTGGCATGCGGAGATAAGCCGCAGCTTGCCCCCATCACGGGTGTCGGCACCGGTGGCATTCAAGACAAGCAGAAGGCTCTGCTGGCTGAGATCATCGCCAAGGTGAACGACCTGTTCGAAGGCGACCTCACCGATGACGACCAGCTGATCTATGTGAACAACGTCATCAAGGGGAAGCTTCTCGAATCCGAAACCCTGCGGGTGCAGGCTCAGAACAACTCAAAGGCGCAGTTCGCGGCCTCACCCGCTTTGGCGAACGAGATCATGAACGCGATCATGGATGCACTGACAGCCCATGAAACGATGAGCACGCAGGCGCTCAACAGCGCCCATGTCCGTGAAGGACTGAAGGACATTCTGCTCGGACCTGGCCAGCTTTACGAGGCCTTGCGCGAGGCGCCACAGGAATAGGGAGCCCCTAGGCGGCGTGGACGAATTTGAGCCAGAACCTGATGGTTGCCAGATAGACCATGCCAAGGAAGCTTGAGGGCATCTGGTCATACCGGGTGGCGATGGCGCGGTTAATTTTCAGTCTGCCGAACGCGCGTTCGATGCCATTGCGCTGGCGGTACAGCACCCGGTCGTGGTCAATTTTCTCCCGACGATTGGATTTTGCCGGAATGACAGCCTGTATCTCCCGGTGAACAAGGTCTGCGCGGATGGCATTGGTGTCGTAGCCCTTGTCCGCCAGCAGTACCCTGGGCGCGCGTTCGGGCAGGTCGATGAGCTTGGCGTAGGCGGTGCAGTCAGCAGCCTCTCCATGCGTCGGGTGAAAGGCGATTGGTCGTCCTCGGGCATCGGCCAGGCAATGAAGCTTACTGGTGAACCCGCCCCGCGAGCGGCCAAGAGCTCTTCGACACCCCCCCCTTTTCCGCCCGCCGCCGAGACATGGCGCGAAGCGTGGTACTGTCGATGCTGTAGTGACCACTGTCAGCCATGATCTCGGCCAGCGTGACCGACCCGCTTTCCAGACCCCGGCCTCGCTCCAGCGGCGGAACCGGCGATAGATCGTGTTCCAGTTCCCGTATTTTGGGCGGCACATCGCGCCAAGCGATGCCGCAGCGTATCCGCCAGAGGATGCCGTTGATGATCGCGCGATTGCGCTCGGGCCGGCGCCCGCGTCCACGGTTTGCGGGCTCGATCGGCAGCAGCCCCTTCAAAACGCGCCATTCCGCTTCGGTAAGATCGCCGCCGCTCAAGCCTGCCTCCAAAAAGCAGCCTTAAATCAAGCGCCGTGCAGCACGTCAATCCTTTCGGCTTCATTGAAGGCACTTTGCTCGATAAGGTGCCTAGCCCTTAAGAAAGGCAAGTCCATGTATCGCATCACCTTGGAATGCCATGACGTTCCTCCAGCAGAGGGGGAAGAAGCGGCACGCGACATCACAGAGGCGTTCCGGCTGAATTACCCTCATGAAAACAACGTGGTCTGCACGTTCGTCGACGGCAAACTCAGACTTATCGCCGAGAACGATCACGATCCTGACGGGCTCAACCTCATGGACGAGTTTTCCGACAACATTACGGCCTACGTCGGCGCGTTCGACGGCGATCTCAAGCTTGTGAGCGTCGAAACATTCGACTGAATTCATCCACGCCGCCTAGGAAACGCAGTAATTTCAGTACTCGTCGGCGCACCTATATACGATTGTCTGTTATCGACATGAATTGTGTCAAAATTTCTAATTTTTTTCTGTCAGTTCTGGTCATTATCAAAGTGTATGTTAGCAATCTTTTCTAAGACATCATTTGAATTCTTCGTCATCTTACTTATCATTGATTCGCCCGATGAACAACTTTTCTCATTTATACTGTCACTTTTGGAATGGCGATTCACGGCGTCGCTGTAATATCGGACATTTTCAGACAAAGGCGCGAGTCTTAACGGGACTTTCTCCATGTACGCTCCCCCTAACTTCGTCGACCATGCGTCTGTTCGCGCTGGCCCGCAAACTCACCGTGCGTTGCCAATTTTGACGAGGTAAACGTACGTCGGCTCCCGACGGAGTGGCCTTGCGCCTCGAACGTCGTGTTTGAAGGCGGGATCATTTTTCAGCGCCCATATCGCGTCGAAACGCGGCTGTGCTCGCTTTCCCGCTGGCGTTGAGGTAGGGGGCGAGGCGCGCGAACGGGATCGCTGCGTCGTCGGTACAGGCCATGTCCACGTGCGAGAATACCGGTGTAAAGGCCACGCCGGTCGTAGTCAGCCGCACCATCCAGTCGTCCTCCACCCGCTCCGCATCACGACAGTCGGCATCGCTGGCGGGGAACGCAGCGTCGATCAGCTTGCGAAATGTGGGGGTGAACCAATCGTAGAGGTTGACACGCAGGCCCGTCTTCAGGTCCCATGTTGCATAGCTCACCTCGGTGTTGGGGTGGGCACCGCCACAATAGTTCTCCTCGTTGTCCTCGACCACCAGCCAGTTGTGCGTTAGGACAAGCGGGCGCCGGGTAAAGCTGGCCTCGCCATCGTTTCCGTTCTGGGCAAGCGCCGACATCGAGCAGGTGAGATACATCGCGTTGTCCGGCCCCGTCTGCACATCGGCGGCCAGCGCCGCGTTCACCCGCCCCACGGCGGGCGATTGACCCGAAAGCTGGAACGTCTCGCTCGCCGAATCGGTGAACTGCCGGCCCGGATCGATTAACAGGGGGTGTAGGCGATGCCCCCCAGTCGCGCGAGGCGCCGGGTGACAGTGGGTTTAGTATAGCGCGGCAGGCTGAACGCGCGGTTGCCGCAGGGCATGTCGGCGCGATCATCGTCGGACGAGGTGGCGGGCAGCATCAGCACAGATACCAGCTCGATCGGCAGGGTATGCTGGCCGTCGCTCCACACGCCATGCAGATGGCCTGCAGTCACGGATCCGATCCTCCACAGCGGGCCTTTGGGGGCGCGATCTGAAAATGGCACCTCGGTCCAGAACGCACCGGCAGTCGCAGCCTTTTGTCCACCCGACGCCAGCGGCCCCAAGCTGATGATCGCGAGATGACGCTGGTAATAATAGGCGCCCTGATCGCCGAAATCCTGGTGCTGCAAGCACACTGTCACCGGCGCTGTGCCGACGCTGCCTTAGCCAGAGCCCCTTCAGCCCCGAGCAGCAGCACCGCACCCGCAACGAGCGGGAACCACACGGTGCGGCGCATGAAGACGGCATCATTCGCACTCCTGCGCGGTGGCCATGATGGAATTGATCGCATCTCCGGCCATTGCGGCCGCCTCGGCGGGTGACTTGCCCAGATGGGCAGCATAAAGGGCCGTAAGCTCGCCGCGCGCGGCGGTGATGTCGGCCGGCGTGACGCCGCGTCGGCGGGGCGCCTTGATGCCCAGATCGCGATGCGCCAACCCCAGGCGCGCGGTATCCAGCGCCGTCTCGTAAACGCGATAGGCGGCGAAACGGATGGTGCCGTCGCAAGGCGGCCAAGCGGCGTTGAGCTTGCCATCGAGTGCGGTGAGCATGGGTGTGGGCGGCAACGTCTGCGCGCAATCGGTATCGAGCACGAAGTTGTCCAGCGTTGAACCGAACGCCGATTGGGTGGCGCCCAACAGCGCCGGATGGCGGATCACCGCCGCACAGGGCAGGCTGCGCCGCCCGGTCGCGCTGCGCGCCGGCCAGTTCCCATCAGGCAGGTAAGGCCCCAGCACGTTGAGAAACGCGGTGAAGTGGCGCTCGGAGATGAAGATGTCGCCCACCCGCTTAACTGCGACCCCATCGGCGCCGGGCTCGGTCAGCATCGTGCGAGGATAGTCTTTGCCCATGAGATCGGCCACGAGCGGTGCCAGCAGTGCCGAAATACGCTCGCGTTTTGCGGCGCGCGTCGGGTCCGACCAGTCTGCGCCTGCCGGTTCGGTCGCCCAGAGCGCCACTGCCTCCAGCACTGGCGCGAACGCGGGATCGGTGCGGCGGAGCACGGGCAGCGCCACGTCCGGCGACAGCATCAGCGCGGCCAGCGCCAGATCGTTGTTCCGCCCGGCATATTCGATGCGCAAGCATCCGGCGACCGTCTGGCCCACGGGGGGCTTCGTACATCCCCGCATCTGCTTCAGCACATCGCGTTGGGCGGCCAGTTCGTTGGAAGCGCCGAACCCGAATGCGCTCATTCGGTCCAGTGCAAAGAGCGTCGCCATCGTGCGATCGGCGGCGGCCAGATCAGGCGTGGCGCAGATCACCTGCTCGATGCCCGTGTTGGTGGCTGCGCAGGCGAAACTGGGGGGCGTGGGGGCGTTCGCAACCGGCGCGGCGCGTGCGAGCGCCATCAGCCCACCGAGCACGACCAGCAGCGCAGTCAACCATTGCCATTTGCGTGCCCGGACCATCTCCTCCATCCTCCCTTGCTCCCGCCCCATATGGCGCATCGACAAGATCGCATAGCCGGGAAACGGCTGGAGCAAGGCGCAGATCATACGCCGACCTACGAGCGATGAATGGATGACAGCTGCGGCAACCAAACGCGAGGCAGCGAACGTCTGCTCTGAAGGGCGGGAGCGCGCATGGGGATCGGTCAAAACCAGCCCAGACAGCAATGTAGACGTCTCGCGCCGATCTTTCTACCCTTTGCGCCAGGTTCACGCTGCATTGCACACGCAAGGTGCTCGACCGCATCAAATCGGATAGCGTCCCGCCGGTCACAGGCGATGCTCTGCTGGGCAACTGGTATGTCACGGCGCTGCTTTGGAGGCCGCAAGTGGCGTTGCTGATTTCCGAGCGGACCTTGCTGCCGGTCTTGATACCACTGGCGCCGGCCGCGACACTGGGCAGGCGCTTCCCAGACCATCTTGCACAGGTCCTTCGGGCACATGGCGTTCCCGCCGAATGGGTCGCGCAGGAAATCTGGCGCATGGGCAGCGCGGTCTATGCCAAGACGGCCAATCGCAGGCTGCTGGGCATGCTCAACCAGTTCTCGTTTTAAATCGCCGGACAGGGCGCTGCATGCGCCGGTCAACGGGGGCGTCTGCGCGTCGCACGGTGAACCATGCAGCCACCCCGGCTTCGCTCAGCGTTCCGCCGGCGAGCGCGAGGACCATACCAACCGCTTCTTCTGGCACGAAGGCGATGCGCACATCATTCGAGGCCAAGAACAGGCGTGCCAGCATCCATGCGGTGGGCTTGTTGCCGTCGGTGAAGGGATGGTTGCGCGCGACGTCATAGGCATAGGCTGCCGCCAGTGCACAGAGGTCGGTCTCGCCATAGGCCCACTGATTACGCGCCCGAGCCAGCGCCAAATCCAGCCCCGCAGCGTCGCGCACGCCGATCGGGCCGCCATGCTCGGCCAGTTGACGGTCGTGGATGGCAAGGGCAAGGTCGGTCTCGATCCAGACCGGTTCGGAATTCTCGCTCACGCTATTAGGCCAGCACGCGCAGGATGTCCCTGTCCTCGCGCATGATCTGCTCGGCCAGCGCCATCTTGGCTACGAAGGCGGGATCGGCGGCGGTAATCCGGATGCCGTCGGGCGTTTCCGAGACGTACAACGTGTCGCCCACGCCCACGCGCAGCTTTGCGAGCAGTTCCTTGGGCAGGACGACACCGGCGGAGTTGCCGATCTTGGTCATCTTGAGGCGGGCGTTCATACCAAAGTTATAACATGCGACGTTCTCAAGAGGCGTACCCTGACGCCGGCCATGTCGGCCATCAGGAGAAGCACAATGGGACATTCAGGTTTGGGCCCCGCCGTACATGAACGGCGTCCTTGGAACGCCGGCCAGAACGTCGGGCCGAAGCGCCCGCTCAGGCCCGCGCGACATCTGGGCGATCCACTTCTATCTCGATGAGCACAAGCGATTACGCGATCGCGCACTGTTCGACCTTGCCATCGACAGCAAATTGCGCGGGTGTGACCTTGTCAAACTGCGCATCGGTGACTTGGTCAGCGGTCCGCATATCTGCAACCGCGCGACCGTGGTCCAGCAGAAGACCGGGTTGCCGGTTCAATTCGAGATCATGGCGGAGGCCCGCAAAAGCCTGCTCGCCTGGCTCGAACAACGGCAGGGTTTGGTGAAGGATTTCGTGTTTCCAAGCCGGATCGACTACATGGGCCACATCAGCACCCGTCAATACGCTCGTCTGCTCGACGAGTGGATATCGACGGTCGGCCTCGACAAACGTGAATAGGGCCCCCACTCCCTGCGTCGGACCAAGGCCGCGCTGATCTACAAGGCGACGGGCAACCTGCGCGCCATCCAGATCCTGCTTGGCCATACCAACATCGAGGATACCGTGCGGTACCTGGGCGTCGATGTCGATGACGCCCTGACATTGTCCGAACGAACCGAAGTTTGAAGGCTATGCTGGCCCATCAGCGGATTGGTGGGTCAGCTATTTCGCCTAAACCTAGGGCAGGTTCTGACCGAGGTGATGCACCGTGTGAATGGCCGCCTTCAGGGCCCTCCCCGTCGCTTCTCGCCCGCCCAACGGTGTCAGGGGCGGCGATTGGCGATCAGCCATTGGATCTGCTTTGCGCCTTCGGGCGTGGCGGGGTTGTAGACCATCAAATGGAGGTCGGACCGTCCTTCGACCGCGAAGGTCGAGAATTCCAGTTCGATCGGGCCTATTTCCGGGTGACGCATGCGTTTGGTGCCCTCGCCATGTGCGGCGATGTCGTTCTGGCGCCACAAGCGCGCGAAATCGGCGCTGCTGTGCGACAGTTCCTCCACCAACTGGCGAATTTCCTCTCCGGCTCCGGCACGCAAGGCATCAGCGCGGAAGGCGGCCACCACGAAACGCGCGACATTCAGCCAATCTTCCTGCGCATCGCGCACGCGCGCATCGCAGAACATCATGCGCAGGATGTTGCGCTGGCCGCGCGGCAGCAGCGCGTAATCGGTGAGCAGGGCAGCGGCGGCCTTGTTCCAGGCCACCACATCCCAGGTTGCGGTGCGGATGATCGCAGCGCTGAGCGGCATCGCGTCGAGCACACGCTGCAGGCGCGGGGTGATCCCTTCGGTCTCGCGGTAACGTGCCTCGGGCGGATGGCCCAAGGCCAGGATGAACATATGTTCGCGTTCCGGTTCGGTCAGCATCATGCCCGCAGCGATGCGGTTCAGCACATCGGCAGAAGGCGCGCCGCCGCGCCCCTGCTCCAGCCAGGTATACCAGGTGGGGCTGATATTGGCGCGCTGGGCCACTTCCTCGCGCCGCAAGCCCGGCGTGCGCCGCCGCCCGGCGGGCAGGCCGAAGCTGGCCGGATCCAGCCTGTTGCGCCGGTCGCGCAGGAAATGGCCCAGCGCATTGCCGGTGATGGAAGGGGTTTCAGCGGCCATCGGTGATCCTGTTGATCATTATACCACGATAAGATCACTAATTTACCGGGAAAAGGCGATGCGGCAAGCACACATCCGAACACCAGGAGAATGCAACCATGCGTATCTTTCTCACAGGCGCCACCGGTTTCATCGGCGCGCGGATCGTGCCGGAATTGCTGGCCGCAGGGCATCAGGTGCCGGGCCTCACCCGTTCGGACAGCGGCGCGCGAGCGCTGGAGGTGGCGGGGGCAAGCGCCCATCGCGGCACGCTGGAGGATCCGGCCAGCCTGCAAGCGGGTGCCGAACAGGCCGACGCGGTGATCCACGTCGCCTTCGACCATGATTTCTCGAACTTCATCGCCAATTGCGAAAAAGATCGTCGCGCCATCACGGCCATGGGCGAGGTGCTGAAAGGCTCCGCTCGCCCGATGCTCATCACATCGGGCACCGGCATGGGCAGCCACGCCGATGGCAGCCCGGCGACCGAAGACGTGTTCGACACCCACCACCCCAACCCGCGCGCCGCCTCGGAACTGGCCGGGCAGGCTGTGCTGGAAAGCGGTGTGCATGTGGATGTGATGCGCTTGCCGCAGGTGCACAACACGGTGAAGCAGGGGCTGATCTCGCCATTGATCCAGATTTCGCGTGAGAAAGGCCGCGTGGCCTATATCGGCGAGGGTGCAAACCGCTGGGCGGCCGGGCATGTCAGCGATGTGGCGCATCTCTATCGTCTGGCCATCGACCGGGCGCTGAACGGCGGCAAGCCCGGCACGCGCTGGCACGCTGTGGCCGAAGAAGGCATAAGCGCCAGAGCCATTGCCGAAGCGCTCGGTAAAGGGCTCGGCCTGCCAGTGGTATCGCTGGGCCCAGAGGAAGCTGCCGGGCATTTTGGGTGGATGGCGCCCTTTGCCGCCTTCGATATGCCAGCCTCCAGCGCGTGGACGCGCGCGCAACTGAACTGGAACCCCCGCGAAGCTGACCTGCTGAGCGATCTTGCCGACATGGATTATCACACCGACTTCTCGGCTTGACGGCAGAGTCGTGCTTGAAGCGACATGCTTAGTTACCGCCACGCATGGCCGCCGTCTTACACGCACGCCTCAGTGTGGCATGACTGGATGGCGGCTATAGAGGTGACAACCTCGCTGCTTGAACGGCGGCTTGGGCGGCGAGTGCATGCCCGCTGTTTGCGATGAAGGGACAAGCCCCGGCAGATCCGCGCCCTGCCGTGGTTGCTCGCAAAGGGTAGGGCCCGAACCCAAGATGCAGGCGCGCGGGTCAGAGGCCGCGCGCCTGTGTTGCAAAGGTTATGTTTGCTTATGGCTCGATGGCGTTTATCCTGCCTCGGCCATCCACTGGACCGCATCCTCTCCTGCCGCTATCTTAAGCGGCGCGCCCGGATCAGTCGCAGCCTGCCACACCGCCTCGGCCACGTCACTCGCATGGGTAACCGGGCCGCTCTCCTCGCGGAAGCTGGCGATCATGCCTTCGATCATCGGCTTGTAATCGGGGTTATCGAGCCCGCGCAGGTGCGGCAGGGCGTTGTTGCCGAAGCTCGTCTCGGGCGAGCGTCCGGGCAGGACGATGTGCACACGCACGCCGAACGGCTGCATTTCAACCGCGAGGCTTTCGGTAAGCGCGTTCACGGCCGCCTTGCTCGCGCGGTAGACGCTGACCAGGGGAAGCGGCTTGAGCGTTACCGTTGAGGTGACATTGATGATGGTGCCGCTGCGGCGTTCGCGAAATTTGGGCAAAATCGCCTGCAGCATCGCCAGCGTGCCCAAGGTGTTGGTTTCGAACAGTTGGCGCGCCGTATCAGGCTCGATCAGTTCGATCGGCACAGCCGCGCCGAAGCCCGCATTGTTGACCAACACATCGATATCGCCTGCCTGCGCCAGCGCTTTTGCGATGCTTTCATGATCGGTGACATCGAGCGGCAGGATAGTGAGCCGATCGGACGCAGGCAGGATGTCGGCCCTGGGCTGGCGCATCGTGGCAACGACGTTCCAGCCTTTTGTCAGGAAGTGCCTGGCGGTTTCGAGCCCGAAGCCCGAGGAACAGCCGGTGATGAGAACGGTGGGCATGAGATGACTCCACGAGTGTGAACGGTCATCCCGATGTGGCCATGGCTTGCAGGATCAGCTATGGCCAGCTGTCTCGAATTCATTGGCGATCGTCCTGTTATGTCCGTTGATCCGCTTGCCGAGATCGTGACGCTGCTCCAGCCTTCGGCCAGCTATTCCAAGCTCGTCGAATATGGCGGGCGGTGGCGTATTCGCCGTGACATCGAAGGCAAGCCGGTCTTTTTCGCGGTGCTGGAGGGGAAGTGCCGGGTCGTGTCGTCGGGCCGCCCGCCGATCATCGTGCGTCAGGGCGATTTCGTGCTTTCGCCATCAACCAGCGATCACGTCGTGGAAAGCATTGATGCGCCGCCGCATGGCATCGCGATGATGCCGGTGGAAATCGGCGAGGGGCGATTTCGCATCGGGCCGCCTGCAGAGCCGGTCAATCTGCGGATGCAGGTCGGGCTGTGCAGCTTTTCCTCGCCTGATGCCGCTTTGCTCGTGTCGCTGTTGCCGGCGATGATTGTGGCGCGCGGGGCGCCACGGCTTGCGCTGTTGCTGCAACTGGTGGGCGATGAAACCCGTCACACGAGGCCGGGACGCGAATTGGTGCTGGAACGCCTGCTCGAGGTGTTGCTGATCGAGGCGCTGCGCTTTGGCGCCGATGTCACGTCCGTACCAAGTGTCGCGCGTGGGCTGTCGGATGAACGCCTGGTTTCCGCCTTGCGCGCCATGCATGGCTGGCCTGCGCGTGGCTGGACGGTTGCCGATCTCGCCGCCGAAGCGGCGATGTCGCGCTCGGCTTTTTGTGCGCGCTTTCATCGCGTCGTCGGGCTGCCGCCGATGGAATACCTGCTGGCGTGGCGCATGGCGCTGGCCAAGCGTCTGTTGCGTACGCGTGAACTTGCTATCGAACATGTTGCCGCCCAAGTCGGCTATGGTTCGGCAAGCACGTTCAGCACCGCTTTTGCCCGCCATGTCGGGATGCCGCCGATGCGCTATGTTCGGTCGATGGTTTTGGTTTGACAAGGACGGCTGGCTTTTATCCGAATTCTTCGCGCATTGTGAGCGGTTAGGCAGGCCGCAAAGTCTTAGGCCGTTCGTTCAGGGCCAACAGAAGTCATTTGAATGATCGACTGCTCTTGGAGAGATTGAGTAGGCTCCTGAACGACCGCTATGAGGGCGTCCTCATTTTGGCTAGATGATGCCATGACGCAGCGTTTAAGCCTTATTTCCTTGCTGGTTGCCGATTATGATCAGGCAATCGACTATTTTGTCGGCACGCTCGGGTTTGAATTGCGCGAGGATACGCCGCTGGGGAATGGCAAAAGGTGGGTTGTGGTGGCACCGCAAGGCGCAGTCGGCGGGTTGCTGCTTGCCCGCGCCTTGGGCGAAAAGCAAATGCGTGCCATCGGCGACCAAAGCGGTGGCAGGGTCTTTCTCTTCCTTGAAACCGACGATTTTGTCCGCGACCACCTCGCCTACACACAGCGCGGGGTGCGCTTTGTCGAGGAACCGAGGCATGAGCCTTACGGTGTCGTTGCCGTCTTCGAGGATCTCTATGGCAACCGGTGGGATCTTGTTCAGCACAAGCGGCAAGGCGCATGGACCTGATGTGCCGCGATCGCCGGCAATCAGCCGCACTGGCTGAGCAGCGCGTTGCGTTCTTGGTCCTTGGGGCGGCCAAACCGTGTAAACATGTCTTTCAGTTCGGCAAGTTCGGGCAGGAAAATCATGGTGTCATCAAGCATGATCATACGCCGCGTCTGCGGTATCATCGGGCGCCACATACCATCGAGGTAGCGCAGTTCGAAGTTGGCCATGAATTCTACTACCAATGGGCATGATTGCCAGCGCCCGAATATCTCGGATCGGAAGCGCGGATGAGGTGCAGGCACGGCCTGCTCAAGACCAATTCTGGGAAACAGCCGCCTGGCGTCTTCCACACTGATCATGACATCTACATCTGAAACCTGGATCGGTCTGGCACCATAAAGCGCTGCAGCGGCACCGGATATGATCCACCATGGGGAGTGCGCATCTTGCAAGACCCAGCCGACGGCCCGGATCGTATCATGTAGGGGAGCCGGTAAGTTTATGGCCACATCAATGCCCGGTTGACGATCCAACAACAAGGTCCGCCACCAGTCATCCCAATGGTCTTGATCATTCTCAATGGGCCTTACCATGAATGGAGTGACAGTTGGGGCGGTGCGATGGAACTGCCTAATGTCTTCTTTGAGGGCGGCAAATGTCATGTTGGCATATGGAATTTGCCTATACGGTCCAGGCTTTAGCCCATTATCCAGCGCCCTTGCCTTTGCCTGAGCCTTCTGGGGCCGCGATAGCCTTCTTGGCGAGGGCCAAAAACTGCTTGCGCTCAATCGGTGTCAGGTTTGCCAGAATTTGGGGTTGGAGATCCCGGACAACCGGAAGCAGTCCATTGAAAAGCGCATCGCCAGCGGCCGTTAGCCGGAGAACCCGTGCTCGCTTGTCCACGGTGCTCACCGATCTTTCGACGAGACCCTTGGCGATCAGCCTGTTCAGTACCTCGCCAATGGTTGGTCGGTCATAAGCGATCAGCGCAGCTACACCGGCCTGATCAATGCCGGGATGAAGCCGGATGGCATCAAGCGCGGCGAATTGAACCGAGGTGATGTCGAATCCCGCGTCCCGGATGCAAGCCGTGAAAACCTGCGTCGATAATTGGTGGAGCCTGCGAATCAGGTGCCCCGCCATCTCATGCGTTTCCATAGGCTTCCTCCTTTGCCTGCCGTTGCCATGCGGTGTCGGGATCGCGCAAGCCTCAAAATAGAAAGTGCACTTATCTTTTGGTTGACGAAAATAGATTAGTACACTTATCAAATCCGCGTGGCCGGGCCGGTGGGCGTGCCGCAGTGGGAGACGGACAATGCAATATCATCTGAACGGGTTCCGTGCCGGAGATCCCGATGTGTCTGATGCGATGGAAACGGCGCGCGCGCAGGTTGCGACTTTGCCTGAAGCGGTGGACGTGCTGATCGCAGGGTGCGGGCCAGCGGGGTTGTGCCTTGCCGCGCAACTGGCGCGCGAGCCATCCATTCGCACCATGATCGTTGAGCCTAAGCTGGCTCCCATGGAGAAAGGGCAGGCCGACGGCATCAACGTCCGCTCGATGGAGATGTTTCAGGCTTTCGGATTTGCCGAAAAGGTGAAGCGCGAATCCGTCTGGATCAATGAAACGACATTCTGGAGCCCGGATCCTGAGCAGCCTTCGCGGATCCGACGGGTGGGCCGTGTGCAGGATGTTGCCGATGGCTTGAGCGAGATGCCGCACGTTCTGATCAATCAGGCCCGTGTCCATGACATGTTCCTTGATGTCATGCGCAACGCGCCGACCAGGCTGGAGCCGCACTATGGGCTGAAGGTGGCGACGCTGACTGTCGATCCGGATGCTGGCGATTATCCGGTGACTGTCACGCTTGAACACACAGCGCCCGACCGCGAAGGGCAAACCGAGACGGTGCGCGCGCGCTATGTGGTGGGATGCGATGGTGCACGGTCAAGCGTGCGCCGGTCGATTGGTGGCGCCCTGCACGGCGATGCCGCCCATCAGGCCTGGGGGGTTATGGATATCCTTGCGGTCACCGATTTTCCGGATTTCCGGATGAAGGCGATCATCCAGTCGGCCAGCGAGGGCACCATCCTGTTTCTGCCCCGCGAAGGGGGGTATCTTGTGCGCCTGTATGTCGAACTTGACCGGCTTGGGCAGGATGAGCGGGCCGCTGATCGTGGCATGGGGGTCGACGACATCATCGCCAAGGCGAAGCGCATTCTGGCTCCCTACACGCTGGATGTGAAGGAGGTGGTCTGGTCGTCGATCTACGAGATTGGCCATCGATTGACCGACACGTTTGACGATGTGCCTCGCGATCAGGCCTCGCATCGTACGCCGCGGGTGCTGCTGGCGGGCGATGCTTGTCACACCCACAGCCCGAAGGCGGGGCAAGGCATGAATGTGTCTATGGGTGATACGTTCAACCTCGGCTGGAAGCTGACCGCGGTTCTGACCGGGCGCGCGCCGCCAGCCTTGCTGCACAGCTATACTGCCGAGCGCCGCGCTGCGGCCAAGGCTCTGGTCGATTTCGATCACAGGTGGTCCCGTGTGGTGGGGGATCGGTCGGAAGAGGGCGGCGATGGGGGCATGCCCCGTTTCCAGCGGGAATTCATTGCCAATGGCGAATTCACGGCCGGGTTGACGGTGTGCTATGGGCCTTCGGAGTTGACCGGGGCGGGTTGCCATCAGGCGCTGGCTAAGGGCTTTCCTGTTGGCAAGCGGTTCCATTCTGCGCCAGTGGTCCGGCTGGCCGATGCCAAGCCCATGCAATTGGGTCATGCCATCGAGGCCGATGGACGTTGGCGCCTTTTCGCCTTTGCCGGGCAATCCGATCATGGCCAGCCCGGCGCCCCGATCGCGCAGCTTTGCGAATTTCTGGAGCATGGGCATGCGTCACCCTTGCGCCGAGTGACCCGCACGGGCGACGATATCGATGCGGTGATCGACCTTCGCGTGGTGTTTCAGCCGGGTTTCCGTCAGCTTGAATATGCGGACATGCCGTCGTTGCTGCGACCGCTCAAAGGCCGATATGGTCTGCGCGATTATGAAAAGATCTTCTGCGCCGTTGCGGAAGGCGGGGAGGATATCTTTACCTTGCGCGATATCGACCGAGCCCAAGGCGGACTGGTCGTTGTGCGGCCCGACCAATATGTGGCGGAGGTATTCCCTCTGACCGATCAAGCGGGCCTTGCCGCCTTCTTCGAGGGGATCCTGTTGCCGGCATGAAGGCGGCCCTGCCGTTCCTTTGGGCAGGACGACGTGCGTCGCTTTTTGGCCGAAGGAACGGTAGAGCGGGCGTTTTTCCGTCGTCGATGAGTAAAACGTCGGCGGTTGGGAACTCATTGAAATGGTGGGCGGTATCACCTCGGATTTCGTGGACCTCAAGGGATCCGCACCGCCAGGCTCTGCAATTATAGGGCCTGAGACTAATCCTGTGCCTGACCCTGGGCAATCGGTGTTTGGCCTGCATAGTGCAGGGCCCGGGCATCCAGCGTGATAGGGTCATTCATGTCGAAGCCCGCCACTTCATAAGCGCGATGGAAGTCGCGAATGTGGCGCATCATCCACAATTCTGCTGTCGCAGCATCCTGCGACAGGATCGCATCCGCGATAGCCTCATGCGCCGCCAGCAGGCGATGGCGCGCCTGAGGAAGAGTCTCGTAAAGATCGACGGTTGCCGAGAACATCAGCGCGCCGATGGGGGCGGCAGACAGCGACAGAGCCGAATTTCTGGCGGCTTCGGTTATGAGATGGTGGAACTCGGCATCGCTATGGAGGACATAATCATCGTCGTTGATATTCTGGCGCAGGCCCTCGATATTTTCTCGCAGGGCCTGCGCCAGCTTGTCGTTGATCCGCTGGGACGCAAGGCGTGCCGCGAACGGTTCGAGATGCATCTGCATTTCCCACAGCTCCATGAAACTGACTTTCATGAGGCCGAGGGCCTTGGTGACTACTGAACAGATTTCCGATGTTTCCGGAATGGAGATCGCCAGGCGCTTGCCTGCCGCCCGTTTCACGAAGCCGGCATTTTCCAGCGACCGTATGCCCTCGCGCACTGTTGAACGGTGCACGCCAAGCTGCACGGCCAGGTCACCTTCGGTAGGCAACAGTTCTCCCGCTTTCAGGCGGCCTGCAAGAATCTGCGCTTCTATCGCGCTGGCAACGCGCTTGTATCCCGGCTCAACACTGATTTGCTGTAGCAGGGCAGGCGTTTTTGACGATTGGCGCAAGAGGCGGTCCTTCTTCCGGTATAATCTTCGTGTTCAGCAGCAGCCTTAGCCGATGACATCCTGCATTGGGTAGGCCTCATTCCACGGTTGCCCAAGTGCTTCCCAAGCGCGCAGGGCAAAGCGATGCCCAAGCGGGGCAAGGCGGAGCGCTTCCGGGTCCGACGCGTTGCCGGCCATCGCCCGGTCGGCGATGCCGACGAAGATCACCGCAAAACGGAAGAGGGCAAAGGCGACGTGGAAGGGCTTGAGCGCCGGCACGCCGGCAAGCCTGTCGCTGTAATGCGCCACGAATTCCGCCTCTGAGGGAATGCCCTCGACGGTCTGCCCGTAAATCCCGCCATATTCATCAGGCGATGTATGCCATGGCATGCAGCAGAACCCGAGATCGGCGAGGGGGTGCCCCAATGTGGAAAGCTCCCAGTCGAGGACGGCTATCACGCGCGGCTCGACCGGATGCACCAGCATGTTACCCAGGCGGAAATCGCCATGGGCGATCGAGACCAGATGATCGTCCTCCGGCAAATCCTGTGCCAGGCGCTGCGCCAAGGCGCGGAGCGCCGGGTCCGGCGTACCCGTCGAAGCCTCAAGCTGCGATGTCCAGCGGTGCAGCTGACGCGCGAAATAGCTGCCGGGGCGACCGAAATCACCAAGGCCTACGCTTTCGGGACGAACGGCGTGCAGGCGTGCCAAGGTTTCCGCCATGGAGAGATAAAGGGCACGTCGTTCCTCGGCAGGGAGGTCGGGCAGAGCGCAATCGGAAAAGACCCGACCGGTCACGAATTCCATCAGGTAGAAGGGGGTGCCAAGCAATTCCGGATCGGCATGGAACAGCACGGGCGTGGGGACCGGCACATCCGTATGGCTCAGGGCTTCCATCACCCTGTATTCCCGGTCGATCGCATGGGCGCCGCGCAGGATTTCCCCATTGGGCTGTTTGCGCAGAACCATGTCCCTGTCGCCATGGCGGACCCGATAGGTCGGGTTCGATTGCCCGCCGCTGATACGGTCGATCCGGGTTTCCCCCGGCCCGAAGGAGGCCAGCAGAAAATCGTGCAGGCGGCTTGCGGGAAAGTCGGTGGAGGAGGGGGCGAGATCGGTCATGCCGCCACCTCCCACTGCCAGAACTGGCGTTTCTGGGTGGACAGGTGGCCGTTGAGGATCATGCGGTGCACCTCATCCGCCCCATCGACCAGCCTCGCCTGACGGGCGTAGCGATAGATCCATTCGGCCACCGTATCCTTTGAATAGCCACGCGCGCCGTTGATCTGGATGGCGGTGTCGGCAGCGCGATGCAGAAGGTTGGCGACATGGATTTTGGCCATCGACACTTCCTTCTGGGCACGACCGCCCCGATCCAGTTCCCACGCCGCCTTCATCACCAGCAGACGGCCAACCTCGATGTCCGCCGACAGGCTGCCCAACTGGATCTGGACACTTTCCCGCGTCCCCAGGCGAACCCCGAAACCCTGACGGTGTTCGGCATAGTCCATCGCGATTTCGAGGCAGCGTTTGGCTAGGCCCAGCCAGCGCATGCAGTGTGTCAGCCGCGCGACGCCAAGGCGGGTCTGCACGACCTTGAGGCCATGCCCTTCCTCCAGCAGGATATTCCGGCGAGGGATGCGCAGATTGTCGAATTCGAGTTCGCAATGGCCGCCATGCTCTTCCGGGCCCATGATGGGAATCCGCCGCACGATATGCCAGCCCGGATCGTCACGGTGAAACAGAAAGCAGGTGTGGCCGCGCTTTGCATCGCTGGACGTACGGGCGAGCACCAGAAAATGCTCGGCCTCACCGGCGCCGGTGATGAACCACTTGCGGCCCTGGATGACATAGTCATCGCCATCGCGGGTGGCGGTGGTCAGCATCATTCCCGGATCGGAGCCGCCGCCCGGATGAGGCTCGGTCATCGCAAAGGCGGATCGAACCCTCCCATCAGCGACAGGCTTTAGCCACCAGTCCTTCTGTTCAGCGGTGCCCATGGCTTCCACCACCATCATGTTGCCATCGTCGGGCGCGGCTGAATTGAAGACGGCGGGGCCGAAGATGGAGCGGTTCATTTCCTCATAGCATACTGCCATGCCTACGCGTCCGATCCCGCGCCCACCATTTTCCGGCGCCAGTTGCAGGCACCAGAGACCCTGTTCTCTCGCCTTCGCGCGCAGCTGCGCGAGGAGGTCGAGCCGGATGTTCTCATGCTCGTCATAGGACGAGGGCAGGGCTTCCAGTGGAAGAAGCTCGCTCTCGACAAAATGAGCAATGCCGTGACGCACCCGCTCCAGCTCGGGAGAAATCGTGAAATCCATCGTACGTCCTTACAAGGTTGATGCGAGGTGGCCGCCGTCGACGGCAAGAGTGGCGCCTGTGAGATAGGAGGCCGCGTCCGAGCACAGCAGCCGAAGCGGTGCATCGAGATCGGCCAGTTGGCCGAGGCGGCGTTGCGGGATGCGGCGGATGAGCGCCTGTCCGGCATCGCTTGCGAAGAAATCGGCGTTCAGCGGCGTTTCGATATAGCCGGGGCACAACGCATTGACCCTGATGCCATAGCGCGCCCACTCCAGTGCCAGCGCCTTGGTCAGTTGCACGACCGCGGCTTTCGATGCGGCATAGGCTGCCACATTGCCCGCTACCCTCAGACCGAGAATCGAGGCGATGTTGACGATGGCACCGCCGCTTCCCTGTTCTCGCATGCGCTGTGCGGCCGCTTGCGCCACCAGGAAGGCGCCTTTGAGGTTGGTGTCGACGACGGCGTCAAAATCCTCGATCGAGGTGGAGATAGCTGGCCCTTCGCGGCTGATCCCCGCGTTGTTGACGAGAATGTCGATGGGGCCTTCGGTCGCCGCGAAAGCGGCCCTGACCGATTCAGGATCGGTGACGTCCATCTCGACCACGGTGGCCCGCCCTCCGGCCGAGCTAATTTCTTCTGCGATTTTTGTCAGCCTGTCTTTCTGGCGGGCGGCCAGGATGATCCTGTGTCCATCCACCGCCAGCGTTCGCGCGAAATGCTCGCCCAGACCGCTCGACGCGCCCGTTATGAATGCCAGTTTGCCGGTCATGCCTCTTCCGTTTCCCTCCCGTCAGCGCGTCAGCCAAGCCGCTGCTTGACCATTGTCCTGTTGTCGGATAATCGGAATATCCGGCAAATATGTCAATGGATATACGGCGGGAGAGGGCGATTGAACAAAGTGTATGGCAGCGCGGCGGCCGCACTGGATGGGTTGCTGGTCGACGGTATGTTGATTGCTGCCGGTGGCTTCGGGCTATGCGGGATACCGCAATTGCTGATTCAAGCGATTTGCGCTTCCGGTGTGCGCAACCTCATCTTTGCTTCGAACAATGCCGGGGTCGACGATTTCGGGCTGGGGATTTTGCTGCAGTCTCGCCAGGTCAGGAAGATGATCTCATCCTATGTTGGCGAGAATGCTGAATTCATGCGGCAATATCTGTCTGGCGAGCTGGAAATCGAATTCAGCCCGCAAGGCACGCTGGCCGAAAGAATGCGGGCAGGAGGCGCAGGGATTCCGGGTTTCTACACGAAAACCGGTGTGGGGACGCTGGTGGCCGAAGGGAAGGAGAGCAAGGACTTCGACGGCGAGGCCTATATTCTCGAACGCGCCATCGTTGCCGATTTGGCCATCGTGAAAGCCTGGAAGGCCGATGCGACGGGCAATCTCATCTTCCGCAAGACGGCCCGCAATTTCAATCCGCCAGCCGCCAAGTGCGGGCGTGTGTGCATCGCGGAGGTGGAGGAGATCGTCCCTGTGGGGGCTCTCGATCCGGATCGCATCGATTTGCCCGGGATCTATGTCCACCGGATCCTTCAGGGTGACCATGAAAAACGCATCGAGCAGCGCACCACGCGGGACGCGTGAACGGAGAGGATACTATGGCCTGGGATCGCGATCAGATGGCCCGCCGGGCAGCGGCGGAACTCCAGGATGGAATGTACGTCAATCTCGGCATCGGAATTCCCACGCGGGTATCCAATTTCATTCCCGAAGGTATGATGGTCACTTTCCATTCGGAAAACGGGATGTTGGGCGCTGGGCCATATCCCACTGAAAACGAAATTGATCCTGATCTGATCAATGCAGGCAAGCAGACCGTCACGGCGCTTGCGCATGCCGCTTTTTTTGACAGCGCGGAGAGTTTTGCCATGATCCGCGGCGGCAAGATCGCGATGGCCATTCTGGGGGCGATGGAGGTGTCTGAAACGGGAGACCTTGCCAATTGGACGATCCCCGGCAGAATGGTGAAAGGCATGGGCGGAGCCATGGACCTCGTCGCGGGTGTCAAAAAAGTGGTCGTTGTCATGGATCACACGAACAAGGCAGGTCAGTCCAAGTTGCTCAGGACATGCAGTCTACCGCTGACAGGTCGGGCGGTCGTCGACCGGATCATCACGGACCTGGCGGTTTTCGATGTGGTGGACGGAGGTCTTCAACTCATCGAATTGGCTGATGGTGTGGACATGGCAACGGTGATGGCGGCCACCGAGGCAAAGGTTGTGGGTTCGCTATGCGATGGGATATCATATTGATATAAAAATATATAAAATTGGGAGATTGCGGTGTTATGATTGAAAATCATTCTGGCAACTCAAAAATATATATGCAAATGGTTGATCCGGATACAATCCGGTCGATCTTTGCTCGGGTCGATGTTTTCTTTCATAAGCGACCGTGTGCGCAATTCGTTGTTGCGGATTTAGCGAAGACGTCCCTGATCAGATCAGTCCATTCAATGGACTGCGGCGTCTCCAAGCGTTTAGAGCGCCATATGAGCAATGAGGACAGCCAATATTATTTCGCCTGCATGCCGTTGAAAGGCAGCCTGGGCATCAAGCACCATGGCCGGTACTGCGAACTTAGCGCGGGCAAACTTGGCTTTGTCACCACCGATGAAGAATATACCATCGAAATGTCGAAATATCTCGATGCGATATGGCTCCGTGTCCCTGTGGCACTGCTCCGGTCCTATGTTGTGTCGATGGATGAGATGCTGGCGCATCCCTTCGATATTTCCCAAGGCATCGGGGGAGCGGTTCTGGGTCTGATGTGCGGCTCGCTCAAAGGCAGCGGCGTGCTGGGGGCAAAGGCGGCGAATCTGGTCGAGCAGTCGATGCTTGGTCTACTGGGCGAAATCATCAATGGTGCGCTGTATAGCGACGAGGGGGCCACGACCCTGCATCGCCAGAAGATACTCGCGCGGGCGAGGGAGTTCATCGAAGCGCATCTTTGCGACGAGGATCTGACGCCGCAGCGGATCGCCGAAACGATCGGGATCAGCCAGCGCTATCTCTCCGAACTCTTCGCTGCGGAAGGTTCCTCCACCATGCGCTGGGTCCAGAAAAGGCGGCTGGAGCGCTGCAGAATGGAACTGGAACTGCGCGGGATCGGCCATCAATTGATACGAGAAATAGCTTATTCCTTTGGTTTCAGTAATATATCGAGTTTCAACCGGGCGTTCAAAGCTCACTACGGCCATTCGCCGAAGAGCTTGCTAGCGCTGCAATAAATTCACCTCCTTCATCGAGGCAGGCCCCCATGAACGATTCTCACCTGCGCCGTAAGGCGCCGGGCCATGTGGCGCGCCCTGCGCTCGCGGTCCTCATTCTCAGCCTCAATTTCGGCATTGTCTTCTTTGACCGGAACGCGATCGGATTTCTTGTCCCGTTCATCCAGTCGGACCTGAAAATGTCGAGCTCGCAGATCGGCATGCTGGCGGCCGTTCTCGCGCTTACCTGGGCGATTTCCGGCTATGTCATCGGCCATTTCGCTGATCATCATGGCCGGCGCAAACTGATCATCATCATCTCGACGACGATCTTTTCCTTTTCCTCGTTCATCACGGGCGTCACCTGGTCCTTCGCCACGCTTCTTGTTGCACGACTGTTGATGGGGCTGGCTGAGGGCGGGGTGATGCCTGTCAGCCAATCGCTTACGGCAGACATTGTACCAGAGCACCGCAGGGGATTGGCGATGGGGGTCATGCAGGCCTTCGGCTCGAATCTGCTGGGCGGAATGATCGCGCCGCTGCTGCTCGTGGGCCTGGCCGGTCATTATGGTTGGCGTACGACATTCTACATGACGGCTTTGCCCGGCCTTGCCTGCGTGCTCCTGATGACCTGGCTGGTCCCGGATGCGTCTGTCTCCTCGTCACGGGCCGAGGCGCTGGACGAGCCGGGCGGGGTGATGCGTTTGCTGCGAGGCAATGTGCTGTTGTGCTGCCTGATCTCCGTCTGTCTGGTCGCCTATAACTCCATTTGCTGGTACTTCGTGCCCCTGTTCCTGACCGAGACGAAAGGGATGGCGCCGCAGGCGATGAGCTGGCTGATTGCGACGCTGGGCTTTTCTGCGGTCGTGACCGCCTTTACCATCCCGGCGCTTTCCGACAAATGGGGGCGCAGGCCGGTCATGATCCTGTTTACCCTGGTCGGGCTGATCATGCCGCTTTCCGCCATCATTCTGCCGCCGGTTTTCTGGCGTCTTTCTCCCTGGTTCTTCGTCGGCTGGACGGTGCTGGGGGTCTATCCGATTTTCATGTCGATCATCCCGGTCGAAACCGTCGGGAAAAGGGATGCTGCCAAGGTGCTGGGTCTGGTGGTAGGCGCAGGAGAGCTGTTTGGCGGCGTGCTGGGCCCGATCGTTGCCGGGGTCGCGGCGGATATGACCGACCATACGGCGCCGCTCTGGATCATGGCTCTGCTGACGGCAATGTCCGCGGTCCTGTCCTTGGCGCTCACGGAAACTGCACCCGCCAAAACTAGGAGCGGCTCGCGCTTGTCTGACATTCCCGGCGAAGCGGAAGTCGTTCCATAAGGCTGGCCGGTTTGCTGCTGCGGGTGCCTGAGCCTCAGCGTCTGCGAAGCGGCCAGTAATTTCCGGATAATTGGCAATCGGCGCATTCGGTGCCGGTGATCAGGCCGGTTTCAAGGCGCCAAGGGCGCATGTCACATGATGATTGCTGGCAAATTTCACTCCGGTTCTCTCGCTGCAAATTATCTGCGCTCGCGATGACAATCGACCGCTCCGTCCTTTGTTAGATCTGCACTCCCGCGCCGCATCGCCGGTGCGCAGCAGAACAAAGAGAGGGAGGGAGTCCGATGAGGCGTTCCGTACGTCAAAATCTTCGCATGTTTTCGGGAATGGGAGGCGCGCTGGCCGTCGCCATCGCTTCGCCAGCCGCAGCCCAGGCGCAGGATCAGGCCGCACCGCAAACCGCGCCGGAAACCGCCAAGGGCAATGACAGCGTTCTGATGCAGGACATCGTGGTGACGGCGAACAAGCGGCAGGAAAAGCTGCAAAATGTCGGCATCGCGGCCACTGCGTTTTCGGGCAGCACACTCTCGCAGCTCGGCGTGGTGAATGCGTCTGACCTTGCCAAGATCGCGCCCGCGCTCAATGTGAACTATGCCAACCCATCGGTTTCCTCGATGAGCATTCGCGGCGTTTCCCAGAATGATTTCGCCGACCATCTCGAGCCGCCTGTGGCCGCCTATCAGGATGAGGGCTATATCGGCACGAGCGGGGCGGTGGCGGTGCCCGTCTTCGATCTGGAGCGCGTGGAAGTGTTGCGCGGCCCCCAGGGTACGCTGTTCGGGCGCAATGCGACGGGCGGTCTCATTCACTTCATCAGCGCGGCTCCCACCGACACGCTGTCGGGCTATCTGCAGGCCAGCTATGGCCGGTTCAACACATGGAATGTGGAAGGCGCGATCAGTGGTCCGCTGGCGGAAGGCGTCACCGGGCGTTTGGCCTTCACCCGCAACAAGAGCGATGGCCCCTTCACCAACGTGGTCGCAGGCGCCGGTCGCGTTGGAGATACGGACAATTGGGCCATTCGCGGCCAACTTCGGTTCAAGATCGGCGACAGCACTGATCTGCGCCTCCTGGGGAAATACTACAAGGATGATCAGGCCGGGCCGGCCTTTGTCACCCGTACCGGGCAGCTCAATTCGGATGGGCTTGGTGAACTGCTCGGGTCCAATGCGATCGGATCCTGGCCGAATTTGGTCACCGGCGGGACCATCACCGGGACCTGCGCGGGCTGCAACATCGTGGGCTACAAGGATGCCGACGGCAATCCCTGGACCGTGGCGAACAACTATCCGGGTTATTACAAGAGAGACATTTTTGGCCTTCAGGCGAAGCTGACCCACGATTTCGATGGGATCGTCCTCACGACAATTTCCGATTATCTGAACGTCAAGAAAAATACCCGCTACGACGTTGATATGAGCCCTGAAAATTTCTTCATTTATGGCTCTTATCAAAATTACAAGCAGTTCTCTCAAGAGCTGCGTCTGAATGGAACCAGCGGCGCGCTCAAGTGGGTGGCTGGTCTGTATTATCTTAACATGCGCGGTTATTATACCGAGCCCTTGGATCTCGATTTCGGCGTATATCTGGGGCTGGCGCCTTGCACCGGCGCGGCATGTGGTCCCGGCGATGGCGCCCTTCCGGTGCATTTCGAGCCGCGCTACACGCTTGACGTCGATAGCGGAGCGATCTTCGCGCAAGGGGAGTATGCGCTCTCCTCCAAGGTGTCGGTGACCGTCGGTGCGCGATACACCTATGACTGGAAGCGGTTCCATTACGAATTCAGCCAGACACAGCCCTTCAACCCGAGTGTCATCTTCGATGACCATCGCACGTTCCAGAACGTGGCTGCCAAGGCGCAGGTTGATTGGCGGCCTGTCGATGGGACGTTGGCCTATGCCAGCTATACGCGCGGTCACAAGGGAGGGAACTGGGCGGCTCCTGCCTTTCCTCCGATCGACGTCGCAGCACTGCCTCACAAGCAGGAAGTTTTGACCTCTTACGAGGTGGGGCTGAAGCAAAATCTGTTCGGTCGCCTAGCGACGATCAACCTCTCTGCCTATTACTACGATTACCACAATTATCAGGCGTTCTCGTTGCAGGGGCTTGGGGAAGCGATTTTCAACCGCGACGCCGAGGTTTATGGCGGGGAGGCCGAATTGCGCCTCGCCCCGATGCGCGGCCTGGATATTTCCGCCAATGGCGTGCTCATGGGAACCAAGGTGAAAAACATCACCCTGAGCAGCGGCCGCGTGGTTGATCGGCAGATGCCCAACAGCCCGACCTTCCAGGCGACCGGCCTTATCCGCTACGGCTGGAACATGTTTGACGGCAAGATGTCGGTGCAGGCCAGCGGCAAGTATATGAGCGGCCATTACCTGACCGTGCTCAACGAGCCGATCAACTATCAGGCCGGCTATGGGACGCTGGATCTTCAGGTGGCGTGGCAGACAGCGGATCGCAAGTTTGAGGTTGCCGCTTATGCGACCAATGTCACCGGCACATTGTATCGCGTATGGGCAAACGACGTTTCGGCCCTCAGCCTCGCGGACAATGTGATGGGTGCCCGATCGAGCTACGGTGCTCGAATTCGCTATAATTTCTAAGAGATTACTGCAGCGAGCGGCATATCGCCGGATGCGAGGAAAACAGCCTGATGCATGGGGCTGCCGTGCACCACCTTTGGCCGCAGACCGATACATCCGGCGATGTGTTTCTGAATGTGTGGCGTTTCCCGTCGAAGCTTTGCGGGTGCAATCTTTCGCGCGCGCCCCGCCGGGGCAACCCAATCGTGCAGGTATGGATATCGGAGAAACACAGGTGAGGAAAAGGCTGACGGACAAGATTGCGGTGATCACTGGCGGTGCCAGTGGCATCGGCCAGGCATGCGCGATACGGTTCGCCGAGGAAGGTGCCGACATCGTCGTGGCCGACCTCAATCCCTGTGACGCGACGATCGGAATGATCGAGGCGCTCGGGCGGCGGGCGGTGGGCGTAGCTGTCGATACGACTTCAGACGCCGATTGCCAGAACATGGTCGATGAGGCGGTCAGGCACTTCGGCAGGGCCGATATTGGGGTCATGTCGGCCGGATTGCTGCACGCTCCGCAGACAATCGTGGGGCTGGATACGGCTGAATTCCAGAAGATACTCAACGTCAATCTGACCGGTGTCATGCGATCCGCGCGCGCGCTGGCCGGCCAGATGCTGAAACAGGGCAAGGGCGGATCGATCGTCAATATCGCATCCTCCGCCGGGCATATTCCGATAGCGGGATCGGGTTCCTATTGTGTGTCCAAGGCCGGGGTGATCATGCTGACCAAGGTTATGGCCATGGAACTGGCTCAGTCGGGCGTCCGTGTGAATGCGGTGGGCCCTGGCTTTACCGCGACCCCCATGTGGAATCCGGCGACGGACTCCGAAGAGCACCGTTGGGCGATGGATTTGACGCCGATGAGGCGGAGCGGCACGCCACGCGAACAGGCTGACGCCTGCCTCTATCTAGCGAGCGACGAGAGCAGTTTCGTCACCGGGCAGGTGCTGTTCCCGGCCGGAGGACAATTTACCGGGTGAAAGGCAGGGATCGCCTTCCGGGCAAAGTCTTTGTGCTCGCCAGGCAAAGCCGTGCTCGGGTCTTCAGCTAGGATGTCTCCTCTGGTTCGGCGCGCATGGGATGCGGCGCCGTGGCGAGAGCGCCGGCTTCGGGTGGGGTCAGCTTGCGGGGAAACCGCAGCCGTGAACAAAAGCATAGCAAGGAGAGTAGAAGGTGGGCGCTCAAGAGACCAGTTCGTATGTGGCGCAGATCGTGAGCGGCGATCAGGCAGCCGTGCCGGCAGCCGTGCCGGTCACGCCAAAGACTGTCGACGTCAACGGCACACGCGTTACCTATCACGTTCAGGGGGAGCGGAACCTGGACCATGATCCGGTGGTTCTCATTCATGGCACCAGCGGCACCACGCAAGGACATTTCGGCTTCCTTTTCCCGATGCTGGCGGTGCGGCACAAGGTCATCTCTCCGGATTTCGCGCTTCCTGTCGATCTTGCCGGGAATTTGACGCTCGAACATATGGAGGAACAGGTTCTGGCGGTGTTGGCCGACGCCGCGCCGGGCCAGAAGGTGACGCTGGTCGGTTATTCGTTGGGGGCGGCCATCGCGGCCTTTATTGCTGCGCGCCATCCCGAAAGGATCAGCAATCTTGTGTTGCTGGCCGGCTGGATCAAGACCGACACCCAGCAGTTCCTGTTCAATCACGTCTGGCGCACGCTGCGCGATCTAGATGATCCGGCGATCAACGAGTTCACGATTTTCGGTGCCTTTGGCGCACCGTTTCTGGCGACCAAGACCCTGGCTGAAATGGCACGCGGGGCCATGCCGCTCGACCGGCTGGTCGATTTGCAGATGGACCTCAATTTGCGGGTCGACCTCACCGATCTGGTGCCTGCCATCAAGGCGCGGACGCTGGTGATCGCCTGTACTTACGATCAGATGGTGCCGCGCCATCACAGCAAGGCCCTGTTCGGCGCGATCGAGGATGCCCGTTACAGCGAAGTGGCTGCCGGCCATGCGGTCGTGTTCGAGCGGCCCGCCGAGGTTTTCCGTCTCATCGACAATTTCGCGGCCAGGCCCGACGCCTATCCCGCCGGCAGCATCATCCCCGCAGTCAAGCCTTGAGGACCAGCGCCATGGCACAGCATCAGCACATCAACCCGGTTCCGAATGATACGTCCGTCATCATCGTGGGCAGCGGCTTCGGCGGTCTTGGCATGGGCATGCGTCTCAAGCAGCGCGGCCAGGATGATTTCGTCATTCTCGAAAGGGCGCAGGACGTGGGCGGCGCGTGGCGGGACAATGATTATCCCGGTGTGGCCTGCGACGTGCCCTCCCACCTTTATTCCTTTTCCTTCCTGCCCAACCCGGACTGGTCGCGCGTCTATTCGCCCGGCGGGGAGATCCATGAGTATCTGCGTCACTGCGCGCGGGTGAGTGGCTTGTTCCCGCATATTCATTTCGGCGCCGAGATGCTGGCTGCGCGTTGGGACGACAGCAGCCGGCTGTGGACGGTGGAAACGCCACTGGGCCATTGGCGCGCACCTTATCTGATTACCGCGGCAGGGGTGCTGGCGGATGCACATCTGCCGGCGGTTCCGGGGCTGGAAGGGTTTGCCGGCAGCGCGTTCCACTCGGCGCGATGGGATCATTCCGTTGATCTGCAGGGGAAGCGGATTGGCGTGGTCGGCTCGGGAGCTTCCGCGATCCAGATCGTGCCGGAAATGGCGAAACTCGCCAGCGAGCTGGTGGTGTTCCAGCGCAGCGCTCCCTACATCATTCCGCGGCTGGACCGGCACTATACGGAAGCGGAGCGGCGGCTCTTTGCTCGCGATCCTGCCGCCATCGACGAACTGCGGTCGGAAATCTTCTGGTTTGGCGAATATGCCTTTGCCCAGCGCCGGGCGATCCCCGCGTTCCTGGAGGAGGCGCGCGTGATGGCGCTTGGCCATCTGAAGGATCAGGTGCCTGATGACACGTTGAGAGCGAAGCTGACGCCGGATTATGAGCTTGGTTGCAAGCGCGTGCTGATTTCGAGCAACTATTACCCGACGCTCACCCTCGACAATGTCACGCTGGAAACCTCCGCGCTCGCCAATGTCGATGGGGGCCGTGCGGTTGCGGCGAGCGGGCAGGCCTATGATCTCGATATCCTGGTATTCGCCACCGGCTTCGAGGTGACGCAACCGCCTTTTGCGACAAGGATTTTTGGCCGCGACGGCACCAGTCTTGCGGATCGCTGGAAGCAGGGGATGCGGGCTTGCAATTCCACGGCGGTGTCGGGCTTCCCCAACCTTTTCGTGATCGTCGGGCCGAACACGGGGCTGGGCCATCATACGATGGTTTATATCATCGAGGCACAGATCGACTACATTCTGGGCGCGCTTGATTATGCCCGTGAATCCGGCACTTCCGTGCTTGAAGTGCGCAAGGAAGCCGAAGCGGACTATGTCCAGCGTCTGCGGGAGCGGAGCCAGGGCACCGTCTGGCTCGAGGGGGGCTGCAAGAGCTGGTATCTCGATCCCGGCAGTGGCGATCTGACCGTGCTCTGGCCTGATTTCGCCTACGCTTTTCGTGACGAGAACGCGGCTTTCGTTCCGGAAGCCTATTTTTCGCCGGCGGAAGCCTGAGCGCACGCCTCCCCTGCGAGCGGCGGGCCGCCGCGCGTCGCAGTCATCCCGCAGCATACCCTGGAGACCCCCCTTGTCTGAAAACCAATCCCGTCAGCAGACCGTCAAAGCCGCCGTTGTAAGGGAGCCGGGCGGGCCCTTCCGGATCGAGAATATCCAATTGGAAGCCCCGCGCGCCCATGAGGTTCTCGTGCGGATCGTGGCCACCGGCATGTGCCATACCGATATGGTGGTGCGCGATCAGGTCTATCCGGTGCCGCTGCCCATCGTTCTCGGACATGAAGGCGCGGGAATTGTCGAGGCCGTCGGTTCGGATGTGCATACGGTGGTTCCCGGCGATCATGTCATTCTCACCTTTTTGCCCTGCGGCACCTGCCGCCTTTGTCTTCAGGGGGCTCCTGCCAGTTGCGAGAATTTGAACGCATGGAACTTTGCAGGTGCTCGACCTGACGGCTCTCATGCGTGCTGCGATGCCAAAGAAGGACTGCTTCACGATCGCTTTTTCGGGCAATCCTCATTCTCCGCCTATGCCATTGCGGATGAGCGCAACCTGGTAAAAATCCGCAAGGATGCGCCATTGGAGCTTCTGGGGCCGCTGGGATGCGGCGTCCAGACAGGCGCTGGGGCTGTCTTGAATGCGCTGAAGGTCAATGCCGGCTCCAGCTTTGCTGCATTCGGTGCGGGTGCCGTCGGGCTGAGCGCCATCATGGCGGCCCGGGTCGCGGGGGCGACGACCATCATCGCTGTCGATGTGGTGCCCGAGCGGCTGGGGCTCGCGCTGGACATCGGGGCAACCCACACCGTCAACAGCCGCGAGGAGGATCCTGTTGTCGCCATTCAGGCGATCACGGGCTCAGGTGTCGAATTCTCGCTCGATTCCACCGGCATTCCCGCCGTTATCCGCGCGGCCGTGGAGGCGCTGCGGGCGCGGGGCACCTGCGGCATTGTGGCGGCATCGAAGCTTGGCACCGAAATCACCTTCGATGCGAACCATGTCATGCAAGGCTGCAAGGGCATCCGCGGCATCGTGGAAGGGGACAGCATCCCGTCGATTTTCATCCCGCAGTTGGTTGAGCTTTTCATGCAGGGGCGTTTTCCGATCGATCGGCTCGTGCGCTTCTACGATTTCGACGATATCGACCAGGCTGCGCACGACAGCGAGAGCGGCATCACCATCAAGCCCGTCATCCGTATCGCGCAAAGCGCCTGACAAAGCCGGGCAGGGTGCGGGAAATAGCATAATCCATTGGAGAAGAGAGGAATGATCACCGATCCGTCGGCGCTGCCCGTCAAGCTTGCGTGTTGGCAGGACCTGGGGCTTCAATTCATCGGTGGCGTCTGGCGCGCTGGTCGCTCCGGGCGGACGCTGCAGGATACCAATCCCTATAGTGGAGAGGTGTTGGCGCAGTTCGCGCTGGCGGATCGCTCGGATGTCTCGGCGGCCTATGAGGCCGCCCGGCAGGCTCAACCCGATTGGGCCATCGCGACGCCCGATGAACGGGCCTCGCTTCTGCACAGGGTTGCCACGATCCTTGACGCACGGGCCGAAGAAATCATGGTGTGGATCGTCCGGGAATCGGGCAGCACGCGCCTGAAGGCTGCCATCGAACTGAGGTCAGCCCGTGCGATCGTGATGGAAGCGGCAACCTTTCCGGGGCGCGCGGAAGGCCGTATCCTGCCAGCTGCGGCGCGCCATCAGGATAGCAGGGTCTATCGTGAGCCGCTGGGCGTGGTGGGCGTGATCAGCCCCTGGAACTTTCCTTTCCACCTGAGCATGCGCTCAATCGCGCCGGCCTTGGCATTGGGCAACGCTGTCGTTCTCAAACCGGCCAGCGATACGCCGGTGGCGGGAGGTACGCTGCTGGCCAAGGTATTCGAGGAGGCTGGGCTTCCGGAAGGCTTGCTCAATGTGGTGGTCGGGGCAGGCAGCGAGATTGGCGATTATTTCGTTGAGCACGAGGTTCCTCGTCTGATCTCGTTCACGGGATCGACCGAAGTCGGTCGCAGGGTGGGGCAAGCCGCGTGTGGCGGGGCCTTCATAAAGCGCGTGGCGCTGGAATTGGGCGGCAACGCCCCGCTCGTGGTGTTGGGCGACGCTGATGTCGAGACGGCTGCGGCGGCTGCGGTGTTCGGCCGTTTCCTGCATCAGGGGCAGATCTGCATGAGCACCAACCGCGTGATCGTTGACGCGGCGATTCATGATGCTTTCGTGGATCGCGTTGCGGAGCGTGTTGGCAAGCTTGTTGTCGGCGATCCCGATGATCCCGGCACGGCCATCGGGCCGATCATCAACGCCAGCCAACTCGCCAGCGTTCAGGGCAAGATCGCGCAGGCCAGACGGGACGGGGCCAGGTTGCTTGCCGGGGGAGAGGCCGAGGGCAATCTGCTGCCGCCGCACCTGTTCGTTGATGTCGATCCATCCTGGTCAATCGCGCGGGATGAAACCTTCGGGCCGGTGCTGCCGATCATTGCGGCGCGCGACGAAACGCAGGCACTCGAGCTGGCCAATGCTTCGGAATTTGGCCTTTCGAGCGCTGTATTCACCCGTGATTTCGAGAAAGGGGTGCGTTTCGCGCGCGGCATTGTCGCCGGCATGACCCATGTGAACAGCATCACCGTCGATGATCAGACCAATGCTCCGTTTGGCGGCGAGAAAAATTCCGGTCTGGGCCGCTTCAACGGCGATTGGGCGATTGAGGAGTTTACACGAACCCACTGGATCACCCTGCAGCAGCCATCAGGGGACTACCCGTTCTGACTGGTCTGTGACGTTTGACCCCAGTGGCATCGAGCGGCGCCGGGTCGCTTTGGGGGTGCCAATAGAAAGAGGCAGCAAAAATGGACATCCGATTTGACGGGAAAGTGGCACTGGTCACTGGCGCCGGCTCCGGTCTTGGCGAGGCGATTGCCTTGGAGCTTGGCGCTTCAGGCGCGCAGGTCGTTGTTGCGGACTTGAATGGGCAGGCGGCGGAGGCAACTGCTGCGGCGATAATCGCGGCCGGTGGCAAGGCGGTGGTCGCAATCGGTGACGTGTCGGATCCGGCAATGGTGGAGAATGCCGTTCGGGCGGCGCGGGCGCTGGGTGGTTTGCATCTGCTGGTCAACAATGCCGGCATCGGTGGGCCGAAAGCGCCGCTTGGGGATTATCCGCTCGACGGCTGGAAGCAGGTCATCGACGTCAATCTGAACGCGGTATTCTTCGGGATGCGTTTTGGCATTCCTACCATCGTCGAGTCCGGAGGGGGGGCGGTCGTCAACATGGCCTCGATCCTGGGTTCCTGCGGCTATGATGGCACGATTGGCTATGTTGCCGCCAAGCACGCCGTCGTCGGCATGACGAAAACCGCCGCGCTGGATTATGCCGGCGCCGGTGTGAGGGTGAACGCAGTAGCGCCCGGTTTTGTCGATACGCCGCTTTTGAGCCAGATGAGTGAGGACGAATATAAGGCACTTGCAGATCTGCACCCGATTGGCCGTTTGGGCCGGGCGGATGAGATCGCGGGGCTTGTCACCTTCCTGCTGTCGGACCGGGCAAGTTTCATCACTGGCAGCACGCATCTTGTCGATGGTGGCTATACGGCCCGTTGAGGAGGATGGTCGTGAATCTGTCTGTGCAGGACAAGGTTGTCGTCCTTACCGGAGCCGCGGCGGGGATCGGTC
>Ga0207784_1000006_pt1 | contig 36524 bp, 32 predicted proteins | sample LuqExpMetageno66_FD_187823 | JGI IMG/M metagenome (GOLD analysis project Ga0207784, IMG submission 187823) | Tropical forest soil microbial communities from Luquillo Experimental Forest, Puerto Rico - Sample 66 (SPAdes) | ecosystem: Environmental > Terrestrial > Soil > Tropical forest ... | reverse complement strand
ATCGCATGTCGGGCATGACTGCAAGGTCGGCAGCAACGTCGTACTTGCCAACAACGTTCTGTTGGGAGGTCACGTCATTGTCGGCGACCATGCGAATTTTGGCGGCAGCGTCGCGGTCCGCCAATTCGTGCGCATCGGCGAAGGTGCGATGATAGTCGGATTAAGCGGCGTCCGCGCCGACATTATTCCGTTTGCTTTGGCGCAGGGGCCGCTCGCTAATCTGGTCGGCCTCAATGTGATCGGCATGCGCCGCCGCGGCATCGCGAAATTCGACATCCATCGCTACCGCGAAGTCTACCAAGACTTGTTTTTCGGCGACGGCGAGTTCCGGCAACGGTTCGAGCGGATCGCCAAAGCTTACGAAAACGATCCGCTGGTAGCGAAGTTGATTGATTTCGTCCGTGTTGGAAAACGTCCGCTGACCACGGCGGTCATACGGGCCGATTTGGATGAGAACGCATGAGGGCGGCCGCGCAAGAAGGCCCGCTGGCGCTCATTTGCGGGGGCGGCAGTTTGCCGCTGGCGGTCGCGGATTCGGTGATCGCGCGCGGGCGCGAAGTGGTGCTGTTCCCGTTGCGCGGAGCCGCCAATGCGGCGGATTTCGAACGGCGGCCACATCACTGGCTCTATCTTGGCCAAGGCGGCAAGTTTGAGCGGCTGGCCAATGCGGCGGGTTGTCGCGATGTCGTGTTCATCGGCTCAATCGTGCGGCCAGCGCTCTGGCAAATCCGTCCGGATTTTGAGGTTTTAAGGATCCTCCCGCGCATCATTACGGCGTTTCGCGGTGGCGACGATCATCTGCTGACGAATATTGGTCGGCTTTTCGAGGAGCACGGCTTCCATGTGCTCGGCGCGCATGAGGTCGCTCCGGATATCTTGGTGCCAGAAGGCACGCTCGGCAGCAGGCAACCTTCGGTCGAGGATCGTGCCGATGTTGCCTTGGGGCTGGACTATCTGCGCGCCGCTGGGCGCTTCGATATCGGTCAAGCAGTCGTGGTCGCTGGCAAACATGTGCTGGCGGTTGAGGCGGCCGAAGGCACAGACCAGATGCTGGTGCGGGTGGCTGAAATGCGGGCCAGCGGCCGCGTGCGCGCGCCGGCTGGCAGCGGTGTGATGGTGAAGGCGCCGAAGCCGGGACAGGACCGCCGTTTTGATCTGCCTTCGATCGGTCCACAGACCATCGAGGGCGTTGCACGCGCGCGCCTCGCTGGTATCGCGGTGGTCGCCGGTTCTACGATTATTGCCGAACCGGAGCGGGTGGTGAGGGCGACCGACCTCGCGGGTGTTTTTGTAATCGGTTTGCCCGCCGGTAGCGAGCAATGAGCCGCGCTCCGGGGCCGCATTTTTTTCTGGTGGCTGGCGAAGATTCGGGGGATCGCCTGGGTGCTGCGTTGATCGGCGCCCTTAGACGCCGGAATCCAAAGGTGCGATTTTCCTGCGTCGGCGGAACGCAGATGGCCGCGCAGGGCGTAGCGAGTCTGTTTCCGCTTGGCGATCTTGCCATCATCGGCTTTGCCGCCATCCCTGCCGGCCTGGCGAAGATTCTTGCCCGCGTTCGTGAAACCGCCGATGCGGTCATCGCAGCCGAGCCGGATGCGCTTGTCATCATCGACAGTCCTGACTTCACGCATCGTGTGGCACGGCGCGTGCGCGCCCGCGCGCCGACGATTCCGATAATCGATTATGTCTGCCCCTCGGTCTGGGCATGGCGTCCGGGCCGCGCGCGCGCGATGCGAAGGTACGTTGACCATGTGCTCGCCTTGCTGCCGTTCGAGCCGGCGGCAATGCAGAGGCTCGGCGGTCCGCCGTGCACCTATGTCGGCCATCCGCTGAGTGAGCGCGCCGGTGATTTGCGCCCCAACGCGGAAGAGGCGTGTCGTCGCCTGGCTGATCCGGCGTTGCTGCTAGCGCTGCCCGGCAGTCGGGTCGGCGAGATTAGGCGGATGGCCCCAGTATTCGGCGATTGTTTTGCGCTGATGGCTGACCGCGTCGGGCCGCTGGAGGTCCTAGTGCTCGCGGTGCCTCGGCTCGTTAATACCGTGGAGGCCGCTGTAACATCCTGGCGTATTCCGGCGCGCGTCGTAAGCGATCCGCAACAAAAAGATGCGGCCTTCCGTAACGCACGCGCTGCGCTGACCAAATCCGGCACCTCGACGCTCGAGTTGGCGGTTGCAGGCATCCCCATGGTTGGCGCCTACAGGGTCAACGTGGCCGAGGAGGTGGCTGCCCGCCTCCTGATCAAGATACGAAACATAATTCTTGCCAATCTCGTCATCGGCGAAAATGTCGTGCCTCAGATCCTGCAGCGGGATTGCACGCCGGAGCGTCTGGCCGCAGCCCTTATCCCGCTGTTGCTCGATACCCCCGAGCGCCAGCGGCAGGTCGAGGCCTTTGCCAGGCTCGACGGCATCATGGAAATCGGCAGGGTAATACCCAGCGAGAGGGCCGCCGCCATAGTCCTTGATTCCGTTTATGCGACTAAGCAACCTTTACGAGAAAAGGTGACATCCACCCCGTCAACATCGTAGCTTGCCTGCCGCTCGTTAAACGGTCATACGCATCGCAGTAAACCGGATTTCTCGCCTTTGACCATTCCCGCTCGCGCCGCAATTACCGCCGTTCACGGCTATGTGCCACCAGATCTGCTGACCAATGCAGAGCTGGCTCAGATGGTGGATACCAGCGACACCTGGATCACCGAACGCACCGGCATCAAGGAACGCCACATCCTGAAGGGCAAGGGCCTTGGCACCTCGCACATGGCAGCCGAGGCGGTGCGCGGCCTGCTGCAGAAGACAGGTACGAAGCCGCAAGAAGTGGACCTGCTGATCTGCGCGACCACCACGCCGGACATGCAGTTCCCGTCCACGGCCAATCTGATCTGCGACATGGTGGGTGTACGCAACATCGGTTCGTTCGACGTTCAGGCCGCCTGCTCAGGCTTCCTCTATTCGCTGTGCATTGCCTCGCAATTCATCGCCAGTGGCACCGCCCGCAAGGTGGTTGTGGTGGGCGCCGACAAGATGTCATCGATCATCGATTATACCGATCGGGCGACGTGCGTGTTGTTCGGCGATGGCGCTGGCGCTGTTCTGCTCGAGCCCAACAACCAAGGCTATGGGATCATGGATTCGCTGATCCGTTCGGACGGGTCGGGCATGATCCACCTGCATCAGAAGGCAGGCGGCAGCCGAATGCCGCCGACGACGGAGACCATCACCAAGCGGCTGCACTACGTACACCAGGAAGGCGCCGCGGTTTACAAATTCGCCATCGCTAAGATGGCAGAAGTCGCCGGCGAGATTATGTCGCGCAATAATCTCCGCGGCGACATGATCGACTGGCTGGTACCGCATCAGGCCAACAAGCGAATCATCGAGTCGACGGCGGAACGAATGGGTCTCGCGATGGAAAAGGTGATGGTGACCATCCACAAATACGGTAACACCACTAACGCGACGATCCCGCTTTGCTTGCACGACTACGAGCGGCAATTGAAACGCGGCGACAGGCTACTGATGGCGGCTTTCGGCGGTGGCTTCACCTGGTCCGGCGTCTACGTGCAGTGGGCCTACGACGGTGCTACCGCGCCCGGGCTCAACGACATGAGCACGAATGGAAAGGGCGGCTGAAAGCCGCCCGATCCGCTCTAAGCCATCCGGCAAAGATTATTTCCGCCGCGAGATCGGCACGTAATCGCGCCTCGTCGCGCCGGTATAGAGCTGGCGCGGACGGCCGATCTTCTGCTTCGGATCTTCGATCATTTCCTTCCACTGTGCGATCCAACCGACCGTGCGCGCGACCGCGAACAGGACGGTGAACATTGTGGTGGGGAAGCCCATCGCCTTGAGCGTGATCCCCGAATAGAAATCTATGTTCGGATAGAGCTTCTTCTCGATAAAATATTCGTCGTGCAGCGCAATCTTCTCAAGCTCCATGGCAACGTCGAGTAGCGGATCGTCCTTAATGCCGAGCTCCGCCAGCACCTCGTGGCAGGTTTTTTGCATAATCTTCGCGCGCGGATCGTAGTTCTTGTAGACGCGATGACCGAAGCCCATGAGCCGGTAGGAATCGTTCTTGTCCTTGGCGCGCTTGATGAACTCAGGGATGCGATCGACCCTACCAATCTCGCGCAGCATGTTGAGCGCGGCTTCGTTGGCGCCGCCGTGTGCCGGACCCCACAGACATGCGCAGCCGGCCGCGATGCAGGCGAATGGATTAGCGCCCGATGAGCCGGCGAGCCTTACCGTTGAGGTCGAGGCGTTCTGCTCGTGGTCCGCATGCAGGATGAAGATGCGGTCCATGGCTCGCGCCAGCACCTTGTTCGGCTTGTACTCCTCGGCTGGCACCGCATAGCACATGCGCAGGAAATTGGTGGAGTAATCAAGGTCGTTCTTCGGATAAACGAAGGGCTGCCCGACCGAATATTTGTAGGCCATGGCGGCGAGCGTCGGCACCTTTGCGATCATGCGCAGTGACGCGACCATTCGCTGATGCGGATCCGAGATGTCGGTGGAGTCGTGATAGAACGCGGACAGCGCGCCTATGCAGCCCGTCATCACTGCCATCGGGTGGGCGTCACGCCGGAAGCCTTGGAAGAAGCGGGCCATCTGCTCATGAACCATGGTGTGGCGCGTCACCGTGTAGTCGAAGTCGGCTTTCTGGGCAGGCGTCGGCAACTCGCCATAGAGCAGTAGGTAGCAAGTCTCGAGGAAGTCGCCGTGCTCGGCGAGCTGCTCGATTGGGTACCCGCGGTAGAGCAGCACCCCCTCGTCGCCATCGATGTAAGTGATCTTTGACTCGCAGCTTGCCGTCGAGGTGAAGCCCGGGTCGTAGGTAAAGATGCCGCTCTCGTTGTATAGCTTGGAGATGTCGATCACCTGTGGACCGATGGTGCCGTCGTAAACCGGGAAATCCCAATTCTTATTGCCGACAGTGATGGTGCCGGTTTTCTTCTTGGCCTCGGTCTTGGCGTCCATGGTCGAGCCCTCGATTGACGAGCGGTGCAGGTACAACCTTATTACAGCCTATGGGCCGGCAGCCGAGACGCGGGGCAAGGCGAGCGGGGCTCTGGCCGCTTTTGGGGTAGCCCATCCTTATGTGCGCTGCAAGATAGACCACCTTGAGACTGCGGGCTTAGACATAAATCAAGGCTGGCATGAAAGATTGCTGCAGGTCAGCGTGTCTGGTCGCGCAGGCGCGCTAGACTTTCGTCTTTTCCCAGCACGGCGAGCACGTCGAAGATTGGCGGTGATGTAGTGCGTCCCGTGAGCGCCGCGCGCATCGGCTGCGCTACTGCGCCGAGCTTGCCACCCGTGCGCTCCGCGTAACCACGCACCACTGTCTCTATGGCCGTCGGCGTCCAGTCGGTTAGCGCCTCGAGTTCTGGGTGCAGGCCGGCGATGACCGACTTGGCCTCGGCGGTAAGCAGGCCCTTTGCCGGCTCGCTCAGTTCAAGCGGCCGGTCCGTCCAGAGAAATCTTGTTGTATCAAATAGTTCTACCAATGTCTTGGCGCGCTCCTTCAAGCCCGGCATGGCCGTGAGCAACTTGCTGCGTAAAATCGGCGTCATCTTGCTGGCGAGTTCTTGGCCGCCGGCGGTGTGCGGCAGCAGCCCTTCGAGCGCGGTGATTAGATCGGCGTCGGCGCTGGTGCGGATGTAGTGACCGTTGAGGTTTTCTAGCTTGGCGAAATCGAATCGTGCCGGCGAGCGGCCGATCTGTGGCAGGTCAAAGGCACCTATCATCTCCTCGGTCGAGAAAATCTCCTGATCGCCATGCGCCCAGCCCAGACGAACCAGGTAGTTGCGCATCGCCGCGGGCAGGTAGCCCATAGCCCGATAGGCGTCGACACCGAGCGCGCCATGTCGCTTAGACAGCTTGGAGCCGTCCGGCCCATGGATCAGCGGGATGTGCGCTATGATCGGCACGGTCCAGCCGAGCGCCTGGTAGATCTGCGTCTGCCGCGCGGCGTTGTTGAGATGGTCGTCACCGCGGATGATGTGGCTCACGCCCATGTCGTGGTCGTCCACCACCACGGCCAGCATGTAGGTCGGCGTGCCATCCGAGCGCAGGAGCACGAAGTCGTCGAGGTTCTCGTTTTGCCAGGCGACGCGTCCCTGCACCTGGTCCTCAATGACGGTTTGACCGGTCAGCGGCGCCTTCAGGCGGATTACCGGCTTGACGCCGTGAGGTGCGTCGGTGCGGTTGCGGCAGCGGCCGTCATAGAGGCGCGTGCGGCCCTCCGCCCGCGCTCTTTCGCGCAGGGCGTTGAGCTCCTCTGGGCTGCAATAGCAGCGGTAGGCATGCCCGGCGGAGAGCAGTTGTTCAGCGACCTGACGGTGGCGCTCCGTGCGCGAGAACTGGAACACGATCTCGCCGTCCCAGTTGAGTCCGAGCCAGGTAAGCCCGTCGATGATGGCGTTGATGGCGGCGGCGGTGGAACGTTCGCGGTCAGTATCCTCAATGCGCAACAGCATCTTGCCGCCGTGCCGGCGCGCATAAAGCCAATTGAACAACGCGGTACGGCCGCCTCCAATGTGCAGAAAGCCGGTGGGGGACGGCGCAAAGCGGGTGACGACGGGCTCGCTCATCGCGGCCCCTGTACCATAATTACGGCAGCATATGTCAGTGCAATTGATATTGAAGCTGATATTGAAGCAAGGCGCACGTCATGGCATACGGCCGCCGGCCGCGGGCAGCTGCAGCGGGAAGGCCGGACCGGAATTGATAGAAGAATGACGAGCAACGTAAAGACAAGCGGTGAAGCAGCCGCAGGCGAGGCCGGACGCGATTTCATTCGCGATATCGTTAAGGCTGATCTCGATGCCGGGCGGGTGAAAGAAGTGGTGACCCGCTTCCCGCCCGAGCCGAACGGCTATCTTCACATCGGCCATGCCAAGTCGATTTGCCTCAACTTCGGTATCGCCCAGGAATTCGGCGGTCGCTGCCATTTGCGCTTCGACGATACCAACCCGACCAAGGAAGAGCAGGAATATATTGACGCAATCGAGCGCGATGTGCGCTGGCTTGGTTTCGACTGGGGTAGGCACCTCTACCACGCCTCTGATTATTTCGGGCGGTTGTACAACTGGGCGGAGGACCTGATCCGCACCGGCAAGGCCTATGTCGACGACCAGAGCCAAGATGAAATTCGGCAAAATCGCGGCACTTTAACGGAGCCTGGCAAGAACAGCCCGTTTCGCAACCGCAGCGTCGAGGAGAACCTCGACCTGTTCCGTCGCATGCGCGCCGGGGAATTTCCCAACGGCGCGCGTGTGCTGCGTGCCAAGATCGACATGGCCTCCGGCAACATCAACATGCGCGATCCGGTGCTCTACCGCATCCTGCACGTGAGCCATCCGCGGACGGGCACTGCATGGAAGATCTACCCGAGCTACGATTTCGCTCACGGCCAGTGCGATGCCATTGAAGGCATCACTCACTCAATCTGTACCCTCGAATTCGAGGATCATCGGCCACTTTACGACTGGTGCATCGAAAATCTGGATGTGCCGTCGCGGCCGCACCAATACGAATTTGCGCGCCTCAATCTTACTTACACCGTGCTGTCGAAGCGCGTGCTGACCTTGCTGGTGCGCAATGGTCATGTCTCAGGCTGGGACGATCCGCGCATGCCGACCATCGCTGGACTACGCCGACGCGGCGTTCCGCCGGCCGCGATCCGTGACTTCATCAAGCGCATCGGCGTCGCCAAGGCCAACAGCCTGGTGGATGTCAGCATGTTGGAATTTTCCTTGCGCGAGGAGCTTAACAATACCGCGCTGCGGCGCATGGCGGTGCTCAGGCCGATCAAGGCGGTGATAGAGAATTATCCGGAGGGGCAGGTGGAGGAACTGGACGCTGTCAACCATCCGGACGATCCGGCAGCGGGCAGTCGGAAGATCAAGTTCGGTCGTGAGCTCTACATCGAGCAGGAAGACTTCATGGAGAGCCCGCCGAAGAAGTTCTTTCGGCTGTCGCCCGGCGCCGAAGTGCGGCTGCGCTATGCATATTTCATCACCTGCAAGGAAGCGGTTAAGAACGCCAAGGGCGAAATCACCGAGCTACGTTGCACCTACGATCCCGCGACCAAAGGTGGCAACGCGCCGGACGGCCGCAAAGTGAAGGCGACGATCCATTGGGTCTCGGCAATGCATTCGATGCCTGCCGAGGTCCGCATCTACGATCCGCTGTTCTTGAAACCCGTTCCAGACGTCGCGAATTTCGCCAACGAACTGAACCCCAATTCGCTCGAATTGTTGAACGGTGCGCGCATCGAGCCTGCGCTCGCAGATGCCAAGTTGGAGGTGCCGGTGCAGTTCGAACGCAATGGCTACTTCTGCCTCGACCCGGATTCCAAGCCGGGCAAGCCTGTGTTCAACCGCACCATTGGCCTGCGCGACACTTGGGCGAAGGAAAAGGTGGCTGGCTGACGGTCGTTCACACCTCTCCTGCCACGCCGTTCTCCTGCGGATCCCCCTAGCGTGGGCCCTTGTAAGCCAGTTGAGCTTAAGGGGCACCGCCGCGATGGCCGATGACCAACAACGCCGCACTTGCGACGGGCGCTGGATTTTGCCTTCGTTACGCGGTTTCATCGATGGCCGCGTCCGCACGGTGACGCCGTGACACCACAGCTCGACTGCTTAGCAGGCGCGTGGCATGCCGGAAGCTATCGCCGTGCCGGAACCGACGCGCGACACGCGCCAAAGATCTTAAAGAGTGGGGAGTAATTAGTAGCGCCGAAACAACCCGACCAGCTTACCCTGAATGCGCACGCGGTTAGGCGGAAGGATTCGAACCTCGTAAGCGGTATTTGCTGGTTCTAGCGCAATCGAGGCGCCGCGGCGGCGGAAGCGCTTTAGAGTTGCTTCCTCGTCGTCGATCAGCGCTACAACGATGTCACCAGTCTCGGCTCCCTCCGATTTGCGGATGAGCGCGATGTCGCCGTCGAGGATGCCGGCCTCGATCATGCTGTCGCCCCGCACCTCGAGCGCGAAGTGTTCGCCGGTTGACAGCAGGTCGGGTGGCATGTTGATCACGTGGCTGCGCGTCTGGATCGCTTCGATCGGTGTGCCGGCGGCGATGCGGCCCATCACCGGCACGGCGATCGGGCGGCTGCTGTTGTCATCCTCGGAGGTCTGCCTCACGCGGCCGAGATCGCCTTCGATAACGCTCGGGGTAAAACCGCGCCGACCCCCGCCGCCGACGCCGTGAGCGACCGAGTCGGGTAGCTTAATCACCTCGATCGCGCGCGCCCGATTCGGCAGGCGGCGGATGAACCCACGCTCCTCAAGGGCGGTGATCAGGCGATGAATTCCGGACTTTGAGCGCAGGTCGAGTGCGTCCTTCATCTCATCAAACGAGGGCGGGACACCGGCCTCCGTGAGCCTTTCGTGGATGAAACGCAGTAGCTCGAACTGCTTGCGCGTGAGCATCTTTCTCTCCCGTCTCGGCCGGACCCCGGACCGGGTACGTGCCAGAAACAAATCATGAACGAACACTATCTGTTCGATATGTGTTCTGCAAGGATTTAATTTGGAGTGAAAAAATCGAAAGGCCGCTAAAGGCCTAGCTTAAGGATGACACAGAGTGAACCCGCCCGCGCCGCCTTCGCGAAAGCGTCCCGAATTACTAGGCAATCAGCCTGCGCAAGCGGCGCCATCAGAGAACTGTCCTGGTCGGGAACCGGGGTGGCGATGAGGCCCTCGGGGTCCTCGCTCAAAATGGCGCGCATGTAGTCGGTGCGCTCGTCATTCGCCGGCAGATCTCTGCCAAGGCGCGCCTGCTGCGGCACACGCTCGACGTCGGTGCGGCCGGCAAGCCGCCTGATCAGCGGCACCAGGAACAGGAAGGCACTGACATAAGCGGATACAGGGTTACCGGGCACGCCGAGCACTTGCATGTCACCAAGACGGCCGTGGAGCATCGGACGGCCGGGACGCATGGCGACCCTCCAGAACGAGAGTTTCATGCCTTCGACCGCGAGCGCGCGCTGTACCAGATCATGCTCTCCGACGGAGGCGCCGCCGCTGGTGAGCAAAATATCGGCGTCCCAGGTGCGCGCGCGCCGGATGGCTGCCACGATCTCCTCAAGGCGATCGCGCGCGACGCCGAGATCCATCACTTCGGCGTTTTCGGCGCGTGCGAGCGCCATCAGCGCAAAGCCATTGGAGTACACAACCTCACCCCGACCCGGATTGCTACCGGGAGCGACTAGTTCGTCGCCGGTGCCGAGCACCGCAACTCTCGGCCGCCGGTGCACGTTCAAGCGCGCGTGGTTCATAGCGGCGGCCAACATCAGGTCGCGGTCGTTGAGCCAGCGACCCTTGCGCAGCAGTACCTGGTCTCTGCGGAAGTCGATGCCTTCGAGGCGGACGTTGCGGCCCTTGGCGGTGGGCTTTCGAAAGGTGACACGATCCCCGTCGCGGGTGGCGATTTCCTGTACCACCACAGTATCGGTGCCGGCGGGCATCAGCCCGCCTGTGAAGATGCGCGCGGCTTGCCCAGCAATGACCTCGCTATCGAAGGGGTGGCCGGCGGCAACTTCGCCGATTAGTATCAGGGTAACCGGCGCCTGCGCCACATCGGCCGCCCGCACCGCATATCCGTCCATGGCCGATACGGCGGCGGGCGGCTGCGTGCGTAGCGCGGTGAGATCCTCGATGAGTACGCAGCCGAGCGCCTCGCTAAGCGGCATGGCTACTCCAGGCAGGGGATGCGCTTGGGCTAGGATCCGCTCTAGCGCCTCGGCCACCGACATCAGTGGGCGGTTCATCCGGTGAAGTCCTCGACGCGGTAATCACCAGATTTGCCGCCGCTCTTCCGCAGCAGGCGGATACCCTCGATGCGCATACCGCGCTCGACCGCTTTGACCATGTCATAGATGGTCAGGCAGGCGATCGACACGGCTGTCAACGCCTCCATCTCGACTCCAGTCTGAGCGGTCACCTTAACCGTCGCCTGCACGAGGAAACCCGGTAATGAATGCTCGGGATTGATGTCGATTTCGACCTTGGTGATGGGCAGCGGATGGCACAGCGGAATCAGCCCGTGCGTGCGTTTCGCGGCCATGATGCCGGCGAGTCGCGCCGCGCCCAGTACGTCGCCTTTGAGCGCATTGCCGGCGAGCACGAGATCGAGCGTCTCCTTGCGCATCAGCACGCGGCCTTCGGCGATGGCGAGCCGCTCGGTAGCGTTCTTGGCGGAGACGTCGACCATGCGTGCCTGGCCGCGCGGATCGATATGGGTCAGCTCTGCATGACTCCGGATCGGCACGCGCTTGAGCTTTGGCGTGGAAGGCTTCGTCGGACTTGGCCGCGCAAAGGGTTTCTTGCGCTTCGCCATGATTCACTCTGCTGCGGCGCTGCGCGTTTCGCGCGCGAGCATGGCGTGAGTTGCCGCGGCAACGTCGCTTTGCCTCATTAGACTCTCGCCGATCAGAAACGTTGAGACCCCACTGCGGGCGAGCCGGGCAAGGTCGGCTGGGCTATTCAGGCCGCTCTCTGCCACAGCGATACGGTCCTTCGGCATCTTCGACGCCAACTGTTCGCAGACGGTGAGAGAGGTCTTGAAGGTGTGGAGGTCGCGGTTGTTGATGCCGATGAGCCGCGACTGCAACCTGAGGGCACGCTCAAGCTCGTCTTCTTGATGAACTTCAATCAGTACGTCCATGCCATTGGCAAATGCTGATTTTTCTATCTCGGCTGCGGCGCTATCATCAACAGCCGCTAGGATAATCAGGATGCAATCGGCGCCGAACGCGCGGGATTCCAAGACCTGGTAGGGCTCGTAGATAAAATCCTTGCGCAGGGCTGGCAGCGAGGTCGCCGCGCGCGCCTGGTCAAGGAATTCCAGCTTGCCTTGGAACGAAGGGGCGTCGGTCAGGACCGAGAGGCAGGTCGCGCCGCCGGCTTCATAGGCCTTCGCCAGCTTCGGTGGGTCGAAATCGGCGCGGATAAGACCTTTCGAGGGGCTCGCCTTCTTGATCTCGGCGATCAGGGCATAGTTGCCGCTCGCGATCTTTTGCTCGATGGCATTGAGGAATCCGCGCGGCGGCGCCGCTGCTTTGGCAGCGGTCTCGAGCGCCGCCAGCGGCTTGGCGCGCTTCGCCGCTGCGATTTCCTCGCGCTTGTAAGCCTCGATCTTCGCCAGAATGTCCGACATCACGTCTCCACGGCGTTGGATACCGCAATTAGCCGGTCGAGTCGGCCTTCAGCCTCGCCGCTGTCAATCGATTTCGCCGCCAGGGCCGCACCTTCCTTCAAGTTCTTCGCCTTGCTGGCAACGATCAAAGCCGCTGCCGCATTGATTACCGAAACGTCGCGGAACGGCCCAACTTTGCCTTTAAGCACGTCGAGCAGCGCCTTGGCGTTAAAATCGGCGTCGCCACCGCGCAGTGCTTCCGGCTTGACCCGTTTTATGCCCGCGTCCTCCGGTGTGATCTCGAACACACGGATTTTGCCGTCGTCCAGTGCCGCCACGCTGCTCGGCCCGGAGGTGGTGATCTCATCGAGGCCGTCGGAGCCGTGCACCACCCATGCCGCTTCCGAGCCAAGATTTTTCAGCACTTCCGCCGTTGTCTCGACCCAGTACTTTGAAAATGTGCCGACCATCTGGCGCTTCACACCGGCCGGATTGGAAAGGGGCCCGAGCAGATTGAAGATGGTGCGGGTACCGAGCTCAACGCGAGTCGGGCCGACGTTCTTCATTGCCGGATGGTGCGTCGGCGCGAACATGAAGCCGATGCCGGCCTCGCGGATGCAGCCGCTGACCTGCTCGGGGTTAAGATCGATCTTGACGCCAAGCGCCTGCAACACGTCGGCGGCGCCGGATTTCGACGAAAGCGCGCGGTTGCCGTGCTTGGCCACCGGCAGGCCCACGCCCGCAACGATGAAGGCAGCACAAGTCGAGATGTTGAATGAACCGGAGGCATCGCCACCGGTGCCGACCACATCGATCGCATCAGGCGGCGCCTTTACGCTTAGCATCTTCGCGCGCATGACGGCCACCGCGCCCGTGATCTCGTCGACCGTTTCTCCGCGGACGCGCAATCCCATGAGCAGCCCGCCCATCTGCGACGGCGTCGCTTCACCCGACATCATGTTGTCGAAGGCAGAAGCCGCTTCCGCGCGGGTGAGGCTCGCCCCGGTCGCGACCTTGGCGATGAGCGCTTTGAGATCATCGGCCATAGGACGCTCTTCAGGCTGTTGCGTGGGCGGGCGCGCACGCTGGCTTCGTGCTGCGGCCGGTCTTCGCGTTCCAGGCGACAGCGATGTCCAGAAAATTCTTGAGCATCAGATGGCCGTGCTCGGAGGCGATGCTCTCCGGGTGGAATTGCACGCCATGCACAGGCAGGCTGGCGTGTGCCAGGCCCATGAGCAAGCCATCGGTCTCGGCAGTGACCGTAAGTTCCCGCGGCAGGCTGGAGCGCTCGACTACCAGCGAATGGTATCGCGTCGCTCTTAGCGGGTCTTTGATGCCGCGAAACATGCCGGTACCGGTGTGTTTGATTTCAGAGACTTTGCCATGCACCGGCGATGCGCGCACCACGTTGCCGCCGAAAGCCTGACCGATCGCTTGATGGCCAAGGCAGACGCCGAGGATCGGGATTGTCCGCGCTGCCATGCCAATAAGCTCGAGGCAGATGCCAGCCTCGTTCGGCGTGCAGGGGCCGGGCGAGAGCACGATAGCGTCAGGCTCGGCGGCGACCACATCACTTGCGGAAGTCTTGTCGTTGCGATGTACGACGACATCCGCCCCCAAGCTGCCCAGGTAATGGAACAGGTTGAAAGTGAAGCTGTCGTAGTTGTCGATCAAAATGATCATGTTTCAAGGTCTTAAGGCGACCCCCGAGGGGGGTCAAGCAGACCTCATTTCGGCTCGATTTCAGGCGGCGGCGGAAGCATTTTGTTTAAGCGCCTGTCGATTTCTTGCGCGGAAACCGGCGCGCCGGTACGATTGCTGGCTGTCGTGTCTTCGCCGAGGTGGACCAGCCGCGGTGCCATCAAGATGACCAGCAGCGAAACCCATTGCGCGATGAGGAATGGGCACAGCGCGCGCAGGAAGTCACCGAACGGTGCGGGCGCCTTGGCCGCGCCGCGTACCATCATAAGCGCGTAGCCGAACGGCGGCAGCAAATAGCTGGCCTGCAGCGTCAGCAGCACAAGCGCGGCAACCCAGCGGGCATCGGCAACACGGATAAGCAAGGGCGGAATGATGATCGGTACGACCACGAAAATGATTTCGAAGGCGTCGAGCACAAAAGCGCAAATGCCAAGCACCCCAAGCACCACCGCGACCGCTGCAACATCGCCGCCCGGGATACCGGCGACCAGATTGTTCACGAGGGCATCGGTGCCGAGCAGGCGCGCCACCAGCGTGAATGTCGTCGCCGCAATTAGCAGCGAGAACAGGGCGCCGGTGACGGCGAGTGCGTCATGCAGCACTTCGCGCAAGACGGATGCGCGCAGATGGCCGGTCATCAGTCCGCTGCTCAGCAACGCGAAGGCGCCCATCGCCGCGGCCTCGACGGCGTAGAAATAGCCGGTCACGACACCACCGAGCAATCCGACCAAGGCGACAACGCAAACGACGGCGAGCATGATCTGTTGCGGACTCGGCCGCCCGCTAACCGCTTCCGATATTGTTTGGTTGCGTCCGACATACCAAGCGAGGGCGAGACACAGCAGGAGGAAAATGCCCGCCGGCGCAAGCGCAGCATGGAACACGTCCTGCGTGTTGATCACGCGGTCGCTGCGACCCGTTGCCGTCACCGCCAGAGTGTGGGCGGAGAGCATGGCATCGCCGAGCAGGATCAGCACCAGCGACGGCGGTACCAGCACGCCGAGCGTCGCTGCAACCGCGATCATCGCGTCGCGCCTGGCCGCCGACACGCCTTGCGCGGTCAGGCGCGGAGCGATTACGTGGGATAAGCCGAGCACGCTGGCACCGACGGAGCCGTTCATGGGCCCGAGTAGGGCGCCGAGCAACACGGTCGAAACCAACGGTGCCGACGCCCGTTTCGGCAGCAATGCGTTGCTGGTGCGGTAAAGCGCGTCAGCGACCGGCAATCGGCCAAGCAACAGACCCATGGTGACGTAGAGCGGCAACGCCTGGAGCAAATCGTTCTCGAGCAGATTGATTAGGCGGCTCGGCAACGCTGATAAAATCGACAGCGATATCTTGTCGGTGACAAGCCCGAGCAGCGCGCCGAGTATCGCCGCCGCAATCAGTAAGAAAGTGGCTGGCAGGCCCGTCGTGACGATGCCGGCGCCGACCAGGATGAGCAGCGCTAATCCACTCCACTCCATCAGGCATCACCCTGACGCGGCGGGAGGAAGATATCGAGGAAAGCCTGCGCGATCATCAGAAGCGCCAGCAGCCAGAGCGTGGCCTTAATGATGAAATAACCGGGATTGTAGCTGTCGGGAAAGGCCTCGAGCCCGAGCAGCGATGCCAATACGATCGGCTTGCTGGCAATGAAGATGAACGAAGCCCAGGGCAGCACGGCAAGGGTTGCTGCGGCTTGCCGCAGTCGATGACGCGTGTGCGCCGAGAAGCGATGTGCCAGCGCGTCTGAGGCGAGCTGCGTTCCAGCGCGCGTGGCGGCGGTAACACTCACTGCGACGAACAACGCAAAGATGATCTGGCCAAGGTCATTTGCCTCGCGCGAGCAGCAGCCCACCAGATCACGCAGCGGCCATTGGAGAAAAAGCAGCAGAATGAGCGGCAGCGCCAGCCATCGCGCGGCGGCAATGATCTGGCCAGTCAAACGATCGAGCCGATGCAGCCAAGCCATGACCGCCCCTTGGCGCCGAGGGAAGCATTAATGCCCGCGTTTGGCGGCGCTGGCAAAGCGGCGAGCCTCTTCGGAGGCGCGAAACAGGGCTTTCGCCTTGTTGATGCATTCCTGGTGTTCGAAGTTGGGATCACTATCGGCGACAATGCCGGCGCCAGCCTGCACGTACATCTTGCCGTCCTTTATCAACGCCGTGCGCAGCGCGATGCAGGTGTCCATTTCGCCGGCCGCAGAGAAATAGCCGACGCAGCCGGCGTAAAGCCCGCGTTTCTCCTTCTCCAGCTCGTCGATGATCTGCATGGCGCGCACCTTCGGCGCGCCCGACACGGTGCCAGCGGGGAAGCCGGCGACCAGCGCATCGAGCGCGTCGCGGTTGCCGGCAAGCTTGCCTTGGACGTTGGAGACGATGTGCATCACATGGCTGTAGCGTTCCACGAAGAACCGGTCAGTGACCGTGACTGTCCCGATCTGGGCGACGCGGCCGACGTCGTTACGGCCGAGATCGAGCAGCATCAGATGTTCAGCGCGCTCTTTCGGATCGGCCAGCAGCTCTTCCTCGAGCGCCTTATCCTCGTGCGGTGTCAGTCCGCGGTGGCGCGTGCCGGCGATCGGGCGGATCGTGACTATGTCGCCCCTGACCTTGACCAGGATCTCGGGGCTGGAGCCGGCGATGGCGAAGTCGCCGAAGTCGAGGAAGTAGAGATAGGGCGACGGATTAGTCCGCCGTAGCGCGCGGTAGAGCGAAAACGGCGGCAGCGTGAAGGGCGCCTCGAAGCGCTGCGCCAACACGATCTGGAAGGCGTCGCCGGCCAGGATGTATTCCTTGGCCTTGCGCACCATCCCTTTGTATTCCTCCGGTGTGGTGTTGGATCTCGGCGGCACCTCGAGCGGACCGCCGTCATATTCGGTCAGCGACTTGTCGAGGGGGCGATCCAGGTTTTCCACGACGCCGAACAACCGCTCGGTGGCGTGCGCGAGCGCGGCTCTTGCGTCAACGCCTTCTTCCGGCCGCACCGGCGTCACCACCGTGATTGAATCTTTGACCGCGTCGAACACGACGACAATGGTCGGGCGCACCAACACGGCGTCGGGAATTCCGATCGGGTCGGGATTGGGCGGAGGCAAGTCCTCCATTAGCCGCACCATGTCGTAGCCAAGGTAGCCGAACACGCCAGCTGCCATTGGCGGCAGGCTGTCGGGCAGGCCGATGTGGCTTTCCGAGATCAGCGCGCGCAGGGCCGCAAGCGGCGGCTCGGAGCAGGGCGCGAAGCCGTCTGCCTTGGTGCGCGGGTTGCGGTTTACCTCTGCCTTGCCGGCATTGGTGCGCCATATAAGATCGGGATCGAGTCCGATGATCGAGTAACGGCCGCGTACAGCGCCGCCCTCCACCGACTCGAGCAGAAAGCTCATGGCCTTGCCGCCGGCCAGCTTGAGAAAAGCGGAGACTGGCGTTTCCAGGTCGGCGACCAGCGAAGTCCATACCACTTGCGCCTGATCGCGGCCGTACGATTCGGCAAAAGCGCTTTGCGATGGCTCGATCTGCATGGGGTCAGAAGTCGCCGGGCGAGGATCTGCTGCTGGACGCCGCGCCGCCGAGAACTTGCCCAATGGCTTGCTGGTTGAGTGAAACGCCGAAATCGGATTCAAGCCGCGCAATATAGCCGGCGGCTAAATCGTCCATGTAGGAAGTCTGAAGCTGGGTCGTGATCTGCTTGTTGGCGATAGGATCAAGTGGCGGATCGGCGACGTCGGTCACGCGGAACACAAAACGCGCCGTCTCCTGATCGCCGGCGGCGGCGCCTACCGCGCCCTTCGGCGTGTTAAACACGGCCTCGACTACCTTGGTCGGTACGGAGGCGCCCGGCTTGCTGCGTTGCAGATCGGCGGCGCTTATGAGTTTCAGTCCGCTTTCGTTGGCGAGTTGCGCCATTGAGGTTCCGGCCTTGAGCTTGCCGATGAGGTCGTCACTTTTGGCTTGCAGGCGCTTGGCGATTTCGTCGTCTCGCCAACGCGTCTCTACTTCCGCTTTCACCTCTTCAAGCGTGCGATCGCGCGGCGGGGTGATGGCGCCGACATCGTACCAGAGATAGCCTCCGTCCGGGAGTTGCAAGGGATCGCTGTCGACGCCGACGTCGGTGCCGAACACTGCGCCGATAACGTCTGGGTTCTTCGGCAGGGCGACAGTCTTGCCGTCCGGGGCACGGCCCGAGCGGTCAAGCGCGTCGTAGGTACGCGCGGTGAGGCCAAGCTTCTTTGCGGTTTCGGCGAGCGTCGAGCCGGCCGCGCGCTCGTCTTCAAGCTTGTCACGGAGATTGCCGATCTCGGCGCGCGCGCGGGTCTCCGCGATCTCGCGTTTGATCTGTGCAGCGACTTCATCAAAGCTTTTCTCGATGCCGGGCTCGATTTTGCCAACCTGCACCAGCACAGTGCCGAATTGGCCGCTCATAGGCGCGCTCACCTCGCCGGATTTGAGCGCAAAGGCGGCCTCGCCGACTGCGGGGTCAATGACTTGCGCCTTACTGAGCACGCCCAGATCCGTGTCGGTATCCTTCAGGCCGCGTTCTTTCGCGAGATCGGCGAAACTCGTCCCCTTCACAATGCGGTCGCGTGCCGCCGCGGCGTCCTCCGGCTTGGGAAACACGATCTGATGCAATTCGCGCTTCTCGGGCGTGTCGTAGCTCGCCTTGTGCTGCTCGAAATAATTCTTGGCATCGGCATCGGACACGCTGCCCGGCTTGGCGAGATCGGCCGGCGACATCGGGAGCAAGGTGAACTTCCTGTACTCGGGGGCCCGGAACAGAATTTTGCGCGCCTCGAAATATTGGCTGAGCTGTTCGGGGGTCGGCGGCGGAATTTCACCCGCCTGCGCCGGTCCGAGCGCAAGATACTCGATGTTGCGCTTTTCGTTTTGATATTGATTGATGGCTGTCAGCGCTACCGTCGGCACGCGGACGTCGCCGGCGACGCTTAGCACGAGCTGCCGGCGCAGGAAGTTGCGCCGCTGCTCATCGACGAAGCGCGCTTCGGTGAAACCGAGATTGCGAATGATCTGTTCGAATCGGAAGCGGTCGAACTGCCCGTTGATGCCGCGGAAGCTCGGATCTCGAGCGATGCGCTGGGCGATATCGGCGTTAGAAACGCCGAGCCGCAACGCCTTGGTCTGCTCGTCGAGAGCGGTGTCGGCGATTAGCTGGGCAAGGAGCTGCCGGTCGAGGCCGATAGCGCGCGCCTGATCGGGCGAGATCGGCTTGCCGGCCTGTCGCCCTATCTGCTGCAGTCGGTCGTTGTAGAATTGTCGGAACTGGTCGAGCGAAATCTCGGTCTTGCCGATCTTGATCGCCGAATTGAGTCCGAAGCCGCGGAAAATATCGCCGATACCCCAGATCGCGAAGCTGATGACCAAAACACCCATGACGCCGGCCATGACGGCTTTGCCAAGCCAAGTCGATGAAGCTTTGTGAATACCGCGGAGCATGCGCGTGTTTCTTCGTAAGACGGCGGATTGACGGGGTGCGCGCGCCCTTATAGGGAGCGAGCCAACTCGTTGCAACTCATGAGGATCGGCTCGCGTCGGGCCTCCACTGGCGCGGCTTGCGGTGGTGTAAATAACCGCACGCGGAAGGGGACAAAAACATGGCGTCGGGCGACATTACCCCGCTGGTCGCGGGCAATTGGAAAATGAACGGGCTTGCCGTTTCGGAAGGCCAACTCGCCAATATCATCAAGGGTGCGGGTGCTCTGGCCGGCAAGGCCGATTTGATGATCTGTCCGCCGGCGACCCTGATCGCGAGCTTTGCCGGCGCTGCCCGCGGTTCGAACGTGTTGATCGGCGGACAGGACTGTCATGCCGAGCCGTCTGGCCCTCACACCGGCGATATTGCCGCGGAAATGATTAAGGACGCTGGCGCCGTGGCGGTGATCGTCGGCCATTCGGAACGACGCATAGACCATCATGAGACTGATGCCGACGTACGTGCCAAGGCCATGGCCGCGCATCGCGCTGGCCTGACCGCGATCATCTGCGTCGGCGAGACGCGGGCAGAGCGCGAGGCCGGGCAGACTTTGGAAGTTGTCGGCCGCCAACTCGACGGTTCGCTGCCGGATCGCGGCGGTAGTCTGGTGATTGCCTACGAGCCAGTCTGGGCGATCGGCACCGGCCTTACCCCAACGCCTCTTGACGTTGCCGATGCGCATGCTTTCATCCGGCAACGGCTGCAACCACGTTTCGGCGTCGAAGGCGACCGCATCCGCATCCTCTACGGCGGTTCGGTCAAGCCGTTGAACGCCGAGGAATTGCTCGGCATCGCCAATGTGAACGGCGCCCTGGTCGGCGGTGCCAGCCTGAAAGCCGCCGATTTCCTCGGTATTGCCTCGGTATATGGGTAGGGCCGAGCAGGGTGGAAAAGCGGTCAGTTATCGTGTAGAGACCGCGGCGAATTCCTACATTGCTCACAAAGCGCCGCCTGGGCGGATTGCCCGGAGCGGCGGGCTTGAATGGACTGAGACCTGATGCAGCACGTCGTTATCGTGATCCACCTAATGCTGGTGCTTGCCCTAATCGGGGTGGTGCTGCTGCAGAAGTCCGAAGGCGGCGGCCTCGGTATCGGCTCGGCCGGCGGCTTCATGACTAGCCGCGGCACCGCCAACGTACTCACCCGTGCGACCGCGGTTCTCGCCGGACTGTTCTTCGTGACCAGCCTGCTGCTGTCGATCCTAGCTGGCATGAACCGTAAGCCGACCAGTATCCTGCAGAGCGGGCAAAGCGCCCCGGCCGCACCTGCCGGTCCGAACGCGCCGCTCGACGCAGGCGGCATTCTCAACCAGCTGCAGCGTGGTGCGCCGTCGGCGCCTGCGGCCCCTGCCGGGCCGCAAGTGCCGCAGTCGAAGTGATTCGAAGGAGGGCCGGGAAACCGGCCCTCCGCCGTTAGCGACCTGAGTTGAGAGGAAAGGGCCGAAAGTGTGTCAGTAGAAAGCGAAATGGTTGATGCAACTGCACTGGATTTCCACGGTTTCCCCAATTGCGCCGAGGCGCAGACCGGCGGCGAGGAATTCGCGCTCGTCGAATCGATTCGCGCGGGTTAAAGGTTAGCTCCCATGGCGCGGTACATTTTCATCACCGGCGGCGTGGTCTCCTCACTGGGTAAGGGTCTTGCATCCGCGGCGCTCGGCGCCCTGTTGCAGGCGCGAGGCTACAAAGTCCGCCTGCGCAAGCTCGACCCTTATCTTAATGTAGATCCGGGCACGATGTCGCCCTACCAGCATGGCGAGGTCTTCGTTACCGACGACGGCGCTGAAACCGACCTCGACCTCGGCCACTACGAACGTTTCACCGGCCGGCCGGCGACTCGGGCCGACAACATCACCACCGGCCGTGTCTACCAAGACATCCTGGCCAGGGAACGGCGCGGCGACTATCTCGGCGCGACCATCCAGGTGATCCCGCACGTCACCAATGCCATCAAGGAATTCATCCGCGAGGGCAACGACGGCTTTGACTTCGTGCTGTGCGAGATCGGCGGCACCGTCGGCGACATCGAAGGCCTGCCGTTCTTCGAGGGGATCCGACAGCTTGGCAACGACCTGCCGCGCCATCACGCGGTCTATATCCATCTCACGCTGCTGCCCTTCATCCCCAGCGCTGGTGAGTTGAAGACCAAGCCGACGCAGCATTCGGTCAAGGAGCTGCGCTCGATCGGCATCCAACCCGACATTCTTCTGTGTCGCACCGACCGCCCGATACCGACAGGCGAGCGGCGGAAGCTCGCGCTTTTCTGCAACGTGCGCGAAAGCGCGGTGATCGAGGCGCGCGACGTCGATAACATCTACGCGGTACCCGAGGCCTATAACGAGGCCGGTCTTGATCGCGAAGTTCTCGAGGCTTTTGGGCTCGATCCGATGGCGGCGCCGGACCTTGCGCGCTGGCGCCTCATAAATGAGCGCATTCGCAATCCCGAAGGCGACGTCACCATTGCCATCGTAGGCAAATACACCGGAATGAAGGACGCCTATAAGTCGCTGATCGAGGCGCTCTCGCATGGCGGCATTGCCAACAACGTGAAGGTGAAGTTCGACTGGATCGAGTCGGAGGTGTTCGAGAACGAAGATCCGACGCCATTCCTGGAGCACGTGGACGGAATCCTGGTCCCAGGCGGCTTCGGCCAGCGGGGCACGGAAGGCAAGATCAAGGCGGCGCAGTTCGCGCGCGAGCGCCACGTGCCGTATTTCGGCATTTGCTTCGGCATGCAAATGGCGGTCATCGAAGCCGTGCGCAATCTGTGCGGGATCGAGCAGGCCAATTCAACGGAGTTCGGCGAGACCCCCGACCCAGTGGTCGGCTTGATGACCGAATGGCTCAAGGGCAACGAATTGCAGCGGCGCGCCGCTAGCGGCGATCTCGGCGGCACCATGCGGCTTGGGGCCTATCCGGCGACACTCACGCGCGGCAGCCGCGTCGCCAATATCTATGGAACGACGGAAATTTCCGAGCGCCACCGCCATCGCTACGAGGTGAACACCGCCTACAAGGACCGGCTCGAGCAGCGCGGAATGCGCTTCTCTGGTATGTCGCCGGACGGCATTCTGCCGGAGATCATCGAATACGAGGACCATCCCTGGTTCATCGGAGTGCAGTTTCACCCCGAGCTAAAATCGCGGCCGTTCGAGCCGCATCCGCTGTTTGCCTCCTTCATCGGCGCTGCAGTCGAGCAGAGTCGGCTGGTGTAACCGGCAGGTTGACCGGACGGTTCTGCGGCTTCATGGTCGCTTCCGCAAGGGACCATCTTGGAAAATAAACCCAACGCCACCGTCACCGTCGGCAGCGTACGCTTCGGCAATGCTTTACCACTGGCATTGATCGCGGGCCCCTGCGCGCTGGAGAGCCGCGCGCACGCGCTGGAGATGGCAACCGCGCTCAAGGAGATCGTGGCCAGGGTCGGCGTCGGCCTCGTCTACAAGACCTCGTTCGACAAGGCGAACCGCACGTCCGCGAAAAGCTCGCGCGGCATCGGTCTCGAAGGGGCGCTGCCGATCTTTGCCGAGATCCGTGACAGCTTGGCGATTCCCGTACTCACTGATGTGCACGACGCCGCGCAATGCGCGCGTATCGCTGCCGCGGTCGACGTGTTGCAGATCCCGGCGTTTCTGAGTCGGCAGACCGATCTGCTGGTCGCCGCCGCCAAGACTGGCAAGGTGGTGAACGTGAAAAAAGGCCAGTTTCTTGCACCGTGGGATATGCCAAACGTGGTCGAGAAGATCACCGACTGCGGCAACAGGAACGTGCTTGTCACCGAGCGCGGCGTGTCGTTCGGCTACAATAGACTTGTTTCAGATATGCGGGCGCTTCCGGTGCTCAAGCGCATCGGCGCGCCCGTGATTTTCGACGCCACCCATTCGGTGCAGCACCCGGGCGGGCAGGGCACCGCCTCGGGTGGCGAGCGCGAGTATGTGCCGGTCCTGGCGCGCGCGGCGGTCGCGGTTGGTGTCGCCGGCATATTCATCGAGACACATCAGGATCCGGACAAGGCGCCGTCCGACGGCCCCAATATGCTGCCGTTAAAGGAGATGGACCCGCTCTTGCGCACGCTGGTCGATTTCGATCGGCTGGCGAAGCGCTAAATTAAGCGCCGACCATCGACCGCGTGGAAACATTCTCAATCTCATGACGTTCGTCGTATTCGCGACGACGCTGTTTAGGTCCAGTCATTCCACACATCGCGCAGGGCCTCGGCGTGGCACCCACCACCGCCGCGTTGCTGTCGACCGGGTTCACGTTGCCCTATGCGCTGATCCAGCGCCGCTCGGCTCGTTCGCCGACATGTCAGCCAGAACGCGGCTCATCGCGCTCAGCATGCTACCGACCTCGGAGTGGCGACGCGCGCCTGCCGCCTGGCAACCCAATGGCGACTTGTTTGGGTGGCGCGGCCTTTCTTTCTTAACGACCGCCGCCGTCGCCCTGGTTGCGCTCGCGCCCGCCACACCTGGCTTTCCCTGCACGAGCGCGTTGCACATGTCTTGGCCGGTCGAGTTCGCCCAATTTCGTATGTTCGGATTCGGGGTCCGCCTGCTGCACGGCTTTGTGCAGTCAATGTGACTGAGCTTGCGCCCAGCACACGCTACGGCGACTGCCGGGCACAGCACACGTTCGTCTTCTTCATCGGGCAGGCGCTCGGGCCAGTCGTCTATGGCTTCGACCTTAGGAGTGCGGGGATCACGCCGGCGCTTCTTGCCGGTGCGCTCGTTTTGTCGATCGTGCCGAGCTTGGACGAGCGCAGCTTAGTTGCGCCCACGGTAGGACGCGACGCCCTGGTCCGGCACCCGGACGTCCTTCGGCAGCCTTCCCGCATGCCAAAACACGTCTATCGGTATGCCGCCGCGCGGGTACCAGTAACCGCTAATACGAAGCCATTTCGGCTTGACCAGTTTGAATAGCCGCTTGCCGATTGCGACGGTGCAGTCCTCATGGAAAGCGCCGTGATTGCGGAAGCTGTTGAGGTAAAGCTTGAGCGACTTGGACTCGACCAGGAAGTGTCCGGGCACGTAATCGATCACCAGATGCGCGAAATCGGGCTGGCCGGTGATCGGACAGAGACAGGTGAACTCCGGCGCGGTGAAGCGCGCCACGTAGTTGGTATCGGCATGCGGGTTGGGCACGCGGTCGAGCACCGCCTTCTCGGGCGAGGCGGGCAAAGGGGTCGGGCGTCCAAGTTGCAGCCGTTTTCGGGCCATGGCGCGATATTCCTGTGCTATTGGATGCCCCGCTTTTGCGGGACATGACAAGAGGGTCGCCGATTGTGTAGAAGCCGCAGCAATCCAAAGCGAAAGTACTACCATGACCGTCATCACCGATATTATCGGCCGCGAAATCCTCGACAGCCGTGGTAACCCGACCGTGGAGGTCGACGTCATCCTCGAGGACAGTTCGAAGGGCCGAGCGGCAATTCCTTCAGGCGCTTCGACCGGTGCGCATGAGGCGGTCGAGCTGCGCGACGGCGACAACAAGCGCTTCCTTGGCAAAGGCGTGCGCAAGGCGGTCGATGCGGTCAACGGCGAGATCTTTGACGCGGTGGGCGGCATGGACGCCGAGGCGCAGGCCAAGATCGATGAGACGCTGATCGCACTCGACGGCACGCCCAACAAAGGCCGGCTGGGCGCCAACGCCATCCTCGGCGTCTCTCTTGCTGTCGCTAAGGCCGCAGCCGTTTCCGGGCAGGCGCCGCTTTATCGTTATGTCGGAGGCACGGCCGCGCGCGTGCTGCCGACGCCGATGATGAATATTATCAATGGCGGCGTGCATGCCGACAATCCGATCGATTTCCAGGAATTCATGATCATGCCCGCCGGCATGCCAAGCTTCGCGGAGGCGCTGCGCGCCGGCTCCGAAATCTTCCAGACGCTGCGCGCGGCACTCAGAGCTGCCGGCCACAACACCAATGTCGGCGACGAGGGCGGCTTCGCGCCCAACTTGCCGTCGGCCGATGCCGCGCTCGACTTCGTCATGCAGGCGATCAGCAAGGCCGGCTACAACCCGGGCAGCGACGTGATGCTGGCGCTCGATTGTGCCGCCACCGAATTTTTCAAGGACGGCGCTTACGTTTATGAAGGTGAGGGTAAGAAGCGCTCGCGAGAAGAGCAGGCAAAATATCTCGCCGATCTCGCTGCGCGTTATCCAATTGTCTCGATCGAGGACGGAATGTCGGAGGACGATTGGGAAGGTTGGAAAATCCTCACGGATCTGATCGGCGGCAAGTGCCAGTTGGTCGGTGACGATCTGTTCGTCACCGCCGTCACACGGCTTAAGAAAGGCATTAATGAAGGCGTCGCCAACTCGATCCTGATTAAGGTCAACCAGATCGGCACGCTCACCGAGACGTTGGCCGCCGTCGAGATGGCGCACAAGGCTGGTTATACCGCGGTGATGTCACATCGCTCCGGTGAAACGGAAGACTCGACCATCGCCGATCTCGCCGTCGCCACCAATTGCGGACAGATCAAGACCGGGTCGCTCGCGCGTTCCGACCGCACCGCTAAGTACAATCAACTGCTGCGCATCGAAGAAGAACTCGGCGCGCAGGCGAAATATGCCGGACGTGACGCCTTGAAAGCGCGCTGAACGTCACGGCGAGAGCCAAAAAAGAGATCAATCAGGCGGAGGCAACATGGAAGACAACTGGGATTGGCCGACTTCGAGTTCTCGGTGCAAGGCCCCAGGGATAAAGGGGCGGTTTATCTCCACACGACCCAAGGAATTCGGTGTGTGGGCAGCGCAATCATTATCGAGCTGCAAAACAGTGGGCGTCGCAGCTGAATTAACATCGCCGGTCTGAGGCCGCCGCGGTATTAAAACCGCATTAACGCGAATGCCGGATGTTAGCACTCTGCCATGGTCACGAACCGCCGCCGCCGTGCCCTCATCACCGCGCTCGCGCTCTACACTTTCGCCGCTCTCTTCATCGGGTATTTTGCCGTCAATGCCTTCACTGGCAATCACGGCCTGCGCGCGCAGCAGGATCTCGACCAGCAGTTAAGCTCCATGCAGGCCGAGCTGGACCAACTCAAGGCGGAGCGGGCGCTGTGGGAGCGCCGAGTGGCGCTGCTGCGTTCCGACAACATCGACCCCGACATGCTTGACGAGCGTGCGCGCGCCATCCTCGGCTACGTCGATCCACGCGACCTCACTCTGTTCATACACCAGCACTAGCAACCCGGGCGACAAGTCCAGCATTATCCACTCCGGAGTGGCGTTTTCGGTCTGCTCGGGCTCCGGCGGCCTCGCGCTTCCGCCCCTAGGCGATTTAAGCTATGGGGAACCGGTTAATCCAAACTGAAGCCCCGTCATAATAGGCCGGAAGAGCGTCGCAGGGAGTGCCAATGGCCGTTGCCAAAACAAGCAACGAGGAAAACGGGGCAGCCCCGTCTATCGTGGAGTTCAGCAAGGACGAGGAGCTTTCCGCATACCGCACCATGCTCATCATACGCCGCTTCGAGGAGAAGGCGGGGCAGATGTACGGCATGGGCCTGATCGGCGGCTTCTGCCATCTCTATATCGGCCAAGAAGCGGTGGTTGTGGGCATGCAGATGGTGCTCAAGCCGGGCGACGAGGTGATCACCGGCTACCGCGATCATGGCCACATGCTGGCGTGTGGCATGGACCCGAAAGGCGTCATGGCGGAACTCACCGGCCGCGCCCATGGCTATTCAAAGGGCAAGGGCGGCTCGATGCACATGTTCAGCGTCGAGAAGGGTTTCTTCGGCGGCCATGGCATCGTCGGTGCGCAGGTCCCACTCGGCACCGGTCTTGCGTTTGCAAACCGCTACCGCGGTAACGACAACATCGCAGTGGTCTATTTCGGCGACGGCGCCGCCAATCAGGGCCAGGTCTACGAAAGCTTCAACATGGCGAGCCTGTGGAAGCTGCCGGCGGTCTACGTGATCGAGAACAACCGGTACGCTATGGGTACGGTGATCACGCGTGCCTCCGCGGAAACCAACCTGTCGCGGCGGGGCCTGTCGTTCAATATTCCCGGTGTGCAGGTAGACGGCATGGACGTGCGCGCGGTGAAGGCAGCCGGGGTGCAAGCGGCAGAATGGTGCCGTTCCGGGAGGGGCCCCTACATTCTCGAAATGCTCACTTACCGCTATCGCGGCCATTCAATGTCGGACCCGGCCAAGTATCGTACACGGGAGGAAGTCGAGGAGGTGCGTTCTCATCACGATCCGATCGACATGGCGCGCACGCGGATTCTTGAAAAGAAAATCGCAAAGGAAGACGCACTCAAGAAGATTGACGGCGAGGTGCGCGATCTGATCAACCAGGCGGCGGAATTCGCCACGCACGATCCCGAGCCGGACGCCGGCGAGCTCTATACCGACGTGTATCGCTGACCTGCTATGCCGACCGAGGTACTCATGCCCGCGTTGTCGCCCACCATGGAGAAGGGCAACCTCGCCAAGTGGCTGAAGAAGGAGGGCGATCAGATTCGCTCGGGCGACGTCATCGCCGAGATCGAGACCGACAAGGCCACCATGGAGGTGGAGGCGACCGACGACGGCACGCTTGGCCAGATACTAGTACCGGAGGGCACCGCCGACGTCGCCGTGAACACGCCGATCGCGGTGATCCTCGGCGAGGGCGAGGACAAGTTCGCGACCAAGAACAAGCCGGCGCAGCAACAGATGGCTACCGCGTTCGCGTCGCAGGCAAAAGCTAAAGCCGACGCAAACGTGCCCGTGCCGAGGATACTCCAGAGGCCGGCACGGGAAACTGAAGGCGCCGCCGATCCCGATATTCCGGAAGGCACCGAAATGGTGACCATGACCATGCGCGAAGCCTTGCGCGATGCGATGGCCGAAGAGATGCGGCGTGACAAGGACGTGTTCGTGATCGGCGAGGAGGTCGCTGAGTATCAGGGTGCCTACAAGGTCACGCAGGGGCTGCTGCAAGAGTTCGGCGACAAACGAGTGATCGACACGCCTATCACTGAGCACGGTTTCGCGGGCTTAGGCATCGGTGCGGCGCTCGCGGGCCTGAAGCCGATCGTCGAATTCATGACCTTTAACTTCGCCATGCAGGCGATGGACCAGCTGATCAATTCGGCGGCGAAGACGCTTTATATGTCGGGCGGCCAGATGGGCTGCTCGATCGTGTTCCGCGGCCCGAACGGTGCGGCCGCGCGCGTTGCCGCGCAGCACAGCCAGGATTACTCGGCCTGGTACTCGCACATCCCGGGCTTGAAGGTGATCGCGCCGTCGAACGCCGCCGATGCCAAGGGCCTGTTGAAGGCCGCCATCCGCGATCCCAACCCGGTCGTGTTCCTGGAAAATGAAATCCTCTACGGCCGTTCCTCGCCGGTGCCCAAGCTCGACGATTTTGTGCTGCCGCTCGGTAAGGCGCGGATCGCGCGTGCCGGCAATGACGTGACCATCATCGCCTGGTCTATGAGCGTGAGCTACGCACTGAAAGCCGCCGAGGAATTGGCCAAGGGCGGGATCGAGGCGGAAGTCATCGACCTGCGCACACTCAAGCCGATGGACATCGACGCGGTCGCGGCCTCGGTGCAGAAAACAGGCCGTGCGGTGGTGGTTGAAGAGGGCTGGCAGCAGTCCGGCGTCGGCGCCGAGGTCGCCGCCTGTATCATGGAGCAGGCCTTCGATTATCTTGACGCGCCGGTTACGCGCGTGTCGGCCAAGGACGTTCCGATGCCTTACGCCGCCAATCTTGAGAAGCTGGCGCTGCCGTCGGCGGCCGAAGTGGTCGAGGCGGCAAAGGCAGTTCTTTATCGGTAACGCCGATGCCAACCAACATCCTTATGCCGGCGCTGTCGCCCACCATGGAGAAGGGCAACCTCGCTAAGTGGCTCAAGAAAGAGGGCGACAAGATCAAGTCGGGCGACGTCATCGCTGAGATCGAGACCGACAAGGCGACGATGGAATATGAAGCGGTCGACGAGGGCACGCTCGCCAAGATTGTGGTCCCGGAAGGCGCGCAGGACGTGGCGGTCAACTCGGTAATCGCGGTGCTCGCCGGTGAGGGCGAGGACTTGAAAACGGCAGCTGCGGGCGCAGCGAAATCGCTGCCGCCAAAGCCCGACGTAGCGGCCAAGCCTTCTCAGTCCGCACCGGCGCCCGCGAAACCGCAGGCGGCAGTTCCGACATCACCGGCCAAGCTCGCGTCACAGGCGCCCATGCCGTCGGCTGCCCAGCGGGCCGCCGGCAACCGCATCTTCTCCTCGCCGCTCGCGCGCCGTCTGGCGAAAGAAACTGGCATCGACCTTAGTCGCGTGCAGGGCTCCGGCCCGCACGGCCGGGTTATCGCGCGTGATATCGACGCAGCGAAATCGGGCAAGGGTCTGCGCGCCGCCGGCGCTACGCCGGCCACGGTACCCATGCTGCCCGCGGCGACGCCCTCCGATGCGCAGATCCGGGCCCTTTACGAGGAGGGCTCCTACGGCTTCGTGCCGCACGACCAGATGCGCAAGATCATCGCTCAGCGGCTGACGTTGTCGAAGCAGACTATTCCGCATTTCTATCTCACGCTCGACTGCGACATCGGCAAGCTCTTGGCGGCGCGATCCGAGATGAACGCCGCCGCGCCCAAGGGCGAGAACGGGAAGCCGGCCTACAAGATTTCCGTCAACGACTTCGTCATCAAGGCCCTGGCCCTGGCGCTGCAACGGGTGCCCATGGCGAATGTCACCTGGACCGAAGCGGGGCTGATCAAGCACAATCATTCCGACGTCGGCGTCGCGGTGGCCATCGAAGGCGGCCTGATGACTCCTGTCGTGCGCCGCGCCGAGGCGAAGTCGCTCTCCACTATCTCCAACGAGATGCTCGATTACGTTGCGCGCGCCCGTACGCGCCATCTCAAGCCGCAGGAATACCAAGGTGGCTCGACCGCAATCTCCAACCTGGGTATGTATGGCATCAAGGACTTCGCGGCGGTGATCAATCCGCCGCACGCCACTATCCTTGCTGTCGGCGCTGGCGAAGAGCGCGCGGTCGTGCGCAACGGCCAGCTCGCCGTCGCCAACATCATGACTGTCACGCTCTCCACCGATCACCGCGCGGTCGACGGGGCGCTTGGCGCCGAGCTTCTCGGCGCTTTCAAGGCGCTGATCGAGAATCCGGTGATGATGCTTGTATAGTTGCACAGGAGTTAGAAATGCCGCGGATCTCGCTTGACACCGACAAGGATCATCTGGTTACGCCGACGCATTCCGACGCGCGCGGTCCGGTCGTACGCGGCAAGTCGATCGAGATCATGCAGATGAACTGGAAGAAGGGCGAGAGCGCGCGCCCGCATCAGCACCCGGAAGAGCAGGCGATCTACGTCGTGAGCGGCCGTATGCGCATGACCGTCGGGTCCGAGACCTACGAGATCGGCCCCGGTGAAGTGAGCTACCACCCGTCGAACGTGCTACACCACGCGCTCGCCGTGGAGGACACGGTGGCGATAAGCTTCAAGAATATCGTCGCACCTTTTTACCCGGCGACAAAAGAGCTTTAAAGACTCGGGCTGGATCAAAGCCCTTCCGCCTGAACATCGCCTGGGCTTCCGACGAAGTCACGAACTTGAGGAAAGTTCTTCAATCGCGCTCTTGACGCGCCGATAGTGCTGTCCACTTGATTTCGGCGGCCGACGCGGCGTGCGCCACGAGACTACCGACACAGTCTGGCGAATGACGTTTCGCCCCGTGTTATCGTGGAGGCATTTCATAGCTAATCTGGGCTAGATTCAATCGAGATCGGGAGTAGAGATAGGCAATGGTTGACACGAGTTTTGACGTTCTGATCATCGGTTCCGGACCCGGAGGCTACGTTACCGCAATCCGCGCGGCACAGCTTGGCTTCAAGACCGCCATCGTCGAGAAAAGCTATCTCGGCGGCATCTGCCTCAACTGGGGCTGCATCCCGACCAAGGCGCTGCTCCGCTCGTCGGAAATCTTCCACTACATGCAGCACGCCAAGGATTACGGCGTGCGAGCCGACAATGTCGGCTACGACCCGAAGGCCGTAGTGGCGCGCTCGCGCGCCGTGTCGAAGCGACTCAACGACGGTGTCGGCTTTCTGATGAGGAAGAACAAGGTATCGGTCATCTGGGGCGAGGCGACGATCGACATGCCCGGCAAAGTGACCGTGAAGGCATCGAAGAGCGAGGCGCCGAAGGGGGCGCTCGGCGCCGGCAGCTATCAGGCCAAGCACATCATCATTGCCACCGGCGCGCGCCCGCGTGTGCTGCCGGAGTTGGAGCCCGACAAGAAATTGGTGTGGACCTATTTCGAAGCCATGGTGCCATCCGCGATCCCGAAGTCGCTTTTGGTGATCGGCGCCGGCGCCATCGGCATCGAATTCGCTTCGTTCTACCGCACGTTCGGCTCCGATGTGACCGTAGTCGAGGTGCTGCCGCAAATTCTTCCTGTCGAAGATCACGAGATCCAGGCCTTCGCCCGTAAGAGCTTCGAGAAACAGGGCATCAACATCCACACCAATGCCAAGGTAACCAAACTCGACAAGAAGACCGACAGCGTCACTGCGACAATCGATCAGGGTGATAAGACGCAGACGATTGCCGTCGAGCGCGTGGTTTCCGCCGTGGGCGTCACCGGCAATATCGAAAATCTGGGTCTGGAGATGCTCGGCGTGAAGACCGACCGCGGCATCATCGTCACTGACGGCGTCAGCACGACAAATGTGCCGGGCATCTACGCCATCGGCGATGTCGCCGGACCGCCGATGCTGGCGCACAAGGCTGAACACGAAGGCATCGTCTGCGTCGAGGCGATCAAAGGATTGCATCCGCATCCGCTCAACAAGCTGATGATCCCCAGCTGCACCTATTGCTTGCCGCAGATCGCTTCGGTTGGCCTCACCGAGCAGGCGGCTAAGGAGAAGAAGCTCAACATCCGCGTCGGCCGTTTTCCCTTTGTCGGCAATGGCAAGGCAATTGCCCTCGGCGAAGATCAGGGCCTGGTGAAGGTGATCTTCGACAAGAATACCGGTCAGTTGCTTGGCGCTCACATGGTCGGCGCCGAAGTCACGGAGCTGATTCAAGGCTATGTCGTTGCCATGAATCTAGAAACCACCGAAGAAGAATTGATGCACACCATCTTCCCGCATCCGACGCTATCGGAGATGATGAAGGAAGCGGTACTCGATGCTTATAGTCGTGTTTTGAATATCTAGTTTTGAATATCGACGCGCCGATGGTCTCCTCGGGCTCGCAGCAGGAGCGCAACCCGGATGGTTCGCCGGCCAAGCCCAATCCCCTGTTCAAGCCCCACCCTATGCAGGGCTGGAGCCCCGACTTCATCCCGAAGCTCACAGCAGACGCCATCGACACCGGCGTGATCAGCCGCGTTATCACCATTGCCGGAGCCGACGCGATGAACTGGAGCCGCTCGCTGGCGCAAGAGGAAGGAATCTTCGTCGACATCACCGCCGGCGGCACTTTCGCGGGCGCGACGGAGGTGTGCAAGAGCGCCAAGCTTGGCGACACTATCCTCGCCATGCTGCCTGACACCGGCGAGCGTTACCTCTCGACGCCGCTGTTCGGAGACATCGGCTTCGACATGAACGAGGAGGAATTGAAAATTTCCAACTCGACGCCGAACCACCGCATGCCGCCAAAGGCGGCCTAGCAGGACAACAGGGGCGTTCTGGCCTGGATCGTGGGCGGCCTCATTGCTGGTTGGCTCGCGCATGTCAGGGACGCCGCGGCGGCATCTTCGGAAATGTCGCATCGCTCTGACCGGCGCGATCGTCGGGGTTTTCTGGCGACTGAACCTGCACATATTATGCCGGATTTCTGGGGCAATCCGATCACTGCCACTGTCGGCTCGATCATTTGTATCTTTGTCTGGCCTTGGCACCTGGCCTTGCGAGGCTGCGGACGCCGCCGTAAGAATCCGACATGGTTGCCGTCTTCGACCTCGACAAGCAGCGCCCACGCCACCCCGAAAAGGCTCATCGGCCGGATTCCGCAAAGGCGCCGAAGCCCGATTGGATCCGGGTGAAGGCGCCAGTATCCGCAGGCTATTTCGAGACGCAGCGCCTGATGCGCGCCAATGGCCTGCATACCGTGTGCGAGGAGGCCGGCTGCCCAAACATCGGCGAGTGCTGGGAGAAGAAGCACGCAACCTTCATGATTATGGGCGACACCTGTACGCGCGCCTGTGCCTTCTGCAACGTGAAGACCGGGCTTCCGGGTGCGCTCGATCCCGACGAACCCGCGCATGTCGGCGAGGCGACAGCCAAGCTGGGTCTGTCGCACATCGTCGTGACCTCCGTCGACCGTGACGATCTTCCCGACGGTGGCGCGCAGCATTTTGCTGACACCATCCATGCGATCCGAGTGCGTTGCCCGCGGACTACGATTGAGGTCCTGACACCCGATTTCCTGCGCAAGAGCGGTGCGATCGAGATCGTGGTCGCGGCCAAGCCTGACATATTCAACCACAACCTGGAAACCGTGCCGTCGCTTTATCTCAGCGTGCGACCGGGCGCGCGCTACTTTCACTCGCTGCGCCTCTTGCAGCGAGTGAAGGAGATCGATCCGGCGATGTTCACTAAATCGGGCATTATGCTTGGTCTCGGCGAGGAGAGAAACGAGGTGTTGCAGGTCATGGACGACCTGCGCTCGGCCAATGTTGATTTCCTGACCATCGGCCAATATCTGCAGCCGACACGCAAGCATCACGAAGTCAATCGCTTCGTCCCGCCTGCCGAATTCGAGGCGTGGAAGACTATTGCCTATGCGAGAGGCTTTCTGATGGTCGCTGCTTCACCGCTGACGCGCTCGTCGCATCACGCCGGGGAAGACTTCGCACGGTTCAAGGCCGCTCGCGCCGCTCGCTGAGGCATGCCGCAATTTTCCACAAAGCGCCGCGTCCACCAAAGCGCGAAAGACATGTTCGACCTGGTGGCGGACGCCGAGAAGTATCCGCAATTTCTACCGATGTGTGAGTCGCTGAGAGTCCGCAGCCGTACCGAGAAGGAAAACGGCGTCGCCGTAGTTGTCGCGTCGATGACGGTAGCCTACAAGATCATCCGCGAGAGCTTTACCACGCGCGTCACGCTCGATCGCCCGAGTCTCAAAGTACTGGTTGAATATCTCGACGGCCCTTTCAAGCGTCTACAGAACCGTTGGAGCTTTCGCCCGGCAGGCGAGTATGCCTGCGACGTCGAGTTCTTCATCGACTATGAATTCAGGAACCGCGCACTGAGCCTACTGATGGGCGCGCTCTTCGACACTGTTTTCCGCAAATACGCGGCCGCCTTCGAACGACGCGCCGATCAGATCTACGGCCGCAAAACCGCTTGAGGGCATTCAAGGCCGGCGCTAAATCGGTCGTCGCGTGTTGTCGAGCAGCAAAGACGTCGAGATAGGTCGGCACCACCGAAGTGGCAGTCGAATTACCGGTAACCGATGAAGCCTATGACCGCGGCCGACAGCGTGGCGGTATAATGGTATAATGATGAGTTCGGTGCGGACGTTGTTGCTGTCCCACGCCCAAGACTCATCTCGGCAAGGTCAAAGCGACGGTGACGCTACTTTGCAAAAGTGCCGGCTTTCGTCCCATTCGTCCACTGAACAGGTCTAGCCTTTGCCAGCCGGTAGGCGCGGCTCTTCTTTTTTTGCGAGCTCTTGCAGCATTTCCAGCGCCTGCAGCACGGACTCGCGGCGCACCTTGGCGCGGCCGATGTCGCCGTATTTGCGGTCGTGCGCGATCACGCGACCGTTGCGCGAGGCGGCACAGAAAAAAACTAGGCCGATCGGCTTGCCCGGCATGGCACCGGTTGGCCCGGCGATCCCGGTGATAGCGACGGCCAGATCGGCCGAGGCGTGGGTCAGGGCGCCTTTGGCCATCTCCTTGGCGCACTCCTTGCTCACCGCGCCATAGACGTCAATAGTTGCGTGCGTAACGCCGAGCATCTGCTGCTTGGCGTTGTTCGAATAGGTGACGAAGCCGCGATCGAACACCAGCGACGCGCCCGAGATTTCGCTCAGCGTCGCGGCGACCAAGCCGCCGGTGCAGGACTCCGCGGTCGCCAACGTAAGGTTCTTTTTCTTGCACAGCTTGAGCAGCGTGTTGGCGGCATCGAACAACTCCTGATCCGCCATTTCCTCAGCTCCAGGGCAGGCGGATCGTTGCCGTAGCGTAGGCTGCAATCCCTTCGCCGCGGCCGGTAAAACCAAGCTTCTCGCTGGTGGTCGCCTTCACCGCCACGCGGCTCGCCTCGATGCCGGCAAGCCGTGCGATGCGGTCACGCATGGCGTCGCGATGGGGGCCAACTTTCGGTGACTCGCACACAATAGTGAGATCGAGATGCGCGATGCGGCCGCCCCGCGCCTTTACCCGATCAGCCGCGAAGGCTAGAAAACGGTCGGATGATGCGCCGCGCCATTGCGGATCGCTTGGCGGGAAATGTGCGCCGATGTCGCCGTCGGCCAGTGCCCCGAGGATGGCGTCGGTAAGTGCGTGCAAGCCGACGTCGGCATCGGAATGGCCGACAAGCGTCTGTGTGTGCGGCATGCGGACGCCGCCAAGCGTAACTTGATTGCCGGGGCCAAAGGCGTGCACGTCGATGCCGGTACCGATGCGGATATCGCCCAGCGAAGCTGCGGTTATCGATTCGGCGCGCGCGAAGTCGTCGGTGTTAGTGATTTTGATGTTGCCAAGCTCGCCGGGAAAGATTGTGACTTTCATGCCTGCCCATTCGGCGAGCGCTGCGTCGTCGGTGAAATCGTCGCGCGCCTCGGCGGTGGCACGGCGATGTGCCACAAGCAGCGGCTGGTAAACGAAGGCTTGCGGCGTCTGCACCGTTCGTAGCGCGCTGCGGTCGAGTGTCGCGCCGACAAAGCCCGCGGGGTCGACCATCTTTATGGTGTCGGTCACCGGCAACGCTGGAATTGCGGCACCGGTTTTTTCCGCGGCTGCGATGGCGCGCGACACTAGGGCCGCACTAGCAAAAGGCCGTGCCGCATCGTGAATCAACACGATATATGGGTTGCTCGGCTGCAACGCCTCGAGCCCGGCGCGCACCGAGGCTTGTCGCGTAACGCCACCGAAGGCGGGCGGCAGAATATCAAATCCGGCGGTAGAGGAATGGAACCTTTCTTGGTCTTCCGGCCGAATAACAGCCTGTACGCACCCGACCTCGGCGTGATTTACGAATGGGGACAGCGCGCGGCGGAGCATGGTTTCACCGCCGATCGGCCAGAACTGTTTCGG
>Ga0207784_1000003_pt1 | contig 43218 bp, 41 predicted proteins | sample LuqExpMetageno66_FD_187823 | JGI IMG/M metagenome (GOLD analysis project Ga0207784, IMG submission 187823) | Tropical forest soil microbial communities from Luquillo Experimental Forest, Puerto Rico - Sample 66 (SPAdes) | ecosystem: Environmental > Terrestrial > Soil > Tropical forest ... | reverse complement strand
CCGTGTCATGGTCGTTCGTTGCGAAGACTCGCTATCGCCTCACTCGCGAGCGCTTGACGCCTTGCCCTGTCGCGCCGTTGTTACCCGGGCGTTTCCCGCGGCATTTTCGACCTTTGGGAAAGGCAGCTAAGTATTGGAGCGGGCGAAGGGATTCGAACCCTCGACCCCGACCTTGGCAAGGTCGTGCTCTACCCCTGAGCTACACCCGCATCCGAGAGATATTTAGCCGCTCCTATAGCCAAAACACCGACCCGATTGCAACCACCGCAAAATCCGGCCTTTTAACCACGCCGGGAGACCTGCGCGGGCGGTGCGGCCGAAACCATCGCGGCAAGCAGCATGGTGCCCGCATATGTTATGCGCTTCATTTGAGCCTCATCCGTTGCGGATCATAATTACACCGGATAGCCCGCCAACGTTCATGCCCGTTACCCCCGACCAATTCTTTGCCGTCCTTGATGCCCTCGGCATTGCGTACAAAACCGTGAAGCACCCGCCGCTTTTCACCGTCGAGCAGTCACGCGTCCTGCGCGGACAGATTCCAGGGGGCCATACCAAGAACCTTTTTTTGCGTGACAAGAAATACGAACTTTACCTCGTGGTGGCACTGGAGGACGCCGACATTGAACTCAAAGGTCTGCATCGGCGGCTCGGCGCCAGCGGGCGTTTTTCATTCGGCTCGTCCAATCTTCTGCGCGAAGTCCTCGGCGTCGAGCCCGGCGCGGTGACGCCATTCGGCGCCATCAACGACACGCAAGGGCGCGTCACCATCGTGCTCGACACGCCGATGATGGAACATGAGACGCTGAACTATCATCCGCTGATCAACACGATGACCACCTCGATCAAGCGCGGCGACCTGCTGAAATTTCTGCATTCGACCGGGCATGTTCCCCGCATCGAGCGGGTATCCGGCCGCCCCTTGGGCAGCTCCTGACCCGATTGCAATCACGCGCCGGATGACCATTTAAGCCGGCATGGAACCTGAAATAGGCGAAGAAACATGCTGCAAAACGGCGGGGGAACGATGGCGGCGGCCGAAAGCGTGGTGAAGGAGACCACTACGCAAGGCTTCATCAAGGACGTCATCGAGGCATCCAAGAAACAGCCGGTGCTGGTCGATTTCTGGGCGCCCTGGTGCGGTCCCTGCAAGCAGCTCACGCCGATCCTGGAAAAGGCGGTGAAGTCCGCCAAGGGTAAGGTCAAGCTCGCCAAGATGAACATCGACGAGCATCCGGCGATCCCCGGCCAGATGGGCATTCAGTCGATCCCGGCGGTGATTGCGTTCTCCAACGGCCAGCCGGTCGACGGCTTCATGGGCGCGCTGCCCGAGAGCCAGGTGATGGCCTTCCTCGAGCGGCTGACCAAAGGCGCGGTTGGCGCCGAGGAAAGGGACTTGATGAAGGCGGCCGACGAGGCACTCGCTGCGGGCGACACCGCCGGGGCGGCGAACCTCTACGGACAACTCCTGACGCAGGACAGCGGCAACGTCGCAGCACTCGCCGGCCTCGCGCGCTGTTACGTTCTGACCGGCGCACTAGAGCAGGCCAAGCAGACGCTCGCCATGGTGCCGGAGGGCAAGCGCAATGAGACGGCGGTTGCCGCCGCGCGCGCCGCCCTCGAGGTCGCCGAGCAGGCGAAAGCGGTCGGGCCGATCGACGAACTGGAAAGAAAAGTTGCCGCCAATCCGCTCGATCACCAGGCACGCTTCGATCTCGCCACCGCGCTCAACGCCAAGGGCAAGCGCAACGAAGCTGCCAACCATCTGCTTGAGATCGTCAAGCGGGATCGAAAGTGGAATGACGACGGTGCGCGCAAGCAACTCGTGCAATTCTTCGAGGCCTGGGGTTTTACCGATCCCTCGACGGTAGAAGGTCGTAAGCGGTTATCGTCGATTTTGTTTTCCTGACGTTTGGGCCGGGACGGCACCGCCCTTGCGGAGTTACGTGCAATGCCGATGAACGCCCGATATCGCGGGGCGGTCGATCTGCCCCAAGTCATCCCGGTCTTCCCGTTGCCGGGCGCGTTACTGCTGCCGCGTGGGCAGATGCCGCTCAATATCTTCGAGCCGCGTTACGTAGCGATGATCGACGACGCACTACGCGACGGTCACCGGCTGATTGGCATGATCCAGCCCGACGTCGCTCACACTGGCGCGGCTCTCAAGCCATCCCTGTTCAGGGTCGGCTGCATCGGCCGCATCACCCAACTCGCCGAAAGCGGCGATGGACGCTATCTGATCGAGCTCACCGGCGTCGCACGCTTCCGCGTCGAACAAGAGCTGGACGCGAAGACCGAATATCGGCAATGCCGCGTCACCTACGCGCCGTTCGCCGACGATTTCATCGCGCGCAAGGGCGAAGTCTTGGTTGACCGTGAGGCGGTGCTTAACGCGCTGCGTAATTTCATGAAGGCGAACAACTTGCAGGCCGATTGGGAAGGGATCGACAAGGCGCCGAACGAGGCGCTGGTCAATGCGTTGTCGATGATGTCGCCTTACGGTCCGGCCGAAAAGCAGGCGCTCTTGGAGGCTCCCGACCTAAAAACGCGGGCCGAACTGCTGGTCGCGATCACCGAGATCGAGCTCGCCAAGAAGAACACCGAAGGCGAGCCACAGTTGCAGTAAGAGACTGGCGTCTTGTGGACGCGGTTCATAGACTGCCGGGAGGGTCGCATCCGACTCAACGCCTCGTGTTCGAGAGCCCAGGTTGGCCGCGACCCGGTCCGCAATGCTATAAGGCGGAGAACTTGCCGGAGGCACCCATGCCCACCACACCTCCCACTGACCGGCCCGTCGACAGCGTGGATCCTAAACTCTTAGAAATCCTGGTCTGTCCCGTCACCAAGGGACCACTGGAATACGATGCCGCCAAGCAAGAGCTGATCTCGCGCAAGGCCAAGCTCGCCTATCCGATACGCGACGGCATCCCAATCATGCTCCCGGAAGAAGCGCGGCGGCTGGAATAATTCGCGCTTTGCGGCGTAAGCAACAAAAGAAAATCAGGGAAGGAACCCGCCATGATCAAGATCTGGGGCCGCAACACTTCATCCAATGTGCAGAAGGCGATGTGGGCGGTGGGCGAGTTGGAACTGGAGTGCAAGCGCATCGACATCGGGGGCGCCTTCGGCAAGAACAAGGAGCCGGGCTATCTGGCGATGAATCCGAACGGACTGGTGCCGACGCTGGAGGAAGAGGATGGCTTCCTACTGTGGGAATCGAATTCGGTAGTGCGCTACCTCGCCGGCAAGTACGACAAGAACGGCGTGCTGGAGCCAAAGGATGCGAAGCGGCGCGCGCTCGCCAGCCAGTGGATGGACTGGCAGTTGTCGGTGGTGGGCCCCGCGATCACGCCGGCATTCTGGGGGCTGATCCGCACGCCGCCTGAAAAGCGCGATCAATCGGCGATCAAGACCTCACAGGAAAGAACCATCGCAGCGATGCAAATCCTCGACGCACAGCTCGCGAAAGCAGCTTACGTCGCCGGCCCAACATTCTCCTACGGCGACATTCCGGTCGGCGTGATGTGCTACCGCTACCGCCAGTTGGTGCCAGAGCGCCCTGCCATGCCGCACCTCGACCGCTGGTATGATGCCATCGCCAAGCGCAGCGCTTTCCACGATCACGTCGGCAGCATCAAGCTGACCTAAAGCGCCTCGCCGCGCAGTAGCTTCGGCACGTCTCCGGTAAAGCCCGCAGCCTCGCGGATGAAGAGCAGCTTGAGGAAAGGCATGCGCTCGACCATCCCAAGTCCGAGATCACGAACCAGCCGCAGCACGTCGCTTTGATTGGAGAACAAGCGATTCAAGCCGTCGGTGGCGATACCCATCGTCATTGTGTCAAAGCGGCGCCAGCGCTGATAACGCTCCAGCACCCCGGGCGAACCGATATCGAGGCCGAGCCGCGCTGCATCGACAATCGCTTCCGCCAGTGCAGCGACGTCGCGTAACCCCATGTTCAACCCTTGCCCGGCGATCGGGTGGATGACGTGGGCGGCGTCGCCGATCAGAGCCAGTCGCTCGCCGATGAACGAGCGTGCCGTGAACAGTCCGAGCGGGAAAGCGCGGCGTGTGCCGACCGCCTGGAGATCACCGAGATGCAAACCGAAGCGCCTCTCCAGCTCCTCGTGGAATTCCGCATCGGACAGCGCTACGATGCGCGCCGCCTCGCGCGCTTCTTCCGTCCATACGATCGACGAGCGTTTGCCCTTTAGCGGCAGAATCGCGAACGGGCCAGCCGGCAGGAAATGTTCTTCGGCGCGGCCGTTATGATCGCGTTCGTGCGCGACCGTCGTCACGATCGCCGATTGGTCGTAGTTCCAGCCGTGTGTAGCGATGCCGGCTTGATCGCGGATTTTCGATTTCGCGCCGTCGGCAGCCACCAGCAGGCGCGCGGAAATTCGTTCGCCGTCAGCGAGCTCCACTTCGCTCGCATGGAAGCCTTTTTCGAATCCGGCGACCGCGCTTGCGCGCAAGCCGATGCCGAGTTCCTTGGCCCTGGCGGCGAGCGCATCGACCAGATGCCGGTTCTCCACCATGTGCGCGAACGGCTCGCCCGGCTCGACGTCGCCGCCGAAGGTGAGGAAGGTCGGCCGCACCGCGTCGTCGAGCTTGGAGTCGGTGATTACCATGTCGAGGATCGGCTGCGCCTCGTCGGCGACCGACCCCCACACCGCGATGGCCTCGAAGAGCCGGCGCGCAGCGGCCGCGATCGCCGAGGCGCGCGGGTCCTCGGACTGGGTGGCGGCGAGAGCCGGGTCGACCACGGTCACCGCGAAGGCCTCGCCCAGACCTTGGCGCACCGCTATGGCCAACGCTAGGCCGGCAAAGCCCGCCCCGCCAATCACGAGGTCAGTTTTATTTTGATTTTTCAGCGCTTTCGTCATCCCGCTTCCTTGTCAAACGAGGCTCAGCATAGCAGATTGGGGTCCGCTGGCCCGCCCCATGACTTCCGCCGTCCAGGATCTACTCGAAATTCTTGATCTCGAGCCGCTGGAGGTAAATCTGTTCCGCGGCCGCTCGCCGCAAGTGGGCTGGCAGCGCGTGTTCGGCGGCCAGGTGATCGGCCAGGCGCTAGTCGCCGCGGTGCGCACGGTCGACGTTACCCGGCCCCCGCATTCCATGCATGCCTACTTCCTACTGCCGGGCGATCCCAGGGTACCGATCATCTACGACGTGGACCGCATTAGGGACGGCAAGAGTTTCACCACGCGGCGCGTTACTGCGCGCCAACACGGCCACCCAATTTTCTCCATGCTGGTATCGTTCCACGCTGACGAACCTGGCCTCGCACACCAGGCCAAGATGCCGGAAGTTCCTGCTCCGGAAAAACTGCCGAGCGAATCCGAAGTGCGCGACAAGATTTTGCCCTCAATGCCCGATCCGGTGCGCCGCTACTATGAACGCGAGCGTCCGATCGAACTACGGCCGGTGGAGTTCGATCGCTATCTCGGCAAAAAATATCCCGACGGCAAATTCCACATGTGGATCAAGACCACCGGCCAGCTACCCGACGATCCAGCATTGCATCAGTGCGTGCTGGCATACGCCTCCGACATGACACTGCTCGACACCGCCCTGATCCCGCACGGCCATACGCTGTTTGAAAAGCAATTCATGGGGGCGAGCCTCGATCATGCACTGTGGTTGCACCGGCCGTTCCGCGCCGACGATTGGCTGCTTTATGCGCAGGATAGCCCCAATCTACGAGGCTCTCGCGGCTTCTCGCGCGGACTTATATTCAAGCGTGATGGCACGCTGGTCGCCTCGGTGGCGCAAGAAGGCTTGGTGCGCGAGCGGCGTGAACCGTAGGTCCAATTTGCCCGGTGTTATCCGAGATCTGGGCGCAGCAGCCGGCAATTAGGACAGCGAATTTGCCGGGAAGTGCCGTTTTTCGTGACGATTGCCTTTGGATGCAGCAAGAAAGCCGCTTAATTTTTGTGCCGCCGGCCGGTAGGCTGCGCCATAGGGGCCGTCCGACGCCACCGGGATTTTGGTCGCCCCACGCGCGTGACAATCCGAGCCGCCCGGCCCCGGTTCGGTGAGCCGGGCAACGATGCCGCCGGGAAGGAAAATCATGAAAATGGTCATTGCAGTCATCAAACCGTTCAAGCTTGACGAGGTGCGCGACGCTCTTAGCCGTATCGGCGTCCACGGCATGACGGTGTGCGAAGTGAAGGGCTACGGACGGCAGAAGGGGCACATGGAAATTTATCGCGGCGCCGAATACGCCGTGAATTTCCTGCCCAAAGTGCGGATTGAAGTCGCGGTCGCCACCGAGCAACTCGAGCGCGCGATGGAGGCGATCGCATCGGCCGCCAAGACCGGACAGATCGGTGACGGGAAAATCTTCGTCACGCCGGTCGAACAAGCCGTGCGCATCCGCACCGGCGAGACCGACGCCGACGCGCTTTAGCATCCAAACAAGAGCCGGGGATTTGTAATGTGGCGGGTCTCGGCACCATCACGCCCGCTTCTGGGTTCGTACTGCCTATGCAAGGCGTGCTGATCGGTGTGATCGCCGGCGGCATCTGCTTCTGGGCCTGCACCTGGCTCAAACTCAGACTGGGCTACGACGACTCGCTCGACGTGTTCGGGGTACATGGAGTCGGCGGCCTTACCGGAACTTTCCTCGCCGGCGTGCTCGCGGTCGGCGCTTTGTCGGCCACTCCCGAAACGCCCCGCGGCGTGTCCGGACTGCTGGAAGGCAATCCTCATCAGGTGCTGGCTCAGCTCTGCGGAATCGTCGTGACCTTGCTGTGGTCGGGTACGCTCACTTACGTCGTGCTAAAAATCATTAGCGCCATCGTCCCCCTACGCGTGCGCCAGGAAGACGAGGTCATGGGGCTCGACGTCACCCAGCATGGTGAGGCCTTGCAGTAGCTCGAACGAGCACCGCCTAATTTTTATGCAGCCATTTTGTGCGTTGCCGCGAGTTTGGGCGCGCGTCCTCGAAACTCATCCAACCCCTGCCTTAGGCGCAAAAATTCGTTCATGAATTCCGCAGGATAGGCCGCATTCCGGCATCTGGCACGCTGTTTGATTCTATTGGTTCGGTCTGCCCCGCGAAGTGTCTTTGCGGGGTCTGGCTCAGTGAACCCGCCCGCACTGCGTAACGGAGAAAACGGGCTCAAGCGGGGATCGATCCATGAAAATCGTCATGGCCATTATCAAGCCTTTCAAACTCGACGAGGTCCGCGACGCCCTGACCTCGATCGGGGTGCAGGGGCTGACTGTCACAGAGGTCAAGGGCTACGGGCGTCAAAAGGGACACACGGAAATCTACCGTGGGGCCGAATATGCTGTGAGCTTCCTGCCAAAAGTCAAATTGGAAGTGGCGGTGCCCTCCAACCAGGTCGACAAGGTTATCGGCGCCATCGCGGGAGCCGCCAAAACCGGCCAAATCGGCGATGGCAAGATCTTCGTCTTCGCTCTGGATCATGCCGTGCGGATCCGCACCGGCGAAACCGACGCGGCGGCGATCTAGTGACCCGCACCGCAAACAATACGGACAGGAGTAAGACCATGACGTTAATGAAATCCCCCCGTGCGGGACGCTTGGCTCTCGCCTTCGGGGTTGTCCTCAGCGTGTTTTTGAGCGTGGCAGCCTTCGACGCCTCCTATGCTCAACCTGCGCCCGGGGCAGCGCCCGCAGCTCCCGCTGCCGCAGCACCAGCGACCCCGGCTGCGCCGCCGCCGGCATGCGTCAACGATCCGGATCCAAAGAAGGCGGTACTCGAGAAATGTACGCCTAACTCGGGCGATACCGCGTGGATGCTCACCTCGGTCGCGCTAGTTCTGATGATGACCATCCCTGGCCTAGGCCTCTTCTACGCCGGCATGGTGCGCAAGAAGAACGTCGGCGACACGGTGATGACGAGCTTCGCCGTGACCTGTCTGGTGACGATCGTCTACTCGATACTCACCTACAGCCTGGCGTTCACCCCTGGCTCGCCCTTTATCGGCGGACTCAGTCGCGTCTTCTTACAAGGCATCTTGAGTGACATCTCCACCGGCATCGGTAATCCGAACAGTCTCGCCGTGACGATTCCTGAAACCGTGTACATGTGTTTCCAGATGACTTTTGCGATCATCACTCCCGCGCTGATCGCTGGCGCCTTCGCCGAGCGCATGAAGTTCTCGGCGATGCTATGGTTCATGGGACTGTGGGCAATCCTCGTCTACGCGCCGATTGCGCACTGGGTCTGGGGCGCCGACGGGTTCATGTCCAACGGCAACAACGACGCCATGTTTAAGGTGCTCGATTTCGCCGGCGGCACGGTCGTACACATCAACGCGGGCGTCGCCGGTTTAATGTGCGCCATCGTCCTCGGCAAGCGCAAGGACACCGGACCGGCACACAACATGGTGCTCACTTTCATCGGCGCCGCCCTACTTTGGGTCGGCTGGTTCGGCTTCAACGCTGGTTCGGCGGTCAGCGCGGGCATGCAGGCTGGCATGGCAATGGCCGTGACGCAGATCGCCACCGCCGTCGCCGCCTTCACCTGGATGCTGGTGGAATGGGCCCATCGCGGCAAGGCGACCGTCATTGGTATCGCCTCCGGCGCGGTCGCTGGCCTCGTCGCCATCACTCCGGCCTCGGGTTATGTCGGTCCGATCGGCTCGATGGTCATCGGCGTCGCCGCTGGCGTCTTCTGCTATTGGGGCGTCACCGGCCTGAAAAAGATGCACGGCGTGGATGACGCGCTTGATTGCTTTGGCGTCCACGCGGTCGGCGGCATGGTCGGCGCGCTGCTCACCGGCGTATTTGCAATCGCCGAGTATGGCGGCACCGCCGGCCTTATCGAAGGCAACCCGGGCCAGATGATCAATCAGATCAAAGGCATCGTGATCGTTATAGCCTACGACGCCATCGTCTCGCTGATCATTCTCAAGATCATTGACGCGATCATTGGCGTGCGTGTCACCGACGAGGTGGAACGCGAAGGTCTCGATCTTGCGTTGCACGGCGAGGCTGTCCAGTAACACGCTAGCGGTAGGGGCGGAAACCCGGCACTGTCCCTTCCGTTGAGGCCCCCGGCTCATGAGAGCCGGGGGCCTCTCCATTAGTTCTTCATGACCAGATCGGATGGCGAGGCGGCGGTAGTTTTGCGCGAAAGCATCGATCAGGGGGTGCTGGTGCCGATTAATGAGACCGTCGCGAAGGTCAGGCCCCAGTACGAAAACTTGATGGGTTCGCCGATTTGCATCCCTCGGTGACGTGCGCCAGGGGGGCGGCTCTTTAACACCAGCTCGACCGGCCGCCGTTTCCGCGCCGATGGTTAATTGGGTCTTAACCTAGCCATATCTATTTTATCGAACGATGTGCCGCAGACCTTTGCGTCTGTTCGTGTAACCGCATGCCGATGACGACCGCCAAGCGCGAGCCTTCCAACAATCCTGCCCCCGCGGTCGAGGGACGCTCGCCGTTCGTGCGGCTGAACGAGCTCATCGCCGGCATCGAGCCGGGTAAGCCGCCGATCAACCTGTCGGTCGGGGAACCGCAGCATCCGATCCCCGCTTTCGTCGGCCCGGAGCTCAGCGCCCATTTCAATGAGTTCGGCCGCTATCCAGCCAACAAGGGCACCGACGTATTTCGCCGCACGGTCGCGCAGTGGTTGAACCGCCGTTATAATCTGGCGCGGCCGGTCGACTCTGAAACCGAAGTGTTGGTGCTCAGTGGGACGCGCGAAGGGTTGTTCCTCGCGGCCATCGCCGCCAAGCGCTGGAGGGCGCGCCGCTCTGGCAAGCCCGCGGTGCTGATTCCTAATCCGTTCTACGCCGCCTATGCTGCTGGCGCGCTCGCCGCCGACTGCGAGTTGGTCTATCTGCCGGCGCGCAAGCAAAGCGGTTTCTTGCCCGACCTCGACGTGCTCGGCGACGCATTGCTTGCGCGCACTGTTGCTTTCTACATCGCGTCGCCGTCGAATCCGCAAGGCGCGGTGGCGAGCCTCAGCTATCTCGGCAAGCTCGCCGCACTCGCCCGCCGCTTCGGTTTCCTGGTGTTCGCCGACGAATGTTATTGCGAGATCTATAGCCATCATGCGCCAGCCGGCATGCTGGAAGCTTCCGGGCCCGATTTCGCCAACACCGTCGTCTTCCACTCGCTGTCCAAGCGCTCCAATCTGCCCGGCCTGCGCGTCGGCTTCGCCGCCGGCGATCGCCGTTTTCTCACGGCCTTCCTCGAGCTGCGTAACATCGCTGCGCCGCAGGTTCCGGCGCCGCTGCAGCGCGTTGCCGTTGCCGCCTACGGCGACGAAACGCACGTGCAGGAGAACCGCAAGCTCTATTCCGCCAAGTTCGATCTCGCCGATCAAATCATTGGCGACCGCTACAACTACAACCGGCCTGCCGGCGGATTTTTTCTTTGGCTGGACGTTTCGCAATACGGCGGCAGCGAGGCGGTCACTAAGCGGCTATGGAAGGAGGCTGGCGTGCGCGTCGTGCCCGGCCGATATCTCGCACGCGAGCAGGCTGACGGCAGCAATCCCGGCGCGGACTACATCCGCGTTGCCATGGTCCAGGACAAGGCGACTACGGCGGACGCGCTGCACCGCCTTGTTACGGTGCTTGCTTAGCGCATGACCTCGAAAAGCGGATGCCGGTTTTCGGACAAGGTCATGCGCCAACGAAAGAAGGCTTAGAGAAGCATGCCAGCGATCGATCGCAGCCTCGACGCCATTGCTTTCGTCTCCGAGCACTTCCGCGACATCCTACGGCGGCGCCTGAGCGAAATAGCAGGCCTAGCGCTGACCACCGTGGCGCTGCTGGCGGCGATCGCGCTTGCCACTTGGTCGGTGCAGGACCCGTCGTTGAGCCACGCCGCGCAGACGCCGGTGCACAATCTGCTCGGCTTTCCCGGCGCAATCTTCTCTGACCTGGCAATGCAGTTGCTGGGGCTTGCAGCGGTCATGTTGCTGCCGCCTGAAATACTACTCGGCTGGCGCCTTCTTTCACATCGCCCGCTTGGCACCAAATGGCGTAGCCTGTTGTGGATCCTTGCCACGTTTCTCTTCGCCGCTTTCGCCTCGACGCTGCCGCGCATCGGCTCCTGGCCGCTGCCGACCGGCTTAGGCGGCGTGTTCGGCGACGCTGTGTTGCGGATACCGGCGCTAATCTTCGGTCCGCTGGCCGGCACGACATTGTTCATAGCGTCGATGTTCTTCGGCATCAGTGCCGCCGTCACGATCGCCTTCGCCGCCGGGCTGGGCGCGCGGCCGCGCGATGCGCGGCCGACGCGGCGCACCTTCATCGAAGAGATCGAGGAAGAGGACGACGTCGAAGACGACCGCGCCTCGGCCTGGCTCGGCATGATCGCGCACGCGCTGTTGAGCTGGCAGGCCTGCGCGAGCCGGTTCATTCGTGGCGCCGTGCGCAGGCCGCTCCCCGCCCCAGCGGGTGGGCGGCAGGAGCCGCACTTCGATAGCCAGGCGGCGCTGATCGAGCCAGCCGTCGCCGACGAGGAGGGGCAAGATGTGGCGCAACCCGCGCCCAAGCGCCGCGCACGTGTGCCAGCGCGCCGCTCCGCCAATGGGTACGTACTACCGTCGCTCAGCTTCTTGGCCGCGCCACGGTCCTCCGAACGCACCACGCTATCGAAGGACCTCATCGACGCCAATGCCGTGGCTCTGGAAAGCGTGCTCGGCGACTTCGGCGTCCGCGGCGAAATCATCAACACGCATCCCGGCCCGGTCGTCACGCTGTACGAGCTAGAGCCGGCGCCCGGCATCAAGTCGTCGCGTGTCATTGGCCTCGCCGACGACATCGCTCGCTCGATGAGCGCGGTATCGGCGCGCGTCGCAGTAGTGCCCGGCCGCAACGCCATCGGCATCGAGCTACCCAATCCAACTCGCGAGAAAGTCTACTTGCGCGAATTGCTCAGCGGCAGTGATTACAACGAGAGCTCCGCTAAGCTCGCGCTTTGCCTCGGCAAGACCATCGGCGGTGAATCTGTGATTGTCGATCTCGCGCGCATGCCGCATCTCCTGATCGCTGGCACGACGGGCTCCGGCAAGTCGGTTGCCATCAACACTATGATCCTGTCGCTGGTCTACCGGCTACGCCCCGACCAGTGCCGGCTAATCATGGTTGATCCCAAGATGCTCGAGCTCTCCGTCTATGACGGCATCCCGCATCTGCTGACACCCGTGGTCACGGATCCGAAGAAGGCGGTCGTCGCACTCAAATGGGCGGTGCGCGAGATGGAAGAGCGTTACAAGAAAATGTCCAAGCTGGGGGTCCGGAACGTCGACGGCTACAACGCGCGACTTGCCGAAGCGATGACGAAAGGCGAGCGTCTCACCCGCATCGTTCACACCGGCTATGACAAGAGTACCGGAGAAGCGATCTACGAGAAGGAGGAGCTCGAGTTTGACCTGCTGCCCTACCTAGTGGTGATCGTCGACGAGATGGCCGACCTGATGATGGTCGCCGGCAAGGATATCGAAGGTGCCATCCAGCGCCTGGCGCAAATGGCGCGCGCCGCCGGCATCCATGTGATCCTTGCCACGCAGCGCCCGTCGGTCGACGTCATCACCGGTACCATCAAGGCGAACTTCCCGACCCGCATCTCCTTCCAGGTTACGTCGAAGATCGACAGCCGCACCATCCTGGGCGAGCAAGGCGCCGAGCAGCTGCTCGGCCAGGGCGACATGCTGTACATGGCAGGGGGCGGGCGCATCAGCCGCGTACACGGTCCATTCGTGTCGGACGACGAGGTCGAGAAGGTTGTGCGCCACCTCAAGTCGCAGGGCCAGCCGGAATATCTCGAGGAAGTCACCGCCGGCGATCCGGAAGAAGACGAGGATGGCGCGGTGTTCGACTCGACCGGCATGGGACTAACCGAAGGCAGCGACCTCTATCAGCAAGCTGTCGCCATCGTTAAACGCGACCGCAAGGCTTCGACCTCCTACATCCAACGCCGCCTGCAGATCGGCTACAATCGCGCCGCCACCATCATGGAACGGATGGAACAGGAAGGCATCGTCGGCCAGCCCAACCATGCCGGCAAGCGCGAGATTCTGATTCCGGAAAATCCGGCCGACGATCGTTATTAGACCTGTCTCGAATAAGCGAATATTCGAGCCGTGAAATCGCCACATGCTGCCTCTACAGCAGCGGGCTCCGAAGCGGGGACTGAATGACCGGACAATTCATGGCGCGATATGCGACGGCGGCGATGACGGCCTTGTTCGTCTGTCTGATTGTCGTGCCGGCGCAGGCACAGAACGTGACAATGCCAACCCCGCGCCAACAGCAAGCAACCGGATCGATTGCGACGCCCGCCCCGACGGCGCGGGGCACCGTCGGACAGGCCCCACAACGGCAACAGCCGAATCCGGTCTTCAATCCGTTCGCCAGCTTGCTGGGTCGCCCTAGTTTCAGCAGCTCTTTCAGTCCCGAACAGCGTAGCATTATCGACCGGGTCAATAATTACCTTTCCAACACACAGATCTTGTCGGGCCGCTTCGTCCAGGTCGGCCCCGACGGGCGCCGGACGGCGGGCGAGTTCCATATTGTCAAGCCCGGCCGAGTCCGTTTCGAATACGACGACCCCAGCCCGATCGAGCTGATTGCCGACGGCCAATCGGTCGTCGTGCGCGACCGGCGCCTGGCCACGCAGGATGTCTATCCGCTGTCGCAGACGCCGCTGCGCTTCCTGCTTTCCGACCATGTCGACCTAATGCGTGACACCAAGCTGCTCGCCGTCTCTGCCGACGACATGTTCAACACCGTGGTTGTCGAGGAGAAGAACGGCATCGTCGGCACCAGTCGGCTGATGATCATGTTCGGCGCCAAGGACATGCAGCTCAAGCAGTGGACGGTCACCGATCCGCAGGGCTATGACACCACAGTCGCGGTGTACAACCTTGACACCAGCCGACGCCCCGACCCATCGATGTTCAAGATCGACTACACAAATTATCACAACTAGCGCTCGCTGTTGGAAAAGGGATGGATGGCCTGGACAAGTCCGGCCGTGACATTGAATTTCCCACTGGCTACGCCATGACTCATTGCATGCCGCTTAAAGTCAGCACATGGAACATCAACTCCGTCCGCCTGCGGATCGACCTCGTCGCTCGCTTCCTCAAGAGCGCGCGGCCTGATCTGCTGTGCCTGCAGGAAACTAAATGCCCCGATGACGCATTCCCGCTCAAGCGTTTCAAACGGCTCGGCTACGAGTACGCCGCGCTCAACGGCCAAAAGGGCTATCACGGCGTCGCCGTTATCTCGCGTTTCCCGTTCGAGATAACCGACATGCAGATCTTCTGCGGCAAGACGGACTGCCGACACATCTCGGTGATGCTAGGCGAACGCGCCGGCTTAGGCGACCCGATCACGTTGCATAATTTCTACGTCCCGGCCGGCGGCGATGAGCCGGACCCGGCAATCAATCCGAAATTTCAGCACAAGCTCAATTTCCTCGACGAAATGCGCGCACATCCCGGCTTGCGGCCAGAAAGGTCGCAGCGCGCCATCTTGGTTGGCGACCTCAACGTCGCACCACTCGAGCACGACGTCTGGAACCACAAGCAGATGATCAAGGTTGTCTCCCACACGCCGATCGAATGCGAAAAGCTGAACGCCGCGCGTGGTGCCGGGCAATGGATCGACTCCATGCGCGTGCTCAAACCTGAGCCCGAGAAGCTCTATACATGGTGGAGCTATCGCGCAGTGGACAACTGGAAAACCAGCGACCGCGGTCGCCGCCTCGATCACGTCTGGACCTCGGACGCGCTAGCCGACCGTGTCTCAGCCATCGAGATCGCTAAGAATTACCGTGGCGCCGTGCACCCGTCGGATCACGTGCCGGTGACCGCGACGCTGGAAATCTAGTCGATCTTTTTCAGCGCATTCTTCACGCTACCAAGCTCGTGGGTCCAGCTATCGATCCGGTCAGCTACCATTTCGCGCAATTGCTCCGCAGCAACCGGATAGCCTTCGAGCGTTTTCCGGAACAGGCTGCGCGAAATACGGATCACCACTGTGGGCTCCTTGGCGATGGCGGTTGCCGGGCACACCATATCGGTCAGCAAGGCCAATTCGCCGATCAACGTGCCGGGCCCGGCCGTCACCTGCTTGCCTTCCATCGGCGAATTCGGCTCCAGCACCAGCGAGCCTTCTTGCACGACGTAGCCGCCGTCGGCGAGCTCGCCGGCATAGAACAGCACCGCGCCGCTGTGCAGGTTACGCGTCTCCGCGCCAATCGCGAGGATGCGGAGCGCCTGCCGGCCGAGCACCGCAAAAGTCGGCACCTGTTCGAAAAAAGCGATGTCGTCCTCCAGGGCCATAGGCGCTACATCGCGCTCACGGCACCAGCTTGTAGCCGCCGGCTTCCGTCACTAGGATCGCCGGTGCAGCTGCGTCCTTCTCAATCTTTTGGCGCAGCCGGTAGATGTGCGTCTCCAACGTGTGCGTGGTGACGCCGGAATTGTAGCCCCACACCTCCTGCAACAGCGTGTCGCGCGACACCGGCTTATGCGCCGCACGATACAGATAACGCAGGATGGCGGTTTCCTTTTCGGTCAGCCGCACCTTGCTACCCTTCGGGTTAAGCAGGAGTTTCGAGCTCGGGCGAAAGGTGTAGGGCCCGATGGTGAAGACGGCGTCCTCGCTTGCTTCATGCTGGCGCAGTTGCGCGCGAATGCGCGCAAGCAGGACAGCGAAGCGGAATGGCTTGCTGACGTAATCGTTGGCTCCGGATTCGAGCCCGAGAATGGTGTCCGAATCGGTATCATGTCCGGTCAGCATGATGACCGGCGCCTTGAAGCCGTTCTTGCGCAGGATACGCACCGCCTCACGCCCATCGACGTCCGGTAGGCCAACATCCATGATCACTAGGTCGATCTGGCCGCTCTTGGCCGCCTGCACGCCCTTGGTCCCACTGTCCACCGCAATAGCGTCAAACTCCTCGTGCAGCGCCAGTTGCTCGACCAGTGCGTCACGCAGCTCCGCATCGTCGTCGACAATCAGAATGGTACGCTTGTTGGGCATCGCTTAACAAAATCCAGGGGATTATTCGCGAAGTAGAGCATCCGGGGCTAAAAGAGCAAGCGCGAACTGTATTTAGCATGGATTTGAGGAGATTTTCGGCGTGCCGCGAGCAAAACCGGACCGATCGTTGCAGCGGCTGATGGTCCGGCGCAAGCCGGGCGAGCCGAGGCGCGGCGTCCTGGTGGCGGGTCAGCTGGCGCTACCGGTGGCGCTCGGGCGCACCGGCATCAAGGCCAACAAGCGCGAAGGCGACGGGGCAACACCGCGCGGCAACTTCCGGCTCAAGCGGCTGTGGTGGCGCGCCGACAGGCACCCGCGTCCACGCACTTTGTTGCCGACGCGGCGAATTCGCGCCAACGACGGCTGGTGCGAGGATCCGCGCGACCGTCACTACAACCAACCGATAAAGTTGCCGCTTGGCTCGAATGCCGATTGCCTCGCGCGCACGGATAATCTCTACGACTTCATCATTGAGATTGATCACAACACGCTCCCGCGCATCGCTGGCCGCGGCAGCGCCGTCTTTATCCATGCCGCGCGCCCGGAGTTCGCGCCGACCGCAGGGTGCGTCGCACTCGATATAGTTGCGTTGCGGCGGTTGCTTTCGCGTGTCGGGCCACGCACGCGCATCATGGTTGAGTAATTGTTACTATCAGCGCGTCTTTATCGACCATTTATATCAGCAGCAGAACACTGACATTGGCGTGCACATCAACACCGATAGCCTGGTAAGCCGGTATTTCGCGATCGTTAGGCCTCAGCCCGTTCTCCGAAAATAGCGCTGCCGACGCGCACGTGCGTGGCGCCGAGCATAATTGCCGTGGTGTAATCGGCGCTCATGCCCATCGACAGTAGCTTGAGGCCGTTGCGTCGGGCGATCTTGGCGGTCAGCGCGAAATGCGGACCGGGCGCATCTTCCAGCGGCGGAATGCACATCAGCCCGGAAACGATCAGTCCGTAGCGATCGCGGCACTGCTTGAGGAATTCGTCGGCTTCCTGCGGCAGCACACCAGCTTTCTGCGGCTCTGCACCAGTATTGATCTCGACAAACAACAACGGCGAGCGCTTCTGCCTAATCATCTCCTTCGCCAGCACCTCGCATAGTCTTGGACGATCCACCGAGTGGATGGCATCGAATAGTGCCACCGCCTCCTTCGCCTTGTTCGACTGCAGCGGGCCGATCAGATGCAATTCGATACCTGCATGCTTGGCCGTGAGCGCCGGCCATTTAGCTTTGGCCTCCTGTACGCGGTTTTCCCCAAACACGTGCTGGCCAGCTGCGATCACCGGCTCGATCTGTTCGGCCGCGAACGTCTTCGATACTGCGATCAGCGTCACCGACGCAGGATCGCGCCCCGCGTCGCTACAGGCGCGTGCGATCTTGTCACGCACATGTTCCACACCTATTGTGGTTGCAACGGCAACGGCCATGCGCTGCCTATAACGCAACGGGTCATCGCCCGCCACTTCAAATCAACGGGCTTTGGCGGCAGAAGGTGATGCCCTCGCCAGCGATCGCGGAGAGTAACTGCTAGTTGACCATCTCGAATACGCCGTCCGTCGAGCGAATCGTGTTGGTCGTCAGTAGCCGCCGTAAAGTATTGTTGGTGTGAATCAGCGATATGCCGAGCGTGTCGGCGAGACGCTGTTGCGTTAATGGAAACTGGATCGAGTTATTCTTGGTAAGGCCGGCTTCCCTGGCGCGTGAAAAAGACATGCAAAGCAGCAAAGCAGTGGACGTCTCGCCATTGGTTAGCACGACGACGGTACGCCGTATTTTCCGTTGCTCATGATGTCTTGAATTTTAATGGTTACACCGCACCTTCCTGTTGCCCATGCCAACCCTTGCCGGAGGTGACAGGTTCCTTCGATTTTGTCGGCGAATTTGCTCCGCCCGGTTGACCGCTGGGCCGCTTTCATATCTGTTCCGCGCGTCCTAAAAGACCCCGTCGATGACCGCCGATTCAAGCAAAAACGACCGCTACAACGCCCGCGCCGCTGAGGCCCACTGGCAGAAGACCTGGGCCGAACGGGGCATTTTCGCCACCAAGAACGACGACCCCCGCGAGAAATATTACGTGCTGGAGATGTTCCCATATCCGTCGGGGCGTATCCACATGGGCCACGTGCGTAACTACACTATGGGCGACGTGGTGGCGCGCTTCAAACGCGCGATGGGCTTCAACGTGCTGCATCCAATGGGCTGGGATGCCTTCGGCATGCCCGCGGAGAACGCGGCGATCGACCGTAAGGTGCACCCGAAGGCGTGGACCTACGACAACATCGCCACCATGAAAAAGCAGCTCATGTCGATGGGACTGTCGCTCGACTGGACGCGCGAAATCGCGACTTGCGATCCATCCTACTACAAGCACCAGCAGAAGATGTTCCTCGACTTCCTCGCCGCCGGGCTGGTGGCGCGCGAGTACCGTAAGGTCAACTGGGATCCCGTCGACCAGACCGTGCTCGCCAACGAGCAGGTGATCGACGGCCATGGCTGGCGCTCGGGCGCGCTGGTCGAGCAACGCGACCTGTTCCAATGGGTGTTCAAGATCAGCGACTATGCTGAGGATCTGCTCGACGCGCTCGAAACGCTCGACCGCTGGCCAGAGAAGGTCCGACTGATGCAGAAGAACTGGATCGGCCGCTCGGAAGGCCTGCTGCTACGCTTCGCTCTCGATCCGGCGACCACGCCGAACAAAGAACGCGAACTGGAGATCTTCACCACGCGGCCGGACACTTTGTTCGGCGCCAAGTTCATGGCGCTCTCGCCGGATCATCCGCTCGCCGCGGCCGCCGCTGCGAAAAATCCCAAGCTCACCGAGTTCATCGAACGGTGCCACCGGATGGGCACCTCGCAGGCGGCGATCGACACCGCCGAGAAACTCGGCTTCGACACCGGCATGAAGGCCGTGCATCCGTTCGACACCAATTGGAAACTGCCGGTCTATGTGGCTAACTTCATCCTAATGGAATACGGCACTGGCGCCATTTTCGGCTGCCCGGCGCACGACCAGCGCGACCTCGATTTCGTCAACAAATACGGGCTCGGCAACACTCCGGTGGTCTGCCCGCCCAACCAGGATCCGAAAACCTTCGTCATCACCGACACTGCCTACGTCGGCGAGGGACACATGATCAATTCGCGCTTCCTCGACGGCATGACCATCGACGAAGCAAAGGAAGAAGTCGCCAAGCGGCTGGAGCGGGAGACGCGCGACAATCTTCCGGTGGCGCAACGCCAGGTTAACTACCGCCTGCGCGACTGGGGCATCTCGCGCCAACGCTATTGGGGCTGCCCAATCCCAATCATCCACTGCGACAAATGCGGCACGGTGCCGGTGCCGGAAAAAGACCTGCCGGTGACGCTGCCGGAAGACGTGACCTTCGACAAGCCGGGCAATCCGCTCGACCGCCACCCGACCTGGAAGAACGTCAAGTGCCCACAGTGCGGCGGCGGCGCGCGGCGTGAGACCGACACCATGGACACCTTCGTCGACTCGTCCTGGTACTTCGCGCGCTTCACCGACCCGTGGAATACAAAGGTCCCAACCGACCGTAAGACGGTCGACGCTTGGCTACCCGTCGACCAATACATCGGCGGTATCGAACACGCGATTCTGCATCTCCTCTATTCGCGCTTTTTTACGCGCGCCATGCACAAGACCGGCCACGCTGGCATAGACGAGCCCTTCGCCGGCCTGTTTACGCAGGGCATGGTGGTGCACGAGACTTACCGCACCAAAGGTGGCGACTGGGTGATGCCCGCGGAGGTGAAGGTCGAAGGCTTGGGCGGCGCGCGCCGCGCCACGCTCGCTGCCACCGGAGAGCCTATCGAGATTGGCTCGGTCGAGAAGATGTCGAAGTCGAAGAAGAACACTGTCGACCCCGAAGATATCATCGCCGCCTATGGCGCCGACACCGCGCGCTGGTTCATGCTGTCCGACTCGCCGCCCGAACGCGACGTGATCTGGACCGAAGAAGGCGTGCAGGGTGCATGGCGCTTCGTGCAGCGGCTCTGGCGGCTCGTCGGCGAGATCGCCGAGGTTAATGCGCCGGCTGCGCATCCCGATGCTTTCGGCGAACGGGCGCTGGTCGTACGCAAAGCCGCGCACCGCGCGCTCGCCAACGTTTCCGACGATATTGCCAAGCTGCGCTTCAACCGCTGCGTCGCACACATCTACGAATTCGCCAATGCGCTATCGGACGCGATCGGTTCTGCGGAAACCGCACCTTCGCCTGATTTTGCCTGGGCCCTGCGAGAGGCTGGCGACATCCTGGTCTGCCTGTTTCACCCGATGATGCCGCATCTGGCCGAGGAATGCTGGGCCGCACTTGGTCATAAGACATTGGTATCGGCCGAAGCTTGGCCACAGGTCGAACCCGCTCTGCTGGTGGAAAATACCATCACATTGCCGGTGCAAATCAACGGCAAGAAGCGCGCCGACGTCACTGTGGCGCGTGATGCGGAAAGGGAGGACATTGAGACTGCCGTTCTGGCCCTTAATGCGGTAAAAAGGGCGCTGGACGGCAAACACCCGAAAAAGGTCATCGTCGTCCCGTACAGGATTGTCAATGTGGTCACCTGAAACTACACGCCTCACCGGGATTGTTGGAGCGCTCGCGCTGGCGGGCCTGACCGCGGGCTGCTTTCAACCGCTTTACGGCAATCAGGCTTCGATTGCTGGGGCGCCGGGCTTGACCGATCGATTGAGCAGCGTCGATGTGCCGCCGATCGATGCGCCGAACGGAACCCGCCTCTCCCGCGTTGGCCTCGAGGTGCGCAACGATCTAATTTATGGGCTCACGGGCGGCCAGAGCGCCGGGCCAACGAATTACAAGCTGGTGGTGCGGCTCACGTCACAACAGCAGCAGGTGATCGTCGACATCCAGACCGCACGACCAGACGTCTTGGATTACGGCATCGACGCGACTTATTCGCTGATCGACGTCACCTCCGGCAAGACAGTCGTAACCGGCCAGACTTTCTCGCGCGTCTCCTACAATATTCCCGGCCAGCAGCAACGCTTTGTCGGCGAACGCGGGCTACGCGATGCCGAAAACCGCGCCGCCCAGGTGATCGCCGACAGTATCCGCGCGCGGCTAGCATCTTATTTCGTGGCCGGCGCATAAGTCTTGCCGTGCGCGCCCGCTTGCCACAATGACTACCGTCAAGTCCTCCGAGATCGATCGTTTCATCGCCAAGCCGGATCCGGACCGCCCGATCGTGCTGGTCTTCGGGCCCGATGCTGGACTGGTGCGCGAACGCGTTGAAACGCTAGTGCGGGCATCAGTCGACGATCCCAATGATCCATTCGTGCTGGCGCGTATCGAGGGCGAGGAGCTTTCCGCCAATCCGGTGCGGCTGTTGGAGGAGGTGCACACCATTCCGCTGTTCGGCGGCTGCCGTGCCGTGCTGGTGAAAGCCGGCAGCCGCAATATCGCCGCGGCGCTTGAGCCAGTGCTTGCTTCGCCCCCGAGCGACTGCCGCGTGATCATCGAGGCTGGCGATCTCGGTAGATCGTCGCCGCTGCGCACACTTTGCGAGAAGGCGAAGGTGGCCGCAGCACTACCTTGCTACGCTGACAGCGAGCGCGAACTGGCGCGGCTGATTGATGAGGAAATGCGCGCGGCCAATTTAACGCTGGCGCCCGATGCCCGCTCCGCGCTGCTAGCGCTGCTCGGCGGCGACCGCATGGCGTCGCGCAACGAAGTGCGTAAGCTCGCGCTCTATGCGCAGGGTAGAAAAACCGTAGCGCTCGCCGATGTCATGGCCGTGGTATCGGATGCCTCTGCTATGGCGCTCGATGGTGTGATCGACGCCGCTTTCGCGGGCAAGACCGGCGAAGTGGATATCGAATTCGGCAAGGCGCGCGCGAGCAGCGCTTCACCGGCAGCAATCATCTCGGCTGCGATCCGCCAGGTCGCTAACCTGCACAAGATGAAACTCGCGGTTGAGGCCGGCGAGGGCATTGAGTTCGTCATGAAGCGCGGTGCACCGCCAGTGCATTTTAGCCGCGAGGCGGCGGTCGGCGCGGCACTGCGAGCATGGACACCGGCTCGCCTTTTGCGCGCCATGGCAGAGCTCGCCGCCGCTTCACTCGACATGCGCCGCAATGCCGCGCTAGCGGAGGCGATCGCGCAGCGCACGCTGCTATCGCTGGCGGTGCGTGCCCGGCGTAAGGAATCTTGACTACAAGTTCAACTGGTAGCTATGCGGCACCCAGCGATAGGCGACACCTGTTTTCTCGATCCAGCCGAGCCCCGGGAACGGCATGTGGAAGCCGGCGACCATGAGCCGTTCGCTCGCCACCATGTCAAGGATGCGCTTGCGTGTGGCCACCGCTTTGTCTTTCTCATCGTCAACGTCGAGATGCAGGTCGGGCCGCTGGATCGCCACAACATAATGATTACAGGTATCCGCCCAGTTGAGTAGCCGTTTGCCCTCGCTTTCGATATGAAAGGCCAGCAGTCCGGGCGAATGACCATAGGCTTCGACCGCCCGAATGCCGGGCACCACTTCGTCGCCCGGCTTGATGAAGGTCGCGCGATCAGCTACCGGCAGACAGATTTTGACGTAGAGCTCGCGGTTGAATTTGCGCGCCTCGCGCACATTCTCGCCTTTCTTCCAGAAATCGAAATCGACGGCGCCGAATACGTACCGGGCCCTCGGGAACACCGGCTGCCCACCTTTCGTCAAGCCGCCGATGTGGTCAGGGTGCCCGTGGGTGATGATGATCACATCAACATCCTCTGGCTTGTAACCGGCCTGCGCCAGACGCGCGACTAAATTGCCCGGCGGCAGCCGGCCCTTGAGCTGCTCGTATTCGGCGCTGAGCGTGCCGTTGCCGCTGTCGAACAGTACAAGCTCCTTCCCGGTGTTTACCAGCGTCGGGGTGAAAGGATGTTCGTAGCGGTCAGCGTCGATGCGGTTTACCGCTGCCAGCGCCTTAATCTCAGCTGCCGCCGCTTCGCCGCCGAAACTCGGGGTAAGCCCCGTGCGGATCACCTTGGAATCCATGATGGTCGCGACTTCGAAGTCGCCGAGCTTGAAGCGAAAGATGCTCGGCTGCATTTCGCCTTGCATTGAAGCGGGCACCGGTATCCTCCGTTGTTTGTCTCGATGATTAGCAGCTTATTCGGCTGTACGGCAATTCACTCCACGGTCGCAGCATGAGCCCCGCTGCAGTCTCTGGCGTCCGGCCGACGAGCCGCTTAGGCTTGGTCGGTCAGCTTGAACCGGGAGTTGTCGATGGCCAGGAAGACGCGCAGGAAGAATTCGGCTTCGAGGAAAAAGAAGAAATCCGCGACGGAGCGGAAAAAACGAAGAGCCGCGACCAAGAGAAGATCCGCGGGGCGCAGGAAGGCGGCGCGGCGGGTTAAGGGCAAGGGAGTGATCGCGGCGATCGCCGGCGCTGCGCGGGCCGTCGTGTCCACCTTGACCGACGCCGAGCGTCTGCACCACAAGATGGAGCCGCACGTCTCGCCGGATCCGGAATAGTTTATATTCGGCGGCCATCTCAATGCGATCACAAACTCATGGCCCCGATCAGAAAAGCAAGCCGTTAATCTTAAGCCGGCAGCCCGATGATCGTCTTGAAGCGCGCGCGATAGGCCCGCCAGGCTTCGGGGTTGACCAGGCGCGGCGGCCGTCCGCCCTTGAGGATGCCGACGATCTGATCAGCCGCCTGCTCGGCGGTCGCCCGGCGCGCTTCAGTGGTGACACCGGCGGTGTGAAATGTCGCGATCACGTTGTGCAGCGTCAACAACGGGTGCTGTAGCGGCGGCGGCTCCTGATCCCAGACGTCCACGCCGGCGCCGCTGAGATGCCCCGATTGCAATACCGCGAACAGCGCCGCCTCGTCGTGGATGCCGCCACGCGCGGTGGTGATGAAGGCGGCGCCCTTCTTCATGCGAGCGAAGGCGCGCGCGTCGATCATGCCTAGCGTCTCGCTGGTGCGTGGACAGTGGATAGACACGAAGTCGGACTGCACCAGTGCTTCGTCCATTGACACCGAGCGCGCGCCTCGCCGCGCAATCTCTTCCGCGCTGACGTAAGGATCGTAGGCAAGCACGGTCATGTCGAAGGCTCGCGCCAGTTGGGCGACACGCCTACCGACGTGACCGATGCCGATCAGGCCGACAATCTTGCCAGAAATCTCCCGCCCCATCAGCTCCTCCCGCGCATAGCCGCGTTCGCGCCGCAAACGCCGGTCGGATTCGGTGAGCCGCTTAGACAGCGAGAGCATCATGCCGAGCGTGTGCTCGGCGACCGATCGCGCATTCATGCCAGCCTGATTGACCACGATGATGCCTGCCCTGGTGCAGGCCTCGACGTCGATAGTGTCATAACCGGCGCCGGTGGCGGAGACGCACACCAGTCTGGGACAGCGCTTGAGCAGGTCGGCGGTCGCGAACCATTGCCGCGGCAGCTCATCTTTCGCCGAGGAGACCAGATACACATGCGCCTCCGCAAGCGCGACCCAGGCATTGTCGTCTGCTCCCTCTCGCTTGCAGGTCCGCAGCTCGATGTCGGCTTCGCGCGCAAAGCGGGCGCCCATCACCGGATCGTAGGGAAAATCAAGGCGAACGACGGTTTTGAGGTTGGCGGGCATTGGGCCCCGGTGACGACGGACGCACCGGTCACTGTCATACACGAAGTCGCCGCGCGAGCGCTGGATCCCATTGGCACCGATAGGCGATGTAGTCGCCATATTGGCGATGGACACTGGTGATTACTGCGTACTTGCGGTGACGTGCGCAATTGGCTTGTGCGAGTTCGAGCGCGTTGTGCTCCGCCTCCGGTGACCACGGAATAATGCCGCCGGTGTCGTTACCCCACGGCCCATACACGCCAGCGCAGGACATCAAGGGCAATGCCATAGCGGCCAGCACGGCAATGCATCGGTTCATTGGGTCAGCATGCCCAAACGAGTGACCTAGGGCAACACATCTCGTCGTCTTGGGCTTTGAGCGGTCGCGCTCAGGTCGGCACATGCCCAGCACAGGATCCTTTTGCGTGCGTTCCGTTCGTTAGCAGACGACAACGCGAGTCGAGCCGCAGCCGTAGTGGCTACTGTCGTCGGTGGCGAGCGCTCCGCCCGAGATTCCGGACTGCGACTCGTGCCCTCTTCTGCCCTTGAACCCTAGTTTGGATAGCGCGTTCCCGGAAGGATGCCAGTTTCAAGCGTGCTCAGCGGCTATCATGTAGTGTTCGCTTGTCTGCCGTCGATAGGCGGCGATCTTCAGGCCGGCCTGCACACACCATGCCTCGACCTGCTCCGGCGAAAGACGATACTCGCGTGGCGGCCCGACTTGACACGGACCGTCCGGGTGGAATTCACCGATCACCACCGGCGCGCCGGCAGGCAGGCATCTCGCGACGCTACGCAAAATCGCCGGAGGATCGTCGGTATGATGTAGGACCATTGTGACCAGCGCCGAGCCTGCTTGCACGGACGCGCGTTCCAACTTGGTGGCGTCCGCCACGATGCGCTTAATTTGCCACACACCACGCTCGGATTGCAGCCGCTCGAGATACGCAAGCGCCTCGGCCGAGGTATCCGCGGCGTAAACAGTGCCCGCAGGGCCGACGCGATCAGCAAGCACCAAGCTGACGTAGCCCGGGCCCGCGCCGATTTCCAGCACGCGGTCACCGGGCTTGAGGCGCAGAGCGTCCAGCCAGTCGCCCACCAGCTCCGCCCGCAGTGACTGCCGCGCATAGACCTGATCCAAGCTGAGGTGGCTGAGATCCTTCTGGAATGCCTTCTCCAAGGGAAAGCCTCACAGACCAAAATGCAGCACGGACCATCCCGCGAGGCCCAGCGTGAAGATAAGCGAGAGCATTCCGGTGACACGCATGGCCGTGGGACGATTCGGTAGCGAAATCTGATAGGCAATCGCCACGGCCAGCACGAGCGACATGATCAGCATCGCTTCGCGTAGCCATGGCATTTGCGTCATCAGGCTCATACTAGCGTTTCCAAGCCCCACGGCGAAAAGTAGCATCATCAGGTTGTGGTGCTGGCTGCTCAGAAAGGCGAAGACCACTGCGCTAACCGAAAGTAGCCATTCTCGTCGCATGATCGTGCTCCATGCTTTGTGCCGGACACACGTAAGCGTAAATCGCGCGTCCTCGGTAGCATATGATCGCGATCATACGACATGTCGACCGCCGCACGCTCTCCCGACTGATACAGTTGAACCGGCGAGAAGCCGTGGAGAGGAAAGGGATGAATCCAATGGACGAGGAAGACCCGTGGAAGTGCATGCAGCCCTATGATGTCCGCCGTTTCGGCGAGGTCATCCTCGACCGCAAGGAACAAGAGCGCTGGTGTCGGGCGGTGCTGCTTGGTGGCCTGCCGTTCATGTGGCGCAAGGCGGAAGTCGCACGCAACCTGATCTATGACAAGCTTGAGCTGCGTGAAGGCGACAAAGTACTTATCATCGGCGAGTGCATTGAGCCGTGCGGCTTCGTCGACGACATGCGCGCGCGCATCGGGCCAAAGGGCGAAGTCCACCTCATCGACATCACCGATGAGGCGCGCGACAACTATCTCGCCAAAAAGCGCGGCCGGGGCGGTCAGCTCGCGACCTGGCAGTGGACCTACACGCGCGAGATTCCCGATACCACTTTCGATTGCGCCGCTTGCCTGCAGGGTGTGCAGCATACTGACGACTGGCGCGAGACTGGCGTGGAAATGCTGCGGGTGATGAAAGGCGGGCGCAACATCGTGCTGGCCGAGATCACCTACAGCCCCGAGACCAGAATGAAGATCGAGCTCGACATGCACATTGAGTACGTCTTCGACAAGCTGCTCTCACGCGTCGGCTGGAAGCTCGACGAATTTCCTTATTACAGTCCGAGGGATTTGGAGAAAGCGTTCGCCGGCCTAGTCAAGAACACTGGCGCCTTCGATTGGAAAGGCATCGAGATCTTTTGGGGGCGGAAGCCGTAGCCGATCCGCCTCAGCCACCCAGCTTCTTTGACACTGCGTCGAGTTGCTCGAGATTCCGGTACTTGATGTGCAGGGTACCGCCTTCGCCGCGGTGATCGACCGTCACCTCGAGACCTAGTACATCCGACAGCCGCCGCTCCAACGCGATGGTATTGGCGTCCTTGCCCAACGGCGCCGCAACCTTATGCGACGGCTCGCTTTGCCTGCGGACAGCCGCCTCGACCTGGCGCACGTTCAGACCGCGTTTGACGATGTCCCGTGCGAGCTCGAGCGCATTCGGCAGACCGACAAGGATGCGCGCGTGGCCAGCCGACAATTCGGCGGATTGCACCATCGCCTTCACCGGCTCGCTGAGCTTTAGCAGGCGCAGCGTGTTCGCCACATGCGGCCGGCTCTTGCCGACGATCTGCGCGACTTCGTCCTGGCTGTGGTTGAATTCTTCCATTAGCGCCTGGTAGCCGGTCGCCTCCTCGATCGGATTCAGGTCTGCGCGCTGCACGTTCTCAATGATGGCAAATTCAAGCGCCTGCGCGTCGGTCGCCTCGACAACCGTGATCGGCACTTCGTGCAGACCTGCCCGCTGCGCCGCACGCCAGCGCCGCTCGCCGGCGATAATCTCGTACATGTCGTCCGAGTCGCGTGCTGAACGCACCACAATCGGCTGGATGATGCCGCGTTCGCGGATCGAATCGGCGAGTTCGGTAAGCTCAGTCTCGGTGTAGCTGCGGCGCGGGTTGCGCGGATTCGGTTTGAGATTTTCGACCGGCGCGCGGCGCGGCCTACGCCCCTGCTCGGGTATCGAGGTTTCTTCGCCGACGTCGCCGATCAGCGACGCCAGCCCGCGCCCCAATCGCGAATGATCCGCCATCGCCGCTCCTGAACTTCGTGCCACCTGATGCCTCTGCTGTTTTTACAATTCCGTTTTTCTTGTGACGTCTCATGAAGGTGCGGGTCAGGCCCGCTTATAGCCGTCGCGGACATTTAACTCGCCTTCAATTCCTTCTCGCGCTGTATAATCTCGGTGGCGAGGCGCAAATACGCTTCGCTGCCGACGCATTTCAAATCGTAGACTAGCACTGGCTTGCCGTAGGACGGCGCTTCCGAGATGCGCACGTTGCGCGGAATAATCGTGTCGTAGACCTTACGGCCCATGAACTGGCGCACGTCGGCGACCACTTGGTTGGAGAGATTGTTGCGCGAGTCGTACATCGTCAGTACGATGCCATGGATCGACAGATTCGGGTTGAGGCTGTTCTTCACTTGATCAACCGTCTTCAATAATTGCGACAAACCTTCGAGCGCGAAGAACTCGCATTGCAGCGGCACCAGGATCGAATCCGCGGCTGCCATGGCGTTGACCGTGAGCAGATTGAGCGACGGCGGACAGTCCACCAGCACGTAAGTGAAGTCATAGGTGCGCGCGCCCTTGTTGAGTTCGCCGAGCGCATTGCGCAAACGGAACGCGCGGTCGCGCATCCGGCCGATCTCGAGCTCAAGCCCGGCGAGGTCGAGCGTTGACGGGGCGACGTAGAGCTGCGGCACCGCGGTCGCCAGCACCGCATGGCGCATCGGCGCCTTGCCGGCGAGCACGTCATAGGTCGAGGTCCGGCGCAACTTGCGATCGATGCCCAGGCCAGTGGATGCGTTGCCCTGCGGATCGAGATCGACGACTAGCACGTGCTCACCAATGGCGGCGAGTGCGGTGCCAAGGTTGATCGCGGTTGTGGTCTTGCCAACCCCGCCCTTCTGGTTGGCGACCGCCAATACGCGCGGCCGGGCCGCCTCGGGCCGCGGTGCGGGGAAGGGCACGACTTCCGAGCTATCGATGGGTTGGTCGGACATTAGAATCAGTTTTAAATGCGTAGAGTGGTTCGAGCCCGCGCACTACTACGATGGCACCGCCCGGACGCGTTAAGCTGGGTACAAGTGAAGCTTGGATACTCCAATATTTAGTGGCTTCGGTCAATTCTGCATCTACATCTTGACCCTTGAGGAATAGGCCGACCGCCCCCTTAGCGATCAAAGGAAAGGCTTGATCGCAAAGCATTTTCAATGGGCCGAGCGCCCGCGCTGTCACAACGTGGGCGGCTTCCGCAAAGCTTTCCCCAAATTTCTCTGCTCGCAGATGGTGAATCTGGCCCGGGATCCCCAGAGTGCGCACTATTTCGCGCAAAAAGGCGGCCTTTTTCCCATTGCTTTCAACCAGGTGAACCTTGGCGCCGGGCGTTTCTGCCAGCGCGCACGCAACCGGGATTCCCGGAAAGCCCCCGCCTGATCCGAAATCCACCCAGACCCGCGCATCAGCTACAAGCGGCAAAAGCTGCAACGAGTCGGCGATGTGGCGCGTCCACAAGTTCCAAAGCGTCGAGGTTGCGATGAGATTGGTTTTCTTTTGCCAGAGCAAGAGCGCTTCCACAAACACGTCGAGCCGCTGTTCTGTTTCACGTGAAACAGAAACCAGCTCCAGCGCGCGTTTCTTGTCGCTCTCCAGATCGAAACGGCCCTGCCCCCGTCTGTTCACGCGCGTTTCTTGGCGCGTTTCACGTGCGCCACCAAGAGCGTTAGCGCCGCCGGCGTGATCCCGTCGATCTTGCTCGCGTGTCCGATGGTCCGCGGCCTTTGCGTTGCGAGTTTCTGCCGCGCCTCGTTGGAAAGACCCGCCAGCGCCGCATAATCGAGATCGTCAGGCAACGTGAAGCTCTCGTCGCGGCGATAGGCGGCGATATCTGCGGCCTGCCGCGACAGATAGACATCGTATTTGGCATCGATCTCGATCTGCTCAGCGATTTTCGCGTCGAGAGCAGCGAAGTACGGCCAAACTTTCGCGAGGTCCACGACGCCGATTTGCGGATACGACAACAGCTCGAATGCCGTACGTCGCTGGCCGTCTTTGTTGAGCGAAAGGCCATGGGACTCGGCCTCCTTCGGTGTCAGCGAAACAGACTTGGCAAAGTCGCGCGCTTCCTTCAGGACCACCATTTTTTTACCGTGGAATCTTACGCGTTTGCCGTGAACGCAACCGATGGAAATACCGCGATCGGTAAGGCGCTGGTCAGCATTGTCGGCGCGTAGTTGCAGACGATATTCGGCGCGCGATGTGAACATACGATACGGTTCTGTCACGCCGCGTGTCACCAAGTCGTCGATCATTACACCGAGGTAGGCTTCGGCGCGGTCAAAGGTGATTTCGTCATCCTCACCGGACAGCGCCGCCGCGTTGAGACCGGCCAGAAGTCCCTGCGCCGCAGCCTCTTCGTACCCGGTGGTTCCGTTGATCTGGCCAGCCAGGAAAAGTCCGCGCAGTCGCTTCGTTTGCAGCGTCGGATGTAGTTCGCGCGGGTCAACATAGTCATATTCGATCGCGTAGCCGGGCCGGATGATGCGCGCGTTCTGCAGTCCCGGTATCGTCGCGACAAGGGCGTGCTGCACCTCTTCCGGCAGCGAGGTCGAAATGCCGTTCGGATAGACCGTGTGGTCGTCGAGACCCTCCGGCTCCAGGAAGATCTGGTGACCGTCACGTTCCCCGAATTTCACAATCTTGTCCTCGATCGATGGGCAATAGCGCGGCCCACGGCTGGTGATTTGCCCGGAATACATCGGCGAGCGATGCACATTGGCGCGGATGATCTTGTGCGTGGCCTCAACCGTCCGCGTAATCGCGCATTCGATTTGGGGATTCCCAATGCGTGTGGTCAGGACCGAAAACGGCTCAGGCGGATCGTCGCCCGGCTGCCTTTCCAGCGCTGACCACTCGATAGTGCGGCCATCGAGCCGCGGCGGAGTACCGGTTTTCATGCGCCCGAGCGCAAAACCGATCCCTTTTAGTGTTCGGGAAAGGCCCATCGCGGGCGCTTCGTCAACGCGGCCCGCAGAGATCTGTTTTTCGCCGATATGGATAAGACCGCGTAGGAAGGTGCCGGTGGTCAGCACTACGGCACCGCAGGCAATTTCACGGCCATCGGCGAATTTGATCCCGGAAACTCGGCCTTTTGCCTCGACCAAGTCGTCGGCCTCCGCCTCGATCACCTCGAGATTGGGCGTGGCGTAGATGGCGGCCTTCATAGCCGCCGCATAGAGTTTACGATCGGCCTGCGCACGCGGGCCGCGCACGGCCGGACCTTTGCGACGGTTTAGCACGCGAAATTGGATACCGCCCTGGTCGGCGACGCGGCTCATAAGGCCGTCCAAGGCGTCGATCTCGCGCACAAGATGGCCCTTGCCGAGGCCGCCGATGGCCGGATTACAGGACATGGCGCCGACAGTCGCGAAGCGGTGTGTCACCAGGGCCGTCCGCGCACCCATGCGCGCGGCCGCGGCCGCCGCCTCACAGCCGGCATGGCCGCCGCCAATTATAACAACGTCGAATCGCATATCCATAAGGGTCTCGGCGTTGTAGCGAAGGCTTGGGGAGGGGTCAAAATATTGGATTTTTCCGACTGATGTTTCACGTGAAACAATGCTGCCCATACCATAATACCTACTACCTATAATTCCGATTCATTCGAAGGCAATTTTACCGGAGCGCCGCGCTCTTTTTGCACCCTCGGGCTGGATTCCTGCGCTATTTCCCGATGCAGAAGTCGCGAAATATCACATCCAGGATGTCCTCGACATCAACGCGACCGATCAGGCGGCCAAGCGCATTGGCGGCAATCCGCAGCTCTATGGCCAATAGATCCTCGTGTTTCATAACTTCACGGGACTGGGCGCGCTTCAGGGCGGCCAAGCATTCCTCAAGTGCGTACCGGTGTCGCTGCCGAGTGACCACGGTCGGCTCGCCGCCGCCAAGGAAGGCCTCAGCGTGGGCGGCTAGGCAACCCAATAGAACGTCAAAGCCCTCTCCTGTTACCGCCGATATTTTGAATCCGCGATCATCTTTATTGACTTCAGATTCATTTGTTTCCCTTAACCGGTTTTTAACTGAGATGGACCCATTTTCATTCTTTGCCTTGTTTGTGATTTCAGATTCATTTCTTTTTGTTTTGCCCTCCACTAGGTCTGTTTTATTGTGAATCAACCATTTTGGCGGCCCATTTCCGGCCTTCCCCGCTGATTTGGCCCTGTTTTGTCCCGTTTCGCGCGCGTCTACGACCCAGAGGACCAAATCCGCCGTCTCTGCACGCGCCTGCGCACGGCGCACCCCCTCCATCTCGACTGGGTCGTCGGTCTCGCGGATGCCAGCCGTGTCGAGGAGAGTCACCGGCCAGCCATCGAGATCAAGGTGCACCTCGATCACGTCGCGCGTTGTACCCGCATAAGGCGAAACGATCGCCACTTCGCGCCGTGCGATGCGGTTGAGCAACGTGGATTTGCCAGCATTCGGCGGGCCAGCAATCGCTACGATCAACCCCTCACGCAGCCGCTCGCCGCGCCCGCCGTCGGCTAACGCCGCTGCGATTTCACCTTCGACCTCGCGCGCGATAGCAAGTGCCGGCACCAACGAACTCCCAAGCACTTCGGCCTCCTCAGAAAAATCGATGCGCGCTTCGACCAGCGCCAATGCCTCAATCAGCCGCTGCCGCCAGCCTTCCCCGCGCTTCCCGAGTGCGCCTTGCAGCTGGCGCAACGCCTGCCGCCGCTGGCCTTCGGTTTCGGCCATCACTAGGTCGGCAAGGCCTTCTACTGCGGTCAGATCAAGCTTGCCGTTCTCGAAGGCGCGACGTGTAAACTCGCCCGCCTCCGCCGGCCGCAGGCCCTGAATGCGGCCAAGCGATGCAAGCGTGGCGGCGATCACGGCGCGGCCGCCATGTAGTTGCAACTCGGCCACGTCCTCGCCGGTCTCGCTATGCGGCGCCGGAAACCACACCGCCAGCGCCTGGTCGATGACGTCGCTGGACGCAGCATCGCGCACCCGCACGAGCTCCGCCGCGCGCGGGCAGGGCAGCTTGCCAGTCATCGCCTTAAGCGCATCGCCGGCGCGCGGTCCCGAGATTCGCACTACGCCAATGGCAGCGGGCGGGCGCCCCGAAGAGAGAGCAAAAATCGTATCGCGCGCTGGTTCTGGCATCGCGGCACAGGTGACCGCCGCTCGCAGGGTGGGTCAAGGCTAACCTTTAGGGCGCGCGCAAGCAGCAGTTGAATATAATGCCCTCGGCCAACAAGTTCGCCGGCGAGAACCAAACAACGCGCGCAAAAACTCCGCTAGCGTCGGCTGCCGCTCCATGGCGTCTGGATGCGTTCGTCGACCCGCCCGCATGTCAACTTTTATGATTTCGCGTTCGCCAGCAAGAGCCACGAGCATGACCCGCGGCCCCAAGCGACCGTCGATATCTGGTCGACACGTAAAGTGATTTCGCGCAACGCCCAACTGCCCGCGGACTGCTCGCGCCGCATCTCCAACAACATCGTCGAATTGGACGAAAAGACAGACCGACGACGCCTTCCGCCAGACGTTAGCTCGCGCCGAGTGACTGCTCGATCATCCTGCGTCTATTTGCGCGCCGCGTAACCTCATCCGTCCTAAACAAAACAAATAGTGAATGTTGCTTCCTCATGGAAACAGCAGCGAACCCGGCGCTATGATCGGCGCGTGCCGTATTCGGGAGAACCTTCATGAAAAAGATTGCGTTGCTGACCGCAGCCTTGTGCTTTGCCATCATCGGCGCGCCGGCGCATGCCGAGCGCGATCTCGCGCGCGCCTATCGCGTCATCGCTGGCAAGCAATTCGTCGATCTAACACACAGCTTCAGCACCGAGACGCCTGTGTGGTCAGGCTTCGGCCAGGCCAAGTTCACGCCGGCCTACGATCCTAAGACGCACCGAACTTACACCATCAAGGAAGATGGCTTCCGCGCGATCTATTACGAAATGGTCGGGCAGTACGGCACGCACGTCGATCCGCCGGCGCATTTCGCTGAAGACGGAATCACCATGGATCAGATCCCACTCAAACAAATGATTTTGCCACTAATCGTGCTCGACGACACGCCGTATCTAGCGAAGGACGCCAACCACGCCTTCTCGATCGCTGACCTGATGGCCTGGGAAAAGCATCACGGCCACGTTCCGAAGGGCTCGTTCGTGGCGCTGCGCACCGACATGTACAAGGATTGGGACAAGGACCCAGAACGGTTCAAGCGGCAGCCGTTTCCGGCCTGGGCATTCGAAACCATCAAGTTCCTCTACGAGCAGCGCGGCGTGACCGCCACCGGTCACGAGGCGATGGACACCGATACCACCGACAAGATGGACTCGGAAACCTGGATCCTGCAGCACGGCCATTATCAGATCGAGGTAATGGCCAATCTCGACAAGGTGCCGCCCACCGGCGCGCTGATCGTGGTGACTTGGCCAAAGGTGAAGAATGGCCTCGGCTTCCCGGCGCGGGCATTTGCAATTTTACCATAGAACCAGAAACGTTTAGATCGACTCCGCGTTGGTTTAGCGAATGTCGTTTACATCAAATACAAAGCGCCTAAACGGCCTCGCCGAGGCGACGTCGCCCTATCTGCTGCAGCACAAGCACAACCCGGTGGACTGGTGGCAGTGGGGGCCGGAGGCGCTGGCGGAAGCCAAGCGCTTAAAACGACCAATCCTGCTGTCAATCGGCTATGCCGCCTGCCATTGGTGCCACGTGATGGCGCACGAGTCGTTCGAGGACGAGGCGACTGCGCGGCTGATGAACGAGTTGTTCGTTAACATCAAGGTCGATCGCGAGGAGCGACCCGACATCGACCAGATCTATATGAACGCGCTGCATCTCCTCGGCGAGCAGGGCGGCTGGCCGCTAACCATGTTTCTCACGCCAGCGGGCGAGCCGGTCTGGGGCGGCACTTATTTCCCCAAAGACTCGAAATTCGGACGGCCGGCTTTCAAGGACGTCCTGCGCGAAGTGGCGCGGTTGTTTAGAGAAGAGCCGGGCAAGATCGAACAGAACCGCGCAGCGCTCTTGGCGCGGCTCGCCGACAAGGCGCGGCCGACCGACAAAGTCACCATCGGCCTACGCGAGCTCAACGCCGCCGCGGCGCAGGTCGGCAATATGTTCGACCACGTGAACGGCGGCCTGCGCGGCGCGCCAAAATTTCCGCAGCCGTCGATGCTCGAATTCCTCTGGCGGGCGGGCATGCGCACGGGTGACAAGCGCTTCTTTGAGACAGTCGAGCACTCGCTTGAACGCATGTGCCAGGGCGGCATTTACGACCATCTCGGCGGCGGCTTCTCGCGCTACTCGGTCGACGAGCGCTGGTTGGTGCCGCATTTCGAGAAGATGCTTTACGACAACGCGCAGCTGCTCGAGCTGCTGGCGCTTGCGCATCAGCGCAGCGGCAAACCGCTATTCGCCGAGCGCGCACACGAAACGGTGGATTGGCTCAAGCGCGAGATGACTACGCCCGAGGGCGCCTTTGCCGCCTCGCTCGACGCTGACTCTGAGGGCGAGGAGGGTAAGTTCTACGTCTGGTCGAAGAACGAGATCATAGAGCTGATCGGCCCGGAGGCCGGAGAATATTTCGCGCGCTATTACGACGTGACCGACCACGGCAACTTCGATGGGCACAACATCCTCAATCGGCTGAAACCGCCGGCGCATGGCACAGCGGACGAGATGCGGCTGGCTGCGCTTCGCAAAATCCTGCTGAACGCGCGCGCGGGCCGCGTACGGCCTGGCCTCGACGACAAGGTCCTAGCCGACTGGAACGGGCTAATGATTGCCGCATTGGTCAATGCCGGCATCATCGTTGACCGCGGCTGGATCGGACTTGCCAGACGCGCCTTCGATTTCATCGCGCGCAACATGACGAAAAGCGATCGGCTCGGCCACTCCTGGCGCGGCGGCAAGCTATTGTTTCCGGGACTGGCCAGCGACTACGCCGCCATGATCCGCGCCGCGCTGGCGCTCTTCGAGGCAACGGGCGAACATTGCTATCTAGAATGCGCGCTCACATGGCAGCGGGCGCTCGACGCACATTATGCCGAGCCGGACACCGACGGCTATTATCTCTCCGCGGACGATACCGACGACCTGCTGTTGCGGCCGCATTCGACCGTCGACGACGCCACACCGAACCCGAACGCGGTGGCGGCGCAAAATCTGGTACGGCTGGCCGTGCTGGCCGGCGACGACGCCTGGCGGCCAAAAGCAGATCGGCTGATCGAAAACATCCTTTCGGCGGCCGAGCGCAATCTGTTCGGCCATGTCGCGCTGCTCAACGCGCTCGACCTGCGCTTGCGCGCGGCCGAGATCGTCTGCACCGGGCCGAACGCCGAAAGCTTTGCGCACGCCGCGCTGAAGCTGCCCTACCTCGACCGCATCGTGCTGCGCGCGTCGACCGCGGCCAGCTTGCCGGCCATGCACCCGGTGCAGGAAAAGCTAAGAGATGCGCCGAGCAGTGCCGTTTTCATCTGCGTCGGCGCGACCTGCTCGCTCCCCGTCAGCGAGGCAAGCCAGATCTCGTCCCTTGTCGAGGCGATGCGCAGGCGCCCGCTTGACGGCGAGGGAATCCGCTGAACGTCCAGAAGCCGGAGGCCTCCGTCACCCTGAGCTCGGCGAGCGGCACGTGCGCCTGCTTGGCACAAATATATTTGTTCGATGATCACCGCTTCGACCGGACGGCCGCGCAGTCCGCCTAGGTATTCATGCTCTCGAAGAAATCGGCGTTGTTCTTCGTGTTGCGCAGCTTGTCGAGTAGGAAGTCGATGGCATCCATAGTGCCCATCGGATTGAGGATGCGGCGCAGCACGTACATCTTCTTGAGCACCGCCGGATCGGTGAGCAGCTCTTCCTTGCGGGTGCCGGAGCGCGTGATGTCCATCGCCGGGAAGGTGCGCTTGTCGGCTACCTTGCGATCGAGAATGATTTCCGAATTACCGGTGCCCTTAAACTCTTCGAAAATCACTTCGTCCATGCGGCTGCCGGTGTCGATCAGTGCGGTGGCGATGATAGTGAGCGAGCCACCCTCCTCGATGTTGCGCGCGGCGCCGAAGAAACGTTTTGGGCGCTGCAAGGCGTTAGCATCCACTCCGCCGGTCAACACCTTCCCGGATGAGGGCACCACAGTGTTGTAGGCGCGGCCGAGGCGAGTGATCGAGTCGAGCAGGATTACCACGTCGCGCTGGTGTTCGACCAGGCGCTTGGCTTTCTCGATCACCATCTCAGCGACCTGCACATGCCGTGAGGCCGGCTCGTCGAAGGTCGAGGACACGACCTCGCCCTTCACCGAGCGCTGCATGTCGGTGACTTCCTCCGGCCGCTCGTCGATCAACAGCACGATCAGATAGCACTCCGGATGGTTAGCGGTGATCGAGTGCGCAATGTTCTGCAAGAGCACGGTCTTTCCGGTGCGTGGCGGCGACACGATCAACGCACGCTGGCCCTTGCCGATCGGCGCCACAATGTCGATGACCCGGGCGGAGAGATCCTTCTTGGTCGGATCCTCGTATTCCATCCGCAGTCGTTCGTCGGGATATAGAGGCGTCAGGTTGTCGAAGTTAACCTTGTGGCGCGCCTTCTCCGGGTCTTCGAAATTGAGGGTGTTGACCTTGAGCAGCGCAAAGTAACGCTCGCCTTCCTTAGGCGAGCGAATGTGGCCTTCGACGGTGTCGCCAGTGCGCAGGCCGAAACGGCGGATCTGGCTGGGCGAGACGTAGATGTCATCGGGGCCCGACAGGTAATTCGATTCCGGAGAGCGGAGGAAGCCGAAGCCGTCCGACAGCACCTCGACGACACCTTCGCCGATGATATCAATCTCCTGCGTCGCGAGCTGCTTGAGGATGGCGAACATCAGCTCCTGCTTACGCATGGTGCTGGCGTTCTCAACCTGGTGCTCTTCAGCGAAGCCAACGAGTTCGGGAGGGGTTTTGGACTTCAGGTCTTGGAGTTTCATTTCCCGCATTGGGGGTAGTTTTCCTTGGGAGAGAAACCGGTAGAGTCCCAAAAAGCGTTACGACTCAAGGCCGGTTGACTAGAGAAAGATCGCAGGTCTGGGGTGACGAGGAAGCTTTGGAAAAGGCCCGGAACCCGATGCTGCGACCGGCCCAAACATTAGGGAGCCGGAACGCTACTGCATCCGCCTGCGTTCGGTGGGGATTGCAACAACATATTGTGAGTGGCGTTTCCGCGCAAGAGGCGCCAGCTGCCGTGCATGAAAAAAACGCTGCCGTCAGAAGGGCTTGGCGGTCGCCAGGACAACGATCAAGATCGGTAGAATGGTCGGTATCTCATTGACAATACGACAGAATTTTTTGGGCGCTTGTTACGGTCGTTGCGGAAACTGTTAACCCATTTGCCAAATAGGTCATAGTAATGACTAGGACCTAATAACCAGGAGGAGCGTGACCCATTGCTGGCCAGCCAGGTGACGATCATTGTCGGCAGCATGATCAACTTGTAGAGCCGTAATTCCTTCACCTTGAAGGTTTCCCCGAATACGCAGAGCCAGACGCAGCATCAGCGTCATAGACAAAGAGCGGTGGCAGGAGAGTAACCCAGCCATCCAGACGACGACTGTGATGACTGCAACGCTTTGATGTACAGATACATCAACCCCGTACGCGCTTGAGCATCTCTTCGACATGGGCGATCGGCGTCTCGGGCAATATCCCGTGGCCGAGATTAAAGATCAGCGGACCCTTCCCGAGCGTTTTCAGCACATCGTCGACTTCACGCATGAGTGCAGCACCACCCGCCAGCAGTGCCACCGGATCGACATTACCTTGCACTGGTAGCTCTGACTGAAACCTATCCGCAATCACCTTGCGATCGAAAGTCCAATCGAACCCAATAGCGCTGACCCCGGTTAACTTAGCATAACGCCATGCCTGAAACCCCACACCGCGTGGGAAGCCAATAACCTTCGCCCCGGGCACCTGTTGCCGTAGCCCTTTGATGATTTTCGCGGTTGGCTCAATACACCAATGCATAAATTCTTCAGGACCAAGCACACCTGCCCAGGTATCGAAAATCTGCACGCATTCAGCGCCAGCATTAAACTGTCCAACCAGATAATCCGTTGAGGCCTGCACAAGCCGATCAATCAGCTTCTGAAAGTTATCGGGATCTCGATAGGCAAAGAGTCGCGCAGGGCCCTGATCTGGTGTCGCCTCACCCGCCACCATATACGTCGCCACCGTCCACGGCGCACCGCAAAACCCGATCAGTGCCGTTTTGCTGTCAAGCTCTGCCTTAACCTTCGCAACGGTCTCATAAACCGGCACCAACATCTCTTGATCGATGCTTCCACGCAAAGCTGCCAGCGCCTCGCCATCCGCTAGAGGCTCAAGCCTAGGTCCTTCGCCCGCCCCAAATTCCACTTTGCGGCCGAGTGCGAGCGGGACCACCAAAATATCGGAAAACAGGATCGCCGCATCAAAGCCAAAGCGACGTACCGGCTGCAGCGTTACCTCAGCCGCCAATTTCGAATTAAAGCAAAGGTTGAGGAAGCTTCCCGCTTTGTCCCGTACCGCACGGTACTCTGGTAGATAGCGGCCTGCCTGACGCATCATCCATACAGGCGGGATTTTCTGACGTTCCCGCTCAAGAACACGTAGCAACGGCTTTGTCCCCGTAGCACTATTTCTGGCAGCTTCTTCCATAGCGTCTCTAATAATCTTTATTTGTAGTAGTTATTAGAACGTGGATTAGACTCATGATCTGCCGATCAACAATCTATCCACTACTCGCAAGGCCTAGATTCAGAATCGCGCTTTATCAGGCGGTTTCCCATCCACTATAAAGAAGCGCTATTAGCTGGCCTTTTGGCAACCTATCCCCACTTGTCCCCAAAGGCTCTTCCACATTTCCCTGTCCATTTTTGACTTCCGCCTCGCGATCCTCTCGTGGCCAGCAATGTGGACGGAAGTTGAATTTGTACACGTGGGTAGCTTGCATGGGAGACAAACCCGTGGCCTTCTCCCGCATAATCCACACAGGGTTCCGTTGCTGTACAGATGCCCGACACAGGCTATTTCCATCTCCATCTGGTTTCCGATGCGACTGGCGAAACGCTGATCACAGTCGCGCGCGCAGCTGCGGCACAGTATGCCAATGTGTCGCCAGTTGAGCATCTCTATCCGATGGTGCGGTCGCAGAAACAGCTTGACCACGCATTGTCGGAAATCGCCGAGTCGCCGGGCTTGGTGCTTTACACACTGCTTGAGGAGGATCTGATCGAGGCGCTTGAGAGCAAGTGTCGTGAATTAGCGCTGCCGTGCATGTCGGTGCTGGGACCGGTACTGCGCCTGTTCCAATCCTATCTCGGCGCTGAAACTATTCACCGCGCGGGCGCTCAGCATGTGCTCAACGCCGAATATTTCCACCGCATCGATGCGCTCAACTACACCATGTTTCACGATGATGGCCAGCATGTGGAAGGACTGGAGGAGGCCGATGTGGTACTGGTCGGCGTCTCTCGCACGTCGAAAACGCCGACCTCGATCTATCTCGCTAACCGCGGCATCAAGACCGGCAACGTGCCTCTGGTGCCGGGCGTGCCGCTAGCGTCGGCGGTGGAGAAGCTCACTAGACCGCTGGTGGTCGGACTTTATGCCAGTCCCGAGCGCATCGTGCAGATTCGCGAGAACCGGCTCCTGGGTCTCAAGGCGCACCGCGACGACGACCGCTACATCGACAAGGCAGCGGTTGCTGAGGAAGTGGCATTTTCACGTCGGCTATGCACGGCGCACAACTGGCCGTCGATCGATGTGACGCGCCGCTCGATCGAGGAGACTGCCGCAGCGGTCGTGAAGCTATTGAGCGAACGCCGTCGGCATCCGGCGACATAAATCATGCCGCTCTGGCTTGCCCCGCAACCGCTGGTGCTTGCGTCGAAGAGCGGCGCCCGCGGCAAAATACTGGCAGCCGCCGGCTTGCGCTTCGAGATCAGGCCGGCGCAGATCGACGAGCGGGCGATCGAAGCCAAAGCCGGCACGCCTGATGCGGCGGCCAGCGCCCAGCTGCTGGCTCGCGCCAAGGCCGACGCGGTGGCGAAAACATTACCCGGTCGGCTGGTGCTCGGCGCCGATCAGACAATGGCGCGCGGTGCCACGCGCTTCAGCAAGCCGAGGAACCGTGCTGAGGCGGCCGAGCAACTACGGGCGTTGCGCGGCCGCACCCACGAACTGCATTCGGCACTGGCGGTGGTGAGCGGCGACGAGGTGATGTTCGATTGCATCGATAGCGCGCGGCTGACAATGCGAGATTTGTCTGACCGTTTTCTCGACATCTACCTGGAGATGGCTGATGCCGCAGCGCTGGCCAGCGTCGGCAGCTATCAACTGGAGGGGATCGGCATCCATTTGTTCGAGCGCGTTGAAGGTGACTATTTCACCGTGCTCGGCTTGCCGTTGCTGCCACTGCTGGCGTTCCTGCGGAAAAACAGGCTTGTCGAAGGGTAGGCAATGTTCATCCTTGGCCTGACCGGTTCGATCGGCATGGGAAAGTCCACCACGGCGAAATTCTTCGCTGAGGAGGGCGTACCGGTGCACGACGCCGACGCCGTGGTGCACAAGCTCTATGACGGCGAAGCCAGCGCGGCGATTGAGGCGGCATTCCCGGGTACCACCGTCAACGGCAAGGTTGATCGCGAAAAGCTCGCGAAACGGGTGCTGGGCGAGCCGGCCAAGATCAAGCGGCTCGAGACCATTGTGCATCCGCTGGTGCATCGGGAGCGCGAGCGCTTCATCAGCGAGGCGGAAAAAAGCGGCGCCGCTATCGCGGTGCTCGACATTCCGCTGCTGTTCGAGACCGGTGGTGACGAGTGCTGCGATGCGGTGGTAGTGGTCTCGGCCCCGCCGGACGTGCAGCTCAACCGGGCCCTCGAGCGGCCCGGCATGAGTGAGCAGAAGCTCGCCGCCATTATGGCCAACCAGGTTTCCGACGCTGAGAAGCGCGCGCGCGCCGATTTTGTAGTGGATACCTCGAAAAGTTTCGAGCACGCTCGCGCGCAGGTGCGTGATATTCTCAAGCGCGTTCGCGAAATGGTGAAACGGGCGCAGAATTGAATCTCTGGCGAACGAGACTTTGATGCGCGAGATCGTCCTCGACACTGAGACCACCGGTCTTGACCCGGTACAGGGGCATCGCTTGGTCGAGATCGGCTGCATCGAGTTGCTCAATCGCATCCCGACCGGCGTGACTTTCCACAGCTATCTCAATCCGGAGCGCGAAGTGCCAGCGGAAGCCTTCGCTATTCACGGGCTGGCGACGGAGTTCCTGCAGGACAAGCCGCGCTTTGCCGATATCGCCGATAAGTTTCTCGATTTCATTGGCGACGCTCCCCTAGTGATCCACAACGCCGGCTTCGATCACAACTTCCTGTGCGCCGAGCTAAAGCGGACGGAGCGAGAGGTCATCGCGCGCGAACGGCTGGTCGATACCTTATTTTTAGCGCGGCGCAAACATTCGGTTGGGCCCTACAGCCTCGACGCGCTCTGCGCGCGATATGGCATCGACAATTCGCACCGCACCAATCACGGCGCACTGCTTGATGCGGAAATCCTCGCCGAGGTCTATTTGGAACTGATCGGTGCGCGGCAAGCCCAGCTTGGCTTGGCGGAAGGTGGTGAACGTCTCAGCATGGACGGCCAAACCATAGCCGCGCGGCGCGAGCGTGCAGTCGCGCTGCCGCTGCGCCTCAGCGACGCTGAGCGCGAAGAGCATCGCAAGTTCATCGCGACGCTGGGCGAGAATGCGTTGTGGAAGGCGTATCTGCCGGAAGCGGTCTGACGATTAGCTCGGCTGCATCGGCATGCCCCCGACACTCTGCATTTGGCTCATCTTCTGACGGTAAAGGCCAGCGAAATCCACCGGATCGAGCAGTAATGGCGGGAAACCGCCGTTGCGCACCGTGCTCGCGACCACTTCGCGGGCGAAGGGGAAAAGCAGCCGCGGGCACTCGATCAGCACGATCGGGTTCAAACTCTCCTGCGGCACGTTCTGAATGCGGAACACGCCCGCGTATTCTAGCTCAAAGCGGAAGATCAGCGTGCTGGCATTCTCGGCCTTGCCCTCGAGCTTGAGCGTCACCTCGACGTCAGTGTCCGACATTGGCTTGGCGCCGACATTGATCTGGATGCCGAGCTGCGGTTGCGTGCCGGGCGTCAACGATTGCGGGGCGTTCGGATTTTCGAATGAAAGATCCTTGATGTACTGCGCCACCACGTGGAGTTGCGGCTGGGGAGGGGTCGCGCTGGGGGCAGCCCCGCCGGAGGTAGCCCCGCCATTGGTCGTCGTCATGTGAACTCCTCGCCGCGATTGTTGGGATTTGCGGCGGTTGGCTAACACAGCGTGTTTGGGCGAACAAGGACGCGCGGCTGGAGGCGCGCGATGATCGTC